>ERZ773193.1009-NODE-1009-length-38853-cov-30.555157_pt1 | contig 38853 bp, 32 predicted proteins | sample MGYA00511110_ERZ773193 | MGnify/ENA primary metagenome ERZ773193 (study PRJEB29015, sample SAMEA2737784) | human gut metagenome | biome: human gut; feature: human-associated habitat; material: faeces | place: China | collected 2012 ...
GTATGCTGCGGCAATGCTCGGCAACATTGCCCTGTGCAAGTTTGCTCCGGGAACAGTGGTAGCGGTTACGCTTCGATTCACGACCCGTGAGTACAATGGTCAGGTTTACCAGGACATCCTGGTTACGGACATCGTGAAACTTGGCTAGTAACTAATCTTGAATTGAAATAGGTGGCGTGAGAATTGTCCCGGGATAATTTGCGCAAACTAAAACTTACGACACTTCTTTCGTTCAACCTAATTTTTTAATTCAAGAAGATTATGAAAAAGACGGTTAATGTACAGAATAATCAGATGAACGGCTGCCAGCACGTGCAGCTGGGTGGTGTGGCTTTCTATGACGAAGGCAAGTGTTTCATGTTTTCACCAGAAAACGAAGGGGTGAGAAACAAGGTGGAGGGGTTCCGCTCGCCGGGCATTGCCCAGCAGTTGACGGACGGTACTTTCGACTTCATGGCGAAACCAAGAATCCGCTCGCAGGCGGAACTGATCAGAAAGCTGGCTCACGGACGTGTGAGCAAGACCAAGGACGGAGCTATCCAGCTCACCCTGAAGGTGTTTTGCGACGAGGGAATCAATATCGGAAGCACTCTGGTAAAGGAGGCAGAAGAGGCTGCTGATGCGGTTGTGGATTATCAATTGAAAAGATAAGGAAAAGATAGATGAGTTGTTATTTAATTAAGGTGGAGAACGGGCACAAGGTTGCCCGCTCCATCACCTCGGAAGAGGAGTATAAGCAGCTGCGTGGAAGCAACGAGCAGAAGGCGAATCTTCGTCTGGCTCGTGCCGGAAACGATGCTGCGAAACGGAGACTGGTACAGTTTAATTATTCCGGCCATTATCCGCAAGGCGTGGTGAAGGGAACGAAACTGCCAAGCTGTGCTTTCGGGTTTGATATGGATGAGCCGGAGGCTTTTGCCAAGGCTGCCAAGCTGCTGCTGAAGGAACCGGAGAAGTTCGGACTGCTGATGCTGGAGAGGAGTGCAAGACAGGGCGGTCATGCGGTGTTCAAGCGAGAAAAGGGCAAGACTATTCTTGAGAACCAGGTACGCATCTCCACGATGCTGGAGTGCGAAATGGATACTTCGGCGCATGACATCAACCGTGTCTATTTCACTACTTCATCGGATGGAGAAGACCTGCTCTTCCTTTCTCCTCGTCTCTTTCAGGATGCTTATGACGAGGCTGCCGTGGCTGCTGAAGCCAAGGTGCTCGAAGAGAGAGAAAGATTCGGACAGGAAGAGCTTCCGGAGGGTGCGCACAAGGCGAATAAACATTACAAGCCTTGGCTCGAAGAGATCAAGAAGATCCAGAATCCTCAGGGGATTTTAAAAGGTCAAGAATTTGAGAATTCGAGAAACTCTTCCCAGGGGATTTTAAAGAGTCAAGAATTTCAGAATTTGAGAAACTCTGCTCCTTCCTCTTCTCCTTCATCCAGCTCTGCGGATTACCTCGGAATCCCTTATTCTGAAATCATCCGGAAGTGGTGGCAGATGTATAATGACGGACGAGAACCGGTACGTTCCAACCGCAATACGCTGACTTTTGAGCTTGCCGTGAACCTGCGCCACATCTGCGGTTTTGACGGTAATCTGATGGGACAGATCATTCCCTGCTACGATGGATTTTCAGAGCAGGAGAAGATGGCTTGCATCAACTCGGCATTGAACGAGAAAATCACGCAAATGCCTAAGCGACTGAAGGATGTACTCGCTATTATCCGTCAGGAGAGAATGAAACAGGGCGCTGTTAGTGGTGGTTCTGTTGCAGGCTATGAGGGGCAGGAGAACGCAACGGACGAAGTCAACGTGAAGGACGAAATGTTCTATTTCAACTCCCTGCCCAAAATGCCGCAGGGAGTCAAGGAATCGGTTGACGCTGTAGGACCAGCCCTGGCAATGCCAGTGATTTCTGCCATCTGTCCTGCCATCGGAATGCTTGCCACAGGAGTCAAGGTGGCTGTTCACGGCAAGATGAACTCGCTGAACCTCATCTCCTACATCGCCGGTGACTTTGCATCCGGAAAGGGAAGCATCGACCCGGTGATTGGCGCATGGACTTCAGAAGTGAAGGAAATGGACAAAATGTACCAGCAAAAGGAGGACGAATGGAGAGCCAAGAAGCGTGCGGCGAAGAACAAGAAGGAGCAGCCGGAAGAGCCGAAACTTCCTGTAAGATGTCTAACGCTGAACAATACTGTGGCAAATCTTGCCGAGCGTCTGGCTAACACCGAGGGCAAGCACGCCTTCTCGTTCACACCGGAAGCTGACACCGTGGCGCAGAAGTGGAAATCTGCCATGAGCGATTTTTCCGTGATGCTGCGTCAGGCTTACGACGGTACGAGCTACGAACGAGAGGCAAGAAGTGCAGATGCGGTAAACGTCCATATCGAACGACTGTTATGGAACGTGGTGATGTGCGGAACGCCTGATGCCCTCTATCGAGTGGTAAGCAATTATACGGATGGTTTTCAGAGTCGTATTGTCGTGGCTCGTACACCGGACAATACCTTCACTCCGCTGTCAGAGAATCTCTACATTCTTACTGAGCGCCAGCGTGACCGCATCATTCAGATTGCCCATCTGCTGCCGCTGATGTCGGGCGAGGTTGTGCTGCCGAAGCTGGAGGAGAAAGGTAGAAGATGGCTGGAACAGATCAGACTGGAGACAATGAAAAATGACGACAAGGTGAAGGCTCGCCAGCGTTTCAGAATCTGTCCTACAACGATGAGAATGATGACATGCATCATGCTCTGCAAGGTGGCAGAATCGCTGATTCAGAAGCATGGTTTCCAGGGCGCAGAGATGCAGTTGAAGCAGAATCCGCAGTTGTGGAAGGAACTGATAGTGAAGATGCAGACGCCTACCATGCTTGCTGTCTTCGACACCCTGGCTGATTATCAGCTGGAGAATGCGCTCTATTTCTTCCGCAGCCGCATCGAGGATGCTTTCTCGTCGAAGAACTATTCCGGACAGTCGCCATACGACCGTTCACGACGTGGAAGAAACGACTCTATTTTCGAGCGGCTGGACGTTACTTTTACCTTTGAACAGGCTGAGCAACAGAGTGTTGCCGTAAAGGGTGCAAGTTCTACACGCGAATCGGTAAAACAAATGCTGAAGAACTGGAAGCGTCAGGGCTTGATAAGCGTTTTGCCTGACAAACGCTATCAGAAAGCATCATCTACCGTCTAATCGGTGTCATTAAGGGTCAAGGTCATTAAGGGTCATTAAGGTTTTTCAATTCAACCTTATCCTTAATGGCCACCCCTTAGATTCAATTATCAATTATTAATTATCATGAACATCAGTATATTTCGCCGTCGTTTCACTAAATGGGGATGGGATGGCTCACTGTTTATCAACGGAAATTTTTTCTGCGGCACTTTGGAGAACTGCAGGAGTCGTCTGGCGCAAGGTACATATAAGATTGCACTTCTACCGGTTTATAATCAAGGGAAAGGTTCTTACAGTATCATGCCTGTAATACTGAAAGAAACAAGCCGTATTCCGAAGTCTGTTATCCGCAAGCCTGTCATCATGCCTGGAAATGGTCCCTATACCTTAAAATATGGCAGTATCATCATCGGTAAGTCTCAGATTACAGGTCTTGTGGCTCATTCCGAACAATGCTACATGGTTTTCCGTAAGAAGATAGACGAGGCATTGGAGAACGGGGAGGAAATCTCCCTGGTCATCAGAAACTGGGGCGTTGAGGATATTCCTCTCAAGTATTTATCACTATTCCAATAAAAATCAAGATTATCATGCGTAAGATTAAGGAAATCATCATTCATTGCAGTGCGACCAAGGAAGGTCGCAACTTTACCGTTGCCGACATCGACCGCTGGCACCGTGAGCGTGGCTTTTTCTGCATCGGTTATCATTTCGTGATTTATCGTGATGGCAGCATCCACGTGGGCAGATCAGTGGAGGAAGTTGGTGCCCACTGTAAGGGACACAACACCGTGAGCATCGGAGTATGCTACATCGGCGGGCTTTCCAAGGATGGCAAGCCGAAGGATACCCGAACCTCCGAGCAGAAGGCGGCGCTGAAAGCGCTCATAGAACAGCTGAAGGAGGAATATCCCGAGGCGACAGTTCATGGCCACAACGAGTTTGCCGCCAAGGATTGCCCTTGCTTTGATGTGAAGGAGGAGTTTGGGGAGTAAAACATAAAAAGCCCTGTAAGGAGCAAAAGCATCGGTATTTTAAAGCTTTTGCCCTTACAGGGGCGTATTGCCTGCCTGTAGGTTCAATTCTAGAGCGTATTGCAGCAAATTACTTTCCGATGCAGAAGTGCTTGAAGATATTGTTCAATGTCTCCTGGCTACTTATCTGTCCGCCAGTGATTTCGCCCAGCTCCTCCAATACCATCTTGAGGTCTTCGGCAATGATGTCGCCGCTCATTCCCATTTCCATCGACTCCAATACTCGGGAGAGGGAATCATGGGCACGGATGAGGGCTTCGTAGTGGCGGGCACTCGTTATGATGACGTCATTCTCGGTAATCTCAGGAATATCAGCAGCTTTTACTAATGCCTGCTCCAGGGATGAAACGTTCTCGCCTGTGCGGGCACTGATGAAGAGTGGGGATTCTGCTTCGCTGGAATCTGAACCGCAGGAATGAGTGAACTTATCAAATTCAAGCTTTTCATCCTCCAGCTTATCCATCTTATTGAATACTACCAGCAGCTTCTTGCCCTGGTTCTTCAGCTTCATCTCCTCGATTTCTGAGACTGACGGCTGCTCATCTAATAGCCAGATTACTATCTTCGCCTCTTCCATCTTCTGGAAAGTGCGCTCTATTCCGATGTTTTCTACCACATCATCCGTCTTGCGGATTCCTGCCGTATCTATGAAGCGGAAGGTGATTCCGTCGATTAGGGTGGTGTCTTCGATTACGTCTCGGGTGGTTCCGTGAATGTCGCTCACGATTGCCTTCTCCTCGTGGAGCAGACGGTTGAGCAGGGTGCTCTTGCCCACATTCGTCTTGCCTACGATGGCTACGGCTACTCCCTGCTTCAGGGCGTTGCCGGTCTCGAAGGAGTGGGCGAGGGTGGTAATCTTGTGATTGATTTCTTCGGCTAGTGCCTGGAGTTCGCTGCGGTCGGCAAACTCCAGTTCTTCGTGGTCGCTGAAGTCGAGCTCCAACTCCAGGAGCGAAGTCATCTTTAATAATTTTTCGCGCAGCAGGGAGAGTTCGTTGCTGAAATGACCCTTCAGTTGGCTGAGCGCCATCTTGTGGGTTGCCTTGTTGGTAGAGGCGATGAGATCAGCTACGGCTTCTGCCTGGGAGAGGTCCATCTTGCCGTTGAGATAGGCACGACGGGTGTATTCGCCCGGTTCTGCCTGGCGACATCCTACCTCCGTAAAGCGATGGAGGACCTGCTGAAGAATGTACCGGCTGCCATGACAGGAAATCTCGGTGGAGTTCTCGCCTGTATAACTGTGGGGTGCACGGAACACGCTCACCAGTACATCATCGATGGTGTTGCCATCCTTATCCTTGATTTCGCCATAATGCAGAGTGTAGGGCTTGGCTTCTTCCAGAGATTTGCCGTTGGCAGACTGGAAGATTTTGTCGGTGAGGGTAATGGCGTCGGAGCCACTGAGTCGGATGATTCCGATGGCGCCTCCAGCTGGGGTTGCCAGGGCGCAGATACATTCTTCTTGATTCTTCATTCTTTCTTGTTTATTTTAAAGCTTTTGCCCTTTCAGGGCGACAGAGTTGTTTGCTGTTTTAACCCAGGGCGTTGCCCTGGGCTAGGAGCTTCTGCCCCTTCAGGGCGTATTGCTGCAATGAACTAGATTCTATCGAGCACAACCTTGATGAGATTGTCGATGGTGCTCTTATAGCCTGTGTTGGCACTGAGGGCTCGACGGTTGGCGATGACCATGCAGCAGGTTAATGCCTTGTGGCCGAGGAGGAGAGAAAGACCGGCAAGGGCTGAACTCTCCATCTCGAAGTTGTTGACGCGCAAGCCTTTATACTCGAATTCCTCAATCTTTGCGTTAAGCTCCGGGTCGGCGAGTGGGGCACGGAGCTCTCTGCCCTGAGGACCGTAGAAACCGCCGCAGGCGATGGTGATTCCGCGAACCATGTCGTCGCCGGCAATCTGATTGAGCAGCTCCGGGTCGTTGTCTACACAGTATGGATTTCCTATCTGGTCGTTCCACTTCACCTGGCGCTTGAACTCAGCCTCGGTCTCGAGGTCGCAGATTTCATTGCGGCGGGCATAGAAGTTGATGAGTCCGTCGAAACCGATGCTCTTCTGTGAAGCGACAAAGGTTCCGGCAGGACAGTTGAGCTGCAAGCCTCCACAGGTTCCGATGCGTACGAGGGTGAGGGTGGTGTGCACCGGTTTTTCGGTGCGGGTAGCGAAGTCGATGTTTTTCAGTGCATCCAGCTCGTTGACCACGATATCGATATTGTCGCATCCGATTCCGGTGCTCTGCACGGTGATTCTCTTGCCTTTATATGTTCCGGTGATGGCGTGGAATTCGCGGCTTGAAACCTCGCATTCCTTCTCCTCGAAATGGGATGCTACGAGAGCTACGCGACCTGGGTCGCCTACGAGAATTACTTTATCCGCCACCTGTTCCGGGCGTAAATGGAGGTGGAAGCAACTTCCATCTTCATTGATGATCAATTCTGATTCTGCAAAATATTTGCTCATAATTTCAATTGTTTTGATTGTTAGTAACTGTTTCTTTCCTTTATGTAAAATGCAAAGATAGTATTATTTTCTGGAATGTGCAAAGGTTTTTACGGTTTTTAAACTATTATTTTTGAGAAATATTAAGAAGAGTTAAAATAAAGAAGAGAGATGCAAGGATTTCCCGACTGCTGCATTTTACTAGCAGACGAAATTTAAAAGAAGAGATTATGAAAAAGAATAACATGATGAAGTCTGCCGTGCTGATGATGCTGGCAGCTATGGCTATCAACTCTTGCTCTACAAGCAAAAACGTGAATAAGGAAATCAAGGACGGGAACCAGGTGGCTCGCCCTAGCGAAGATATGGATATGGACGAACAATATCTGACTCTCTCGGATGCTCAGCTCGACATTCTGCAGAAGAACAACAAGTTTGCCTTCAACCTCTTCCAGAAGGTTTCGGGAATGGACTCGAAGGTGGTTTCGCCTATGAGCGTTTCCTATCTCATGGGTATGCTGGCAAACGGTGCTGACGGTGAAACCCAGCAGGAAATCATGAAGGCGATTGGCTGCGACGGGGTGAGCGTGAAGGAGCTGAACGAGCTTTACAAGTCGCTGATCATGAGTGCTGGAAAGTTGGATAAGCAGACCACTGTTAATATCGCCAACTACGTGGCTGTCAACAAGAAATATCAATTGGATGAAGATTTTGTCAAGGCTGTTTCTGACAATTATCAGGCTGGAATCGAGAGCCTCGACTTCAATTCACAGAAGTCAGCTGACCGCATCAACTCCTGGTGTGAGAAGCAGACAAAGGGAATGATTCCGAAGTTCATCGACCGCATGGAGCCTAGTGCTGTTTCCTATCTGCTGAACGCCATTTACTTCAAGGGCACCTGGATGAATGAGTTTGACAAGAATGACACGAAGCTGGAGTATTTCCGTGGTTATACGCGCGATATCCAGAAGGTGGAGATGATGCATCAGAAAGAGAAATTCGACTATTATGAGAATGAAACCTTCAAGGCGGTGCAGCTGCTCTACGGCAACGGAACCTACTGCATGACCGTCATGCTGCCTAACGAGGGCAAGAGCATCGACGACATGATGAAGGGAATGGATGCAGGAAAATTCAGGACAATGATGGGAAATATGGAGGAGTGCAAGGTAGACTTGAAATTGCCTAAGTTTACCACAGAAATAGAATTGCCGCTCAACGACATCATCAGCCAGCTGGGTGCGCCATCTATCTTCAACCCGTCGAAGGCAGATTTCAGCCGTTTCGCCAAGGGCGATTTCTTCGTGAGCCAGATGCTGCAGAAGGCTAAGATAGAGGTGACCGAAACGGGAACCAAGGCTGCTGCCGTTACCGGAGCCATCATGCTTACAGCCCTGGCGCCAAGAGAAGAGCGCCATGTGGTTTTCCATGCTGACTGTCCGTTCGTCTATACGATTACTGACAGACAGAGCGGTAGCATCCTCTTCATGGGACAGTTTACGGGAAAATAAAATAAGAAAATTACACGAGAAATAAATATAGTTGAAGGGGGAAAAGCTCATTTCTAAATCCAGAGCTTTTCCCCCATTTTCTTATTCTTTTCGTAAAAACTTGCTTACTTTTTTATCTTTTCCAGATATCCGGCAGCTCGCTTATCGCCCAGCTCTTCTGCCTTTTTCAGATTCTTGATGGCTTCTGCCTTCATGTTCTTCTCCTTATAGAGCAGACCGAGGAGGAGGTAACCGTCAGCATATTCAGGGGCTAACTCAATGCAGCGGGATGCGGCACTGATTCCCTCATCATAACGCTTTACTCGCAAATCCAGACTTGCCCACTCGGCAAAGAAGGTTGGCTCCTTTGGCGCAAGATAGCAGGTTCTGGCAATGTCTAACAGCGCCGGCTGCCACATTCTCAGCTTGGTTTCGCACTGATAGCGGGCATAGAAGAAGGCTGGATCTACCGGGCGCGCAATGCTGTCGTACATGTTGAAGTCCTGAACGGCACGGCGATACTGCCCCTTGCCTGCCAGATATTGACCACGAGCCAGATAGTATGGACCCGCCATGTTGGTGCGGGCTCCCACGCTGACGGCACTGTCGAGCAGCATTTCAATCTCAGAATCAGGAGCTTTCAGCCTTGTCTTTGCCTGCGCAGCCTCCAGATAGAGCTCACCGCTATTGATAGGAGTCTTGGTCAGGTCGAGGAAGATATTGGCTGCATCTGCATAATCGCCCTTGGTGAAGAGGATTCGGGCTTCCTGATGCTTGTAGACCGGCTGAGCCTTGATGGCGTAAGCCTGGCGAGCCTCGTCAAGCGCCTTGTCCAGTGTCCAGGCTGTATAAACGGAATCGCCCTTATAGATTATCTTCTGATAGATGATGTCAGAATAATCCGAATGAGCCTCGTCCTTGGCAGCAGACTTCTTAATGCCGGTTTCCATCATTCGGGCAGCCTCTTCATACTTGCTGTCGTTCACCAGGCTGAGCGCCTTTTCCTTATATCCGAAGGCAGATGTAGGGAATTTCTCGATGAATTCGTCAGCATACTTGTCATAATCCTGCATGTTCAGCTGACCCTTCTTCAGGGTCATCATGGTCATGGCTTCCTCCTCTGTATCAGGCAGGGCTGTGCGGATGGAAGTCTCTCTCAGGGCGGCATCGAGCGATGAAAGACCGGAAACTTTCAGCTGACTGGCGTAGTTGGCATCAATCGCTGTGGTCTGACCGTTGCTGTGCATCAGTCCTATCACCTGTCCGTTCTTGTTGACGAAAGGACAGCCTACCGCATTCTCAGGAACTCCCGTAGAGAAGATGTAGTAGTTGTAGGATGTAAGGAATTTCTCTACACTCGTGATGCTTTCCTGCTGGAATGGCGACTTCTTGATAGAGTAGGGAACGAGCCACACTTTCTGTCCGGCTTCCGTCTCCTTTGCAGCGATGGTAGCCGCAGCCGTATTCGCCTTGATTCTGAATTTGGCAACATCATAAAGCTCATCAGCTCCCATGATGGCGTCAACTTCATACGATTTTCCCGTGGCATCGACCACGCTGGCCTTGGTGGCTCCCACGAAAGGCTTGAAAGTACTGATGGCAGTACCCTTGTTATCAATAAACACTCCCTGTGTAGATGATATGATGGCGCCGTCCTTATTGAATGTAGTCAAGGTGAAGACGCTTTTGGCAACCTTCTGTACAGAGCCAGGTTGCGCAAGGACACTCGATGCTCCCAGCATCAGAGTCAAAATTATTATATTGATTCTTTTCATATCTATTATTTGGCATGTTTGTTTATCAACTCCCTGGCATTAGCCAGTGCCGCCTGGCTGATGTCGCTTCCGCTGAGCATCTGGGCGATTTCTTCCACCCTCTGTTCAGGAGTCAGTTCCCGCATCTGCGAGATGGTTCCGGTCCGGGTTTCCTCCTTCATCACCTTATAATGATGGCTGCCCATGGCTGCTATCTGAGGCAGGTGGGTGATGGAGATGACCTGACGGTTCAGGTTGCCCATCTCGGTCATGATTTCTGCCATCTTCTCGGCAATCTTTCCGCTGACTCCCGTATCGATTTCGTCGAAGATGATGGTTGGCAGTTTGACAGCGCCGCTGATCATCGCCTTGAGCGAGAGCATCACGCGGGCTATTTCGCCACCGGACGCTACCTGGCTGATAGGCTGGAGAGGGGTGCTGCGGTTAGCGCTGAAGAGGAAGCTTACCTTGTCGGCACCGTCCCTGCTGAGCGGTTTCTCGGCAAATTCTATCTCGAACCGGACGTTAGGAATACCGAGCGGGATGAGACGGTTCTTCATCTCCGTCTCGATTGCCTTGGCGGCTTTCTTGCGCAGATTCGTCAGTGCATAGGCTGCCGACAATGCCTTGAGCTGCTTGTCGGTTACTTCCTTCTGCATGAGCCTGATGTCCTCATCGCCATTGTCAATATGGTCAAGCTGCTGAGTCAGACGTTCGCGGGTTTCGATGAGTTCCTCTACGGTCTCTACATGAAATTTCTGCAGCAATGCGTTGAGCTTATCCAGTCGGGAATTGAGCTGTTCCAGGCGGGCTGGGTCGAAATCTATCCGGTCCAGGCTTCGGCTGATTTCCTGCGCAATGTCCTTCAGTTCGATGTAGCTGGAATCCAGGCGGTCGGAAAGTTCAGCCACTTCGGGGTAGACCTCCCTGATGTCGCTGATGCTGTTGCTGGCATTGCGCAGCAGCTGCAGGATGCTTCCCTCATCGCCCGAAAGCGAATGGTCGGCTTCGTAGAGAGCTGATTTGATTTCTTCCGAATGGTTCAGGGTCGCTGATTCCTGCTCCAGTTGCTCAAGTTCGCCTGCTTCCAGATGCGCCTCGTCGAGTTCCTTATACTGGAATCGCATGAACTCCTCGTTCTCACGGTTTCTGTTGAGTTCCTGTTCCAGCCGTTCCAACTCAGCCTGGGCTGAGCGATATTGCTGATAGGCAGCCTGGTAGGTCTTGATCTGAGCTGCGTCCTTAGCCAGGATGTCTACCACGTTGAGCTGGAAATCTTCCTTCTGCAGCAGCAGGTTCTGATGCTGCGAATGAATGTCCACCAGCTGTTCGCCCAGTTCTCTCATCTTGGTCAGGGGAACCGGAGTGTCATTGATGAAAGCCCTGCTCTTGCCGGCACTGGTCAGTTCACGGCGGATGATGGTGTCTTCTGCATCAAAATCGATGTCGTTGTCGTCGAAGAAACCCTTCATGTCGTATCTGGAGAGGTCGAAATGAGCCTCAATCACGCAACGGTCCTTGCCCGACTTGATGGCCTTGCTGTCGGCACGGTTGCCCAGCAGCAGGCCGATGGCTCCGAGGATGATGCTTTTGCCTGCACCCGTTTCGCCAGTGATGACAGAGAAGCCTGGATGTAGTCTTATATCCAGTTCGTCTATGAGCGTAAAGTTTCTAATATACAGTTGCTTGAGCATAATTCATTAAATCTTTTTTCTAACCCTGGCAGAAAGCCGGGGCTTTATTCCTTTATCTTGTCCCAGAAAGCGCTTTGAGACGGGTTGATGCTGAAGAGAAGTTCGTAGATGGCTTCCTTCTCTTTCTGGGTTCCATGACCCTTGTAGATGTTGGCAAGCTCATCCTTCTTGTAATCAGTCCATATCTGCGGCAGCAGACTGAGCGGACGGTTTTCCCTCGCCTTCCGGAGAAGGGTGGTAAGAGCCGTAGTAATCTCGCCCCGGCCTCGTTCCACGTTGCTTGCCATTTCGTCCAGCCCCTTGCGGTAATAATCATACTGCAGCTGGCGGTAGGGTTCCATGGCGCCGTCCAGATAATCGGAGATGATGGCAAAGCGGTTCTTGGAATCGGCAAATGCCTTCCATCCCGGATAATCGAGGTTCTGGGCGTTGTTGGCAAGGTTCATGCATCTTTGAAGCACATCTTCGCCACCCTTGGGCGCAAACGTGTCGAGGTCAAGACCTATGATGAGATAGGCATAATAGGCGCAGAGAGCCGTCAGCTGATTGTCTATCTGCTGCTCGTTGAACTCCAGCTGGTCGAACTCGGCAAACTTGAACGTGAAGTTCTGGTCCACATTATTATATATGGTGGTGGTGTAGGCCGAATTATAGACCGGTCGGTTAGCCTGGATAAGCGCCTTGCATGTAAACATGTTTGCATCTTTATCATATTTGCTTACCGTAATGTTGAAATTACAGACGATGCGCTCTTTCCTGGCAAACTGCAGATGGGTCCATTGGCGGTCGTTGAGAAACTGCTCCAGGGTCTGCTGCAGGTTTTCGAAGACGCTCTTGTCCGTGCCCGAAATCTGGGCGTGGTTGATCGTGACCTTGGCCTGGAGCTCCTGCGCAGAAACTGTCTGTACGGTACAGAACAGAATCCATACCATACAGACAGCTTTCATCCACCTACAGGATTTTTGCCAATTCGTTGATGATGTCTTTAGCCACCTCAGTCTTTGGTTTCTTCTCATATTCTTTCTTGCCCTTTTCTGAGATAATCGTTATCTGATTGTCGTCCGTGCGGAATGTGGTTCCCGGATTGCGGGTGGAGTTGAGCACGATGAAGTCGGCATTCTTCTTCTGTCTCTTCTTCTGTGCGTTGACTTCCTCGTCGTTGGTTTCCAGGGCGAAAGCCACGATTCGCTGGTTCTTCTGCTTCATCTGTCCCAGGGCAGCAGCAATATCGTGCGTAGGCACGAGGCGCAATTCCAGGTCGTCCTTCTCACGCTTGATTTTCCTGTCGGCAACGGCATTCGGCTTGAAGTCGGCAACGGCAGCACAGAGGATGGCTGCATCTGCCTGCTGGAAAGCCAGGGTAGAGGCCTGATACATCTCTTCGCAGCTCTCCACATCGATGCGGTTGATTCCGGGACTGCACGAGAGCGCTACGGGACCGGAGATGAGGGTTACGTTGGCGCCACGGCGCAGGCATTCCTCAGCCAGGGCGAATCCCATCTTGCCGGAAGAATAATTGCCGATGAAGCGCACCGGGTCTATCTTCTCATAGGTGGGGCCGGCAGTAATCATCACGTTCTTGCCCTTCAGGTCTTCCTGCTCGCTGAAGAATCGTTCCAGATACTCCACGATGATGTCGGGTTCTTCCATGCGTCCCTTGCCTTCCAGTCCGCTGGCAAGGAATCCCACTTCCGGTTCTATGATATGATTGCCATAGCCCAGGAGGGTCTTCATGTTAGCCTGGGTGGATGGATGCTTGTACATGTCCAGGTCCATGGCTGGTGCAATGAAGACCGGCGCTTTCATGGAGAGGTAGGTGGTGATGAGCATGTTGTCGGCAATGCCGTGAGCCATCTTACCCATCGTAGAGGCGGTGCAGGGAGCAATGAGCATGGCGTCTGCCCAGAGTCCGAGGTCAACATGAGAGTTCCATGTTCCGTCGCGCTGCGAGAAGAACTCGCTCACCACGGGCTTATGGGTGAGGGCAGAGAGGGTGATGGGAGTGATGAACTCCTTGCCGGCTGGCGTGATGACCACCTGCACCTCAGCGCCTTTCTTGATGAGCCCGCGGATGATGAGACAGGACTTATAGGCTGCAATGGAGCCCGTAATGCCCAGTACTATTTTCTTTCCTTTCAACATTCTCCTATTTCCCCATACGCTTATTGTATTCACGGAGGCGAATACGGGTAAGTACCTGCTTGGTATTGTTGGTAAAGTCGCTGCCCAGAACCCATGTGAAGTAGCCTGGGTCGCGGGTCAGGATTTCGCCAACGTCCCAGCCTTTGTATTTGCCGAAGTTGAAGACCTCATGCTTCAGAGGCTCGCCCTTCTCATCGGTCATTACATTGCCGTCAGCATCCTTCACTTCCTGCCATACGATGCGGCCAGCAAAGTCTACATTGTCGTTCTGCTTGGAGAAGGCAGCCAGCTCGTCCATGTCGTTGTTGAGCACGCGCTCCGGTTCGTCCTGAACGCCGGGAGCATATTTGTCGAGCTCAGCCATCAGCACGCGGTAGGTGGCTTCTGTATCCTGGTCAGCTCTATGAGCCTCGAAATCTTCTTCCATCTTTCTTCCGCAGAAGAACTTGTAGGCAGCAGCCAGGTTTCTGCGCTCCATCTTCATGAAGATGGTCTGAGCGTCGATGAGGCGGCACTTGCTGAAGTCGAAGTCGATTCCGGCACGGAGGAATTCCTCTGCGAGCATCGGAATATCGAAATGGTTGGAATTGTAGCCGGCAAAGTCGCAGCCGGCAAACTCCTTGTCGAGTGTGGCTGCCAGCTGCTTGAAGGTAGGAGCGTCCTTGACGTCTTCGTTGCTGATGCCTGTGAGGGCTACGACCTCTGCAGGAATCTCCTTCTCCGGATTGACAAAGAGGTTCTTTCTTGTCTCTGTTCCGTCCGGACTTACCTTGATGTATGATATCTGAATGATTCTGTCCTTCACCATGTCCAGACCTGTTGTTTCAAGGTCGAACACGATTAAAGGCTTCTTTAAGTTGAGTTTCATTTTTCTATTAAAAATATTTGTCTGACGATTCAGTTAAGCCTGCTGCTCCTTAGTCATTCAGGAGCATAGGCATGATGAGCATGAGGACATCCTCGTTTTCAGTCTGCTCTGCAGGAACGATGATTCCGGCACGGCTAGGGTCAGCGAGCTGGAGGATGATGTTGTCGCTATTGATATTGCTGAGCACTTCGTTCAGGCTGCTGCCCTTGAAACCGATGTTGATTGGCGAACCCACATACTCGCATGACATCTGCTCGCGGGCTGATGTAGAGAAGTCCATATCCTCAGAAGAAACCTCCATTCTGCCTGATTCGATGCTGAAACGAACCAGCTGGCTGCTCTCGCTGGCGAAAGGCATTACGCGGCGCAAGGCGCTGATGAGAGCCCTGCGGTCTACGGTTACCTCGTTAGGATTGTTAGGAATCACGGAGTTGTAGTTAGGATAGCGACCGTCAATGAGTCTGCATCTCATCTCGCCGTCAGCGAAAAGGATTTCGGCACTGCGGTCATCAAACTTGATTTCCACGTCATCGCTGTCTCTTGTCAGGATAGCCTTGAGCAGGGAAGCTGGCTTCTTAGGAAGGATGAAAGAAGCTGGAGTCTCGCTCTTGATGGTGTAGTTTCTGTTGCGCACCAGCTTATGGCCGTCGCTGGCAACGATGGCGAGAGCATCGGCAGTGAGGTCGAAATAAATACCGTTCATTACAGGGCGCAATTCATCGTTTGCCGTAGCGAAGAGAGAACGTGAGATGTTGTCAATCAGCACGTTTGTAGGAAGGGCGATGAAATGAGAAGCCTCGTTCATGCTCTGTGTGCGAGGGTAATCTTCCGCATCCTGACCGGTGAAGTTGTAAAGACCGTTCTGGTAAACGATTTTGATAGCAAAGGTCTCCGTGTCAACATCAAAGTTGAGAGGCTGCTCAGGCAATTCCTTGAGCGCATCGAGGATAACTTTGTTTGGTACGCAGAATTCGCCTTCGCCGTCATTGTCTGCCAGTTCGATGGTGCTCTTGATGATATTGTCACTATCGCTGGCAGTAACTGTCATTTCACCATTTGCTACCTGGAAAAGGAAACAATCAAGGATAGGCAAGGAATTCTTGCTGCTGATTACCTTGGCTAGCATGTTGAGCTTGTTGCTCAATGCAGAACTTGAAACTGTAAATCTCATGAGTATTTATTTTAAATTAATTTTTTATTTTTCTTATTCACCTATTTAATTTAGCATAATCGCTTAATTGAGCACAAAATTACAAAAAATATTGTTCATACACAAAAATAATTGGATAAAAGTTTGAGTTTTAGAACTATTTTTAGTAATTTCGCAGTCAGAATCGTTTGAATCTATAAAAACTTTAAAATATTAATATGGAATTACAAGGAAAGGTTATTGCCGTTTTACCAGAAAGAAGCGGCGTTTCTCAGAGAGGCGAGTGGAAGGCTCAGTCTTATGTTATCGAAACTCACGAAGCATATCCTAAGAAGTTGTGCTTTGATGTTTTTGGCGCAGACCGTATGGCTCAGTTCAATATTCAGAGTGGTGAAGAGATTTTGGTTTCCTTCGATATTGATGCTCACGAGTATCAGGGTCGTTGGTTCAACAGTATCCGCGCATGGAACGTGCAGCGCGTAGATCCTAACGCTGTTGGCGCAATGGGTGGAATGCAGCCTGGTGCTTCAGCATTCCCTCCTATGGGTGCAGCTCCTGCTCAGCCAGCTCCTGCAGCTGCTCCTGCAGCAGGTGCTACTGCTCCATTCCCTCCAGCTCAGCCAGCAGCTCCTGCAGCAGGTGGAAGCGCTGACGATCTTCCATTCTAAGCTGAAATACAGCATTGGAAAACAGTTGAGAGTGTGTCACCATCTTGTTGATGGCACACCCTCATTTTTTTGTTTCTTTTTCCGTTTTCTCACGGAACATTTTTTCTGAAAATTCTATTCTACTCTTCTCCGCTTCTCGAAAAAGCTTTTAGAGGCGGCAAAGAACAGAACGACGGCTGCGGCATTTTCGATGGCTACCATCCAGAAGGTACCGTTGTAGCTGAAATGCTCTGCCACAACACCACCGAGCAGACAGCCGATTCCGAATCCCAAATCCCAACCCGTAAGAATACTGCTGTTGGCTGTGCCTCGCTGGTCGTGGCGCGCCACATTGATAAACATATTCAGGAAGGCAGGATAGAGATGACCGTTGCCCAGACCGATGAGTGCGGCTGAGAGGTAATAGGCTACTGGATGCTTGATGGCGACGAAGATGATGAAGCCCACCAGCGAAATCAGCATTCCTTCGGCTGCATTCTGCGTTAACTTGCCTTTGCTCAGTGCCTTACGACCCTGCAAGCGGGAGAGGAACAAGCCCATCGAAAGAATGGCAAAATAGGTTCCCGTTCCGCCCGTAATACCGAGTTCTTCCTTGCTGTAGATGGCAAGATAGTTGCTCAGAACACCCCAGCAGAAACCAAACATGCAGATGTTGATGGCGAGCAGCCAGGCACGGGTCAGGAAGAATCGGTCCAGGGACAGCTTCTCCTTGTTCTTCACAATCTCCTTCTCCGGCAGATGAACCGTTCCGGCAATCACCACCGAAGCGATGGCTACGATGAAGGCAATCCAGAACAGTACCATGTAACTGCCCACCATATTATGGAGATAGATTCCGACAGACGGAGCTATTGCCATGGCGAAATTGTTGCTCAGTCCGTAGAGGCCAATGCCTTCGTTGCGGCGGCTGGCAGGCAGGACATCAATGGCGCAGGTACTGTTGGCAACGGTTACGGCGCCAAACGGTCCGCCATGCAGGGTTCGGCAGATGGCAAACATCAGGATGGTGCTGGCGGCAATGTATCCTGTAAAGAAGATGGCGAAGGATGCCAGGCAGATCATCAATACTTTCTTTCGAGAGAACCCGTCTACCACATAGCCGCTGAAGGGGCGGACGATGAGGGCTGCCACAGTATATCCGCTCAGTACAATGCCGATTACATCCTTCGTTGTCCCGAAGGTCTCACTCAGATAGAGCGGGAGCAACGGGGTGAGAAGATAGAAGGCGAAGTAGAGCAAGAAATTGGTCGTCATCACCTTCACATAGTTAGCATTCCAAAGTTTCTCTTTCATCTCTTGTTGCATTCTTGTTTCTTGTTCAGAACAAAAGTTTCTTGTTGCGTTCAACTATTAAATCTTGCCCTCCAGCCAGGCGTCAATCAGGCGGCGGGCAATGGATAATTTCTCAGGAAGGATAGGAAGGTTGTCCTTGCTAAACCACTTGCCGCGAGAGAGTTCCTCTTTCTGCAGGTGGATTTCTCCATCCACATATTCTGCCGTATAGCCCACCATCAGTCCACTTGGATAAGGCCATGGCTGGGAACTGAAATACTTCACGTTCCTGATGGTAAGTCCCGTCTCTTCCATCACCTCGCGATGCACGGCTTCTTCCAGGCTTTCGCCCGTCTCTACGAATCCAGCTACGAGAGAATCGAAGTTGCCCTTGAAGTTGCGGGCATGAACGAGAAGAACCTGATCGCCCTTCTTGATGAGCACGATGATGGCGGTGGCGAGAGATGGCCAGACCTGCTTGCCGCACTGGGTGCATTTCTTGCTGATGTCGGTTGCCATCTGCATCGGAGCGCCACAGACGCCGCAGAAATGGGTGTTCATGTCCCAGTAGTTCAGTTCCTGGCACTTGCCTGCCTTCTGATAAAGCTCAGGTGTGAGCTTATAGAAACTGGGACGCAGACCGCACATCTCGAACTTCGGATGGTCTGTGACGGGTTCCGGAATGGTGAAGGTTTTCACCTGCGTTCCGTCCTCCATCGGAGTGATGTTGAGGATGTGGGTCCAAGGCTTTGTCTCTATCGGACATTCCTCACTACATGGAATCGTATAGGTTCCGTCTTCTCTCTTCTCCAGCAAGAGGTCACTCTTGCAAAATATAAACCAATACTTCATAATATATTTTTTCTCAAGTTTTGCAAGTTAGTCCCACACGCTCTGAACCAACGGTCACCGGCGTGTGGGAAGAAACTTGCGAAAGTTCAGTTATGAGCCCACTTTAAAAAGTCATTTTTGATAATTCCTCCAAAAGTAACCATCTGATAATCAAATGGGGTTATAGAAAAAAGAACCAAAAACTACTTTTTAAAGTGGACTCAGTTATTTTTCCTTGCCGAACAGCAATTCATAGTCGCGCTGGGCAGCAGGCTTGGTCCATGCTTCCGGTACGAACTTCCAGTTGTTGTTGGCTTTAGCCTCGATAGTGCCCATCTTTTCGATAGCTTCCATCAGGTAGTAGCGCTGGTCACGCTTGCTGCGGTAGATGATTCGACTGTCCAGACTGTCCTTTGGAATTCCGGCGCCACGAGTGAGAAGCTCTCCGCCACCATTGCCACGATAGCTATTTACGGCTACATTGTACCATTTCTTCTCATCGAAAGGCTGACCGTTGCTCATGCGCAGAATCTTCACCTTCTCTCCGTCTGGCTTCGTAACATCCACCTCATAGTCGATTCCTGCAGCACTGTCAAAGTTGAAGGAGAGATTCTTGAAGCCCAGGCGCTGCTGATCGCCCTTGGTCTGGGTGTCGAGCAGAAGCAGATGATCATCAGGACTCTTCATGGTGTTCACCCAAAGGTCATAACTCATCTCCAGATGCTTGCGAATCTCTTCACCGGTGAGGCGCATCACGTAGAGCTGATTCTCATATTTATAGAGGTTGAACATATCGCTCACGTAGACAGGACCAGCGTTGATGGTGGAATTGAATTGGAGCGGAGCGTTGAAGGAAATGTCAGCCTTGGTCATTTCGAGCTGCAGGTTGAGGATGAAATCATTGAAGGCGCAGCTTCCGAAGAACGATTCACGGCTGTGGATGGTGTTCTTGAAAGTACCAATCTGCTTGCCCACATATTGGTTGATTTCTGCAATCTGAGGCTCGAAAGCCTTCATGAATTCCTCGTCGATAGGACATTTTGTCACATCGGCAAGGTTTCCTACCACTTTCTTGTCAGTCACTACATATTGCTTCTTACCGTTCACCTTCTTCTTGTTGAGGGTCAGAGTAATCTCTGCATCAGCTACGGAGAGGGCGTTATTGGCAGGGTCGAGACAAATAACAGACTTGCCTTCCACATTGGTAACAGTCTCGTTGCATCGAGTGTGGTCATGACCAAAGAGTACTAGGTCGAAACCTGGCACATCCTTTGCAACTCTGAGCGAAGCATCCTCTTCATATTCAGGGGTAACGATTCCACCATCCTTACCACTATGGAAGACGCCGATTACCACGTCCGGCTTCTCGTTCTCCAGGATGTGCTTCATCCATTTCCGGGCACTGGTCACCATGTTCTCGAAATGGAGACCGCTCCAGAGATTCTCTGTCAGCCAGTTAGGAATGGCTGGAGTCAGCAAGCCGAGCACGGCAACCTTCACACCCTCGCGGTTCAGGATGATGTAAGGCTTGACGTAAGGCTCTCCAGTCTTGGTGTCGATGATGTTGGCTCCCAAAACAGGGCAGTTCAACTCCTTGATCCATTTGTCGTAAACAGGATGACCGGTCTCAACATCATGGTTACCGAACGCCTGCGCATCATACTTCATATAGTTGACCACATCCGAAGCCACGTTGCGAGCCTGGGTGTTCACATAATTATAATAGTAGCAGGTGGGCTGTCCCTGCAGAATGTCGCCATTCTCCAGGAGGATAACATTGTCCTTATACGTCTTTCGAAGGTCGTTGACGTAGGAAGAAACTCTAGCCAGAGTACCTGCCTTTGGCTTCCGGTTGATGAAATCGTAAGGGAAGAAGGAACCGTGGACGTCACTCGTTTCGATCACTCTCAGTTTTACGGTACGTTGCTGTGCCATAGCGGGTGAGTTGATGGTAAGCGCCAACAAGAGCGCTGCAAATACTAGTTTCATATTACTAAAAAGTTATTATTACTCTGCAAAAGTACAAAAAAGTTGGCAATTACGGCATACTTTTTGTTGGATAATTCAAAAAATAATTAAAAATAGGAGGTATAAGAATATGGCATTCGTAGATTATTACAAAATTCTTGGTGTTGACAAGAACATTCCTCAGAAGGATGTTCGAGCAGCCTATCGTAAGAGAGCTAAGCAGTTTCATCCTGACTTGCACCCTAACGACCCGAAGGCTAAGGCTAAGTTCCAGGCTTTGAACGAGGCGTATGAGGTGTTGTCAGATCCAGATAAACGTGCCAAATACGATCAGTTTGGCGAGAACTGGAAGAACGCCGGTGGCTTCGGTGGTGGTGGATTTGGTGGCGGCAGTGCCGGTGGCGCTGGCGGCAATCCGTTTGAGGGCTTCGACTTCAGCAGTTTCGGAAGTGGCGGAGGTGGATTCTCCAGCTTCTTCGAAAATCTCTTTGGCGGCGGCCGTTCCCGCAGCAGCCAGGGCGGTGCTGGTTTCGGCGGCTTCGGAGGCGGCGCTGGAACTGGCGGCTTTGGTGGCTTTGGCGGTTTCGGTGGAGCCAATGCCGGTTATGGTGCAGGTGCTGACTTCGGTACTGGCGGTTGCAACGGCGGCTGCGGCGGTCAGCAAGGTGCTCGAACCAACAATGGCGAAATGAACATGAACGTGAACATCGACATGTATACTGCCTTGCTGGGTGGTGAAGGAATCATCACGCTGAGCAACGGTTCGAAGATTAAGTTGAAGATCAAGCCTGAGACTCAGAACGGAACGAAGGTTCGTGTTCGTGGCAAGGGTTACGACCGTGGCGATGGAACCTTCGGTGATCTGATGATCACCTATAATGTGAAGTTGCCAACCGGCTTGAATGACAGACAGAAAGAGTTGCTTCGCCAGATGAAGGACGCAAAGTAGAAGTCAGATGCAATAAACAAAATCACCCTGTAAGGGCAAAAGCTTTTAAAATAAGTCATTGAAACTTGAATGCTTTTGTTCTTACAGGGCGTTTTTATTTTCCCATATTTTATTTTCCCATATTTTTTATTGAGCAGGAGTTACCTTCGACATATTGAATGATGAAATCTTCAGGTCAGGAGAAACGGTGCTCGAAATCTTGAACAACTGTTCGTGCTTGGAACCGTCAGTCTTGTCAACCACCTGCTTGGCGGTGAACACTACCTGATATTCATATTCGCTGTCGCCAATCTCACGTTTCTTGATCTGATAATCATTGTTGATGTGCCAGTTCATGTTGGCAACATCCTCCTTATAGAGCTTGTCCATAAAGGTAACGACATCCGATTTCGGTGCAGAATTCTTGCCCAGCAGTGAAGAGAGAATGTCTTCGCAGTTGGCGAGCAACCCATCACCATCATGAGCGTTGATGCTCTGGAAGAACTGGCGATAGAGACTAGAGATAAATTCTTTCTCTTCCGGCTGCAGGTCACGCCCCTTCACTTTCTTCAGGGCATTCTCAGCCTCTTCGATGTGCGAACCGTCTCTGTGGTCATCCAGGTAGGTCTGATAAGCATCAGCCGTATCCGCATTCTTAGCCACATTCCAGTCGATGGAATCAATCTTGTTGATGGCTTCCTGCTTATGAATGCTGTTCGGATATTTCTCCAGATAAGCCTGCAGCGCATCTTTAGAACCGCTTACCACGGCATTGGTCCAGTCCTGATCCGTCTGCTTCAAACGGTCAAGATGGGCTGTAATCGAATCGCGGTGGGCTTCGTCTGCGTCCTTGTAGGTGTCCAGATAACTCTGCAGAACCATCGGGTCAGTACTCTGCATGGCGTATTCGTAAGCTTCCTTCTCCTTGTTCTTGTTGGCATTGTCATAGAAGTAATACAGGATTCCGCAGACGAGAACAGAGAAGATGAGCGAGATGATCAGAATGCTTCTGGTTCCCTTCTTCTTTTCTGGTTCCTTGTTTGCCGGATTCTGCTCGCCTCCGTTTCCGTTAGCTGCCGTTGGGCGTACTGGTGGAGGTGGAGGAGTTGCAGGCATTCCCGGATTTGCCGGTCTTGCAGGCTGCTGCATGGTTTGTCTTGCTGGCTGCTGCATGGTTTGTCTTGCTGGCTGCTGAACTGGAGCAACCGGTTCCACTGGCTGTGCAGGCTGCACCGGTGCAGAAGGAGCAGGAGAGAATCCGCCTCTGCCACCTACCAATGTCGGATTGGGAGTCTGGCAGTTAGGACACATTTCAAGATAATTGAAATATACCTCTCCGCAGTTAGGGCATTTGGTGATTTTGCCCGCAATCTCTACACCACAGCTTGGACATGTTGGTGCTTTATCGCTAATTTGGCGTCCACATTCTGGACATTTTATAATTGCCATAGTTTTATTTAAAGTTTATTGATTTACATATTTTAATTTCCAGATATCATTGATTTTCTAACCTCAAGCCCACACTTTTACCCCCTGAAGCTAATCATAAAGTTCAAAGCTCCAAGTTCAAAGTAACGAAGTTCAAAGTCATCGATGTCTGAATCTGATTTCTCTCAGTCTATGCCTTCCCATGAAGCGGCTTTTGTCAACATAACCATTGATTCCGTTCAGTCTGCCTTTACCTGTATACTGCCACATCTCGAAGTCTCTGCCGTCTGCCAATACGGGTTCCCGCTTGGAGTATTGGGCAATCATGAGCTTGTAGCTGTCCAGCTTGCCCAGCAGATAATGGTCGTAGAAGTTGGCTCCAGTATAGATGAGCGGCTTCTGTCTGTAGGCTTTTTCTACCAGATGCAGGAACTTGAACAGCGAGTCGCAGAACTCTTCAGTTTTCAGTCCGCTCTTGGTCTCCACGTCTATCATCGGCAGCAGGTCCTGATCCCCAGGTCGGCATTGTGCCATGAAATTCTCCAGCTGCGTCTGCTGCGGAATCCTGGCGCGGTAGAAGTGGTAGGATCCTACCTTGAGCCCGTACCGGTGAGCCAGGTCAATGTTCTTCTTATACTTGGCGTCTACGTTGGTTCCGCCTTCAGTAGCTTTCAGATAGACATAAGCCATCTTGGAATTATCACCTACAGTTTCCCAAAAGACATTCCCTTGGTAATGGCTGAGGTCAATACCATGTACATGACTGCAGGTATCTTCACATTGCACTTGAGCATGAAGCCCAAGGGTAAAAATAATGGTAATTATTGTTATGATACTTCTTTTCATAACTGCAAAGATACGAAAAACGTCCGATATATGCATCAGACGTGTTCGTTTTTTATATAAATTTATATTTCACTATTCTTCGATTTCCGAAAGTGAACGGAAGAAGTTGTTCATGAAATTGCTCATAGTCTCTATCGGAGCATACTGCAGGAAGCGCATGCTTCGGCGCAGATTCTTGCGCATGGTGCCTCCAGTAGTATGTACGAAGCCGGCATTGTTCTGTTCAAACTGGATGTCCTGATGCTCCGTAATGTTGTAATAGAGCGAGCGCAGCGTATGCTTGTATGCGCCAGGCTCTACGTGGCGAACAAACGGGATTTCGTCCTGTTCAAAGTCAAAGAAGGTGATGAGCACGCTTCCTTCCAGCTGTGCGATGCGCTGGATGCGAAGTCTGGTAAGCCATTTCTCCAGTTTCACGAAGTCTACCTTGTCGCCTTTCGTGCGCAGGTAGTTGCCCAGCTGGATGATTCCCTTCAGATTGATTCCGCTCTTCAGGATGCTGTTCACATTGCCCACGATGATGCGCAGCAGGTAGACGGTTTCTATCGAGGTGTCGATAGCATGGCGTTCGTCATCTTGTATCTTGGTAAGACGGCGATTCAGAAAACTGTTGTTCATGCGAACTTCTCCCTCTGGAATGTCGCTGAGGTTCTTCATCATCTGGGCAATCTTCTGCATCTTGAAGGTTGTCATTGGTTCCAGTTCTTCATCGGTTCCGAAATTCTCGGAACGCAGCTTGATGAAAAGGTTTCTCTGTAAAAAGTTCATATCGCCTGATTTTTAAATGATATTTTTCTGTTTAATAATATCGCTTCGGATAGCGGAAGATGATTGCGAGGAATGCGGCAATACCGATGGCTACCGGATAGTAGAGATAGGGCAGAATGTCCATCGGACTGATTCCTGCCAGACCGGCTGCCAGAAGCATCTGAACTCCGTAAGGAATCATTCCCTGCACCATACACGAGAAGGTGTCGAGGATACTGGCTGCCTTGCGGTTGTCTACGCCAAACTTATCACCTATCTTCTTTGCGATATTTCCTACAGTCAGGATTGCCACCGTGTTGTTGGCTGTGCAGATATTCACCAGCGATACGAGCGCAGCAATGGAGAGTTCGGCTCCACGCTTGCCGTGAACACGGGCGGTAATCTTGTCGATGATATAGTTGATTCCTCCGTTTTCCCGGATGATTTCCAGCATTCCGCCTGCCATCATGGCGATAATCACCAGCTCGCCCATGCCCGTGATTCCATTGCCCATTGCCGAGAACCAGCCAAACAGGTCGTAGGAGAGGGGAGAACCGAGATAGTAGCTTGCCACGCCGATGAAGCCACAGAGTATCGTGCCCATTGCCAGAACAGCCATCACGTTCATGCCGGCTATGGCGCAGACGAGTACTAATATATAAGGTAATACCTTGACGTATTCCACGTCTGCAATGTCGGTTGGAGCCTGAAGACCGATTCCCATCACGGCATAGACGCCGAGGATGATGAGGGCTGCAGGACCCACGATGAGCGAATTCACCCTGAACTTATCGCTCATCCGGCAACCTTGCGTTTGGGTTGCCACCACCGTCGTATCAGAGATGAACGAAAGGTTGTCGCCAAAATAGGCGCCACCCACGATGATGGCGGTCATCATACCCACATTGCCGTGCATGGAACTAGCCAGTCCGGCTGCAATAGGAACCAGCGCCACTACCGTTCCTACGCTGGTACCGATGGAGACGGAGATGAAGCAAGCCGCCAGGAAGAGTCCTGGAAGAATCATGCTGGCAGGCAGAACGCTCAGCGCTAGGTTCACGGTGGCGTCTACAGCACCCATCGCCTTTGCCGATGCTGCGAACGCACCTGCCAGTACGTATATCCACAACATGAGCATCAGGTTGTTGGCACCAGCACCTTTACTGTAGGTATCTACTCGCTTCTTGATGGGCATTCCACCCGAAATCGCCACGGCATAGATACTGGATATCATGAATGCCACGGTGAGCGACAAGCTGGTGTCCTTGTGAGTCGCATCCGTAGAATAGACGGTGAACACTGCGATGAGGACAATCAGCAGAAATAACGGCGATAGCGCCAGCAAACCTTTTTTATTACTCATGTTTTATATTTAATGTTACAATGTTACTCCATTCTTGAAAATGGAGATTTCGCTGTAGCCGTTCTTCTCATTGCGGGCTTCCTCGCCATTGGCTACGGCGATAATCTTATCGATAAACTTACGTACAAGATCCTTCATCTCAGTACCCTCTACCAGTTCACCAGCATTGAAGTCAATCCAGTTTGGCTTGTTCTTTGCCAGATTGCTGTTGGTAGAAATCTTCATGGTTGGTACGAAGGTGCCGAATGGCGTTCCACGACCGGTGGTGAAGAGTACGAGCTGGCAACCTGCAGAAGCCAGTGCTGTGGCTGCTACGAGGTCATTGCCTGGAGCTGAAAGGAGGTTGAGACCGGTAGTCTCCAGACGATCACCATACTGCAATACGCCGCTGACCGGAGCACGGCCGCACTTCTGTGTACAGCCCAGCGCCTTGTCTTCGAGGGTAGAGATTCCACCAGCCTTATTGCCTGGAGAAGGATTCTCGCCAACTGGTTCACCGTGGCTGAGGAAGTACTCCTTGAAGTCGTTGATGAGGTGAACAGTCTTGTCGAAGAGTTCCTTGTTTTCACAACGGTTCATCAGGATGGTCTCTGCACCAAACATCTCAGGCACCTCGGTGAGGATAGATGTTCCGCCCTGAGCAACCAGCCAGTCAGAGAATTCACCTACCAATGGATTGGCTGTGATTCCGCTGAAGCCGTCAGAACCGCCACACTTCAAACCTACGCGGAGCTTGCTTACCGGCACGTCCTCGCGCTTGTCTTCCTTAGCCTTCTGATAGAGGTCACGGAGCAGCTTCATGCCTTCCTCCAGCTCATCGCCTTCAACCTTCTGTGTTACAAGAAGTTTGATGCGGTCCTTATCGTAGTCGCCAAGCATCTCCATGAAAGCGTCAGCCTGATTGTTCTCACAGCCGAGAGAGAGTACGAGCACAGCGCCAGCATTTGGATGAAGGCAGATGTCTCGCAACACCTTACGGGTGTTCTCATGGTCGCCTGAAAGCTGAGAACAGCCATAGTTATGGTGCCATGCGTGGATGGCGTCGATTCCCTCGCAGTTGGTCTCCTTCTTCAGGAGTTCAACAAGCTTCTCTGCGATTCCGTTCACGCAGCCCACAGTAGGGACCACCCAGATCTCGTTTCTTACACCTACTTCGCCGTTCTTGCGAACGAATCCCTTGAAGGTGCGGTTCTCCTGTGCGATGCTCAACTGCTCGTCTACTGGGTTGTAGGTATACTCCAGAGTTCCGGCAAGATTGGTCTTGAGATTATTCTCGTTCACCCATTCGCCCTGCTTCAGGTCCTTCTTGGCGTGGCCGATTGGATAACCATACTTGATGATGTCCTTTCCTTCGGCAGCATCGTCGATGAGCACCTTATGTCCAGCAGGAGTATCCTGCAACAGGGTGATGGTCTTACCATCTACCTCAATCTCTTCGCCCTTCTTCATTGGGCGCAAGCAAACCACTACCGAGTCGGCAGGGTTAATCTTGATAAAGCTTGATAGTTTCATTCTGTAGTTGTTTTTATATATTTATAATTATGTATATATTCAAATACTTATTTCCTTCAATCAGAATCATTTTAGATTTGCGTTCTGCGATAGAAGTCTACGTTCTCCTTCATCAGCAGCTCGATAGGCATGTAGTTCACGGTGGTCACCTTCTTCTTCAGCACGATTGCCCGGAAGAGGGTGTCTACACAGTAGTAACCCTGCATGTAGGCGTGCTGTGCGATGAGGAACGAGATGCTTCCCTCGCGCAGACAGTGGGCATTCTTCTCCACCATGTCATAGCCCATGATCTGAACATCACGGCGGTTGGTTTTCAGGAGGAAGTCGCCCACGATATGTGCCTTCGATGTCATGGTGATGCAGTGATGCGTATCCGGATGCTCGGCAAAATATCTCTCCAACATCTTCACGTATTCGTTTCGGGTTCCGTTGAGCGGCAGGTCGAGTACCTTGATTTCCACCTGTGGGAAGTGATCGTGCATGTAGTGGCGGAAACCTACCTCTCGGTTGTCCTGCTGCTTGCTGACCACCTTTCCGTCCTTGGTCTGTCTCATCAGCATGATTTCCTTTTCGCCACTGGCAATCATCATCAGCACCTTGGCTGAGAAGAAGCCAGAGCAGAACGAATCCTGACCGAAGAATGAGAGCGGACGCAGGTCGGGCATGTATGAGTCGAGGAGGATGAAGGGGATGCTTTTATGATGCAGCTGTTCGGTCAACTCCCGTGTTACGGCGAGCGAAGACGGAACCACGATGACGCCCTCAGGCTGTGCTTCCAGAATCTCTTTCGACATATCACGGAACGAATCCTCATTGGAGCGCTCGTAAAATCTGATTTCTACGTCGATATGGAAATCGCGGCGCACCTCTTCACACTTTTTTGCACCTTCCTCTATCTCTTCCCAGTAAGCTTCCGATTCGTGCTTAGGGATGAGCAGATAGAAGGTGTACGATTTGTTGTACGCCAATGCACTGGCGTACATGTTGGGTTGGTAATTCATGTCCTTCAGCGCCTTCTCCACCTTTTCACGGGCTGTCTTGGATACGTTGGGGCGCTCATGGAGAACTCGGTCAACCGTTCCGACGGATACGCCAGCTCTTTCAGCAATATCCTTGATTCTGATTTTTTCGGCCATTGTTTTAAGTATTTATTTTTGAGGAAAGCTTCGCGCGAACATTATTATATAGTAATATGTGCCGGCTGTGCATTTCCATCAATTGATTATTGAACCAAAGCATGTGTGTGCGACCACAGTTCATACTTTCGGGCACAAATATACAATAAAAAAATGAATTGTGCGAATACACAGCTGTTTTTTTGCACAAAAACCCAAAAAAAGTATTGAAAAAAGGAAAAATACGGGTAAAAACGAAAAAAAATCCCTTTTTATTTCGTTATTTGGGAAATTATGGTTATTTTTGCCAACGATATGAGACGGTGACTTAAAACATTGTCAAGATCATGTAATGATGAGTTCCTAGAATTGTCAATTACAAACAAACATAAAAACAATAAATTAAAACTATCAACAATGGCAAAAATTGTAACATTAGGTGAAATTATGCTTCGTTTGTCACCAGAAGGCAACGAGCGCTTCATTCAGAGTGATTCATTCCGCATCATCCCTGGCGGTGGTGAAGCTAACGTAGCTGTCAGCTTGGCTAACTATGGTCACGAGGCTTACTTCGTATCTAAGCTGCCAAAGCACGAGATTGGTCAGATTGCCCTGAATGCTCTCCGTCGCTATGGTGTAAACACTGATTTCATTGCTCGTGGTGGCGACCGTGTTGGTCTTTACTATGCTGAGACTGGTGCTTCTATGCGCCCATCAAAGGTTATCTACGACCGTGCTCACAGCGCTATCGCAGAGGCTGATGCTGCAGATTTCGATTTCGATAAGATCATGGAGGGTGCCCAGTGGTTCCACTGGAGCGGTATTACTCCTGCTATCAGCGACAAGGCTGCTGAGTTGACCAAGTTGGCTTGTGAGGCTGCTAAGCGTCATGGCGTAACTGTTTCTGTTGACCTCAACTTCCGCAAGAAGCTGTGGACTTCAGAGAAGGCTATCTCAGTGATGCGTCCTTTGATGAAGTACGTTGACGTTTGCATCGGTAATGAGGAAGATGCTCAGCTCTGCCTGGGCTTCAAGCCAGATGCTGACGTAGAGGGCGGCAAGACAGATGCTGAGGGTTACTACGGCATCTTCCAGGGTATGATGAAGGAGTTCGGATTCAAGTATGTTGTTTCTACTCTCCGTGAGTCTCTCTCTGCTACACACAACGGCTGGAAGGCTCTTATCTATGACGGCAAGGACTTCTACCAGAGCAAGCACTATGATATCAACCCTATCATCGACCGCGTAGGTGGTGGTGACTCTTTCTCTGGTGGTCTGATCCACGGTCTCCTGACCAAGGAGACTCAGGCAGAGGCATTGGAGTTCGCAGTAGCTGCTTCTGCATTGAAGCACACTATCCCTGGCGACTTCAACCTCGTTTCTGCTGATGAGGTAGAGAGTCTTGCTGGCGGTAACGCTAATGGTCGCGTTCAGCGATAACATTTAACACTTAACATTAAAATAAAAATGGCAAAGTTTAGCAAAATGCAGGTCATGGCAGCCATGAAAGAGACTGGTATGGTTCCTGTATTCTTCAATAAGGACGTTGAAATATGCAAGAACGTAATCAAGGCTTGCTATGAGGGTGGCGTTCGCGTTTTCGAGTTTACTAACCGAGGTGACTTCGCTCACGAGATTTTCGGTGAGTTGGTAAAGTGGGCTGACAAGGCTTGCCCTGAGATGATCTTGGGTGCTGGTACAGTGGTTGACGCTGGTACAGCTTCTCTCTATCTCCAGTTGGGTGCCAACTTCATCGTAGGTCCTAACTTCAACCCTGACATTGCACCAGTCTGCAACCGTCGCCTGGTACCATACTCACCAGGTTGTGGTTCTGTTACAGAAATCAACAATGCTCAGGCAGCAGGTTGCGATGTGACCAAGGTATTCCCTGCAGGTAACGTAGGTGGTCCTTCATTCGTCAAGAATGTGATGGCACCATTGCGTTGGAGCAACATCATGGTAACAGGTGCCGTAGAGCCAACAGAGGAGAATCTTACTCCTTGGATCAAGGCTGGCGTTCTCTGTGTAGGTATGGGCTCTAAGCTCTTCCCTAAGGAGACTGTTGCTGCTGGCGACTGGGCTGCTATCACAGCTAAGTGCCAGGAAGCTCTTGGCTATATTGCCAAGGCTCGCGCTTAATTTTGAAAATCGTTTTTAAATAAAAGTTGTTTGGTTTTTATGCTTATGCATAAAAAGAAATGTCATCTTTATAGCGTCGTCATCAACCTTGTGGTGGTGGCGGCGCTTTTCTTTTCAGCTTGTTCGCCTGCCCATCAGTATGAGGTGGATAAGTTGAACAGCCAATCCTATGCTCTTCACTATCGCAACCTCGACTCTACCAAAGTGCTGGCAAAGAGAGCCTTAGCTCTTTCCGGCGATTATCCTACCGGTTATGCAGAGGCTTGCAACAACCTTGCCTTCGTGGCTATAGCCAAGATGGATTACAAGCTTGCCAAACAGTGGCTCAACCAGGTGGAAGAACGCAGCGACAACCAGATAGAACTCCTTATTGCCGACGTCCAGAATATGCGACTCTGTCAGCGGGAAGCCCGCAACAAGGATTTCTACGCCTATCGTGAGAAAGCGATGCGCCGACTGCGCCGAATAGGCGAGGAGACTGATAACCTTCCTCCTCGTGAATATCAGCGTGCGGTCTATGCCCAGTCAGAGTTTGCGGTTGTGGCTTCCACCTATTTCTATTATGTGCAGTTGGAGAAGCCGATGATGCAAGCCCTGAACCAGATAGACCCTGACGCCTTGGAGCAGGACACAGCCCAGTATCTGAACTATCTCTACAATTACGGTTCGGGTGGAGCGATTACCCACGGTACTCAGCACGAGATTCTGCAGGCAGAATTCGATATGCTCATCAGATGCTACATGCTGGCGAGCGGTCCTAATCCTTATCCTTACTGGCAGGCGAATGCCCTTCAAGCTATCAGCGAACATATCCAGGATGAAGACAACCGGGAGTTCCTCATCAGGAACAACCTGCCTGCCTTCCAGTATCTCAACATCGAGCAGATGCCAGCCAACCTGCTTGCCGGCAACTTTGCCCAGCGGGCGCTCAATCTCTTCAGCAGCTATGGCGATGTTTATCAGACGGCAGGAGCCCATCGTACCCTTGCCGAGTGCTATTGGCAAATCAGGGATTACCAGTCGTCGCTCGACTGTCTGAACCATGCGCTCTATGACAACAAGGCTATCTTCCAGGCGCCCGACCTCGTGGCTTCCATCCGCGAGCAGATGAGTCTGGCTTATTCCGCACTCGACGACAAGGTGAAGAGCGACTACAACCGCAACGCCTATCTCGACCTGCAGGAGTCTTCCCGACAGGACCGCCAGCTCGAAGCCCGTGCAGCCCAGCTCGACGATATCGCCACGATTCTCAATGTCATGATCATCGCCGTGATAGCCATGATTGTCATTGCCGTCATCCTGCTCTATGTCTTCGACTATATGAAGCGCAAGAAAGCCAAGGAGGAATCCACGGAAGAACTGCTTAAACCTCTGCATGAACGAATGGAACTTAATGCTCAGAAACATAAAGAATTCCTTGAGAAGTTTGAAGAGGAAACAGAACGCCGTATGGAATTGACGATGAGAGCATCTGCCAACAAGGAACGCAACGTGGAGCAGCGCACCAAAGTGGAGTTTGCCAACTCAAATCTTTCGTATATAAACCGTATGCTGAACGAGGTGACCCGACTCTGCAAGGGTGGTGAAACTGAGGAGGTAAGAAAACAGCGCTACCAGTATATATTGGAACTGGTAGATGTCATTGAAGATTATAACAGTACCCTGACACGCTGGATTCAGATGAAGCAGGGAATGCTGAATCTCCGCATTGAGAGCTTCTCCCTGCAACAGCTCTTCGACATTGTGGAGAAGGGAAAGACGAGCTTCCAGATGAAGGGCATCAGGCTCGTGGTGAAGCCGACGGATGCTGTTTTGAAAGCCGACCGTGCCCTGACGCTCTTCATGATCAATACGATAGCCGACAACGCCAGGAAGTTTACTCCTGCCGGTGGCGAGGTGGTCGTCGAGGCTCAGGTCAAGGCAGAGGATAAGTATGTGGAGATTTCCATCACGGACAACGGAAGGGGTATGGACGAGGAACAGCTGGCTCATGTCTTCGACCGCGCCTATACCGGCGGACATGGTTTCGGACTGATCAACTGCAAGGGAATCATCGAGAAATACAAGAAGACGAGCCGCATGTTTGACAAGTGCGATATTTCTGTACAAAGCAAGGTAGGCAAGGGGAGCCGTTTTGCCTTCCGCCTTCCTGCGGGTCGTATGCTCCTGCTGTCGTTGCTGATAGCTCTGTTCTCATGTCTTCCTTCAGGCAGCGCCTGGGCAAAGATGCAGAAATCTCATGGCTCTCATCATCAGCACAAGCGTACAGCCGTTCAGAAGCCGCTCAATCTGCAGCGAGCCGACCAGTATGCCGACAGCGCCTATTTCAGCAATGTCAACGGTCATTACGAGCGCACGCTTTCCTTCGCCGATTCAGCAAGAGAGTATCTCAACCGCCATTATCTCTCGCTCCGACCTAAGGGAACCTTCCTGATGGTGAAGTACCCCAAGTCGGGAGCCATAGCCGAACTGCAGTGGCTCAGAGACAGTCTGCCAACCGACTACAACGTGATTCTCGATATCCGCAACGAGAGTGCTGTGGCAGCCCTGGCGCTCCACCAGTGGGACCTGTATGCCAGCAACAACAAGGTCTACACCCAGCTCTTCAGGGAGATGAGCGCCGACAATACGCTCGATGAATACGTGCGCACGATGGAGGTTTCCAAGAACTCCAAGAATGTGGCGGTGGTTCTCCTGATACTCCTCCTGCTGCAGCTGCCGCTGGCTTACTATCTGCTGTATTATCGCCACATCCTGCGCTATCGCTTCGCCGTAGACAAGGTGAATACCATCAACCAGATTCTGCTCAGCAGCAGCTCTGACAAGGAAAAGCTGCAGCGAATCAGCGAGATATGGGATGAGAAAACCAGCCGTAGAGCCAACAGCGAACAGCTCAACGAGGTGGTGGTGCGCATCGAGAAAGCGCTGAACGACGGCATTGCAGATGTCCGGAAGGACTACAGCAGACTGGAACTGCTGGAAGATGAAATCCATCGAACGGAATACGAGGGCGACAAGCTGTATGTTGCCAATCAGGTGCTCGACAACTGTCTCTCTGCCCTGAAACACGAAACGATGTATTATCCGTCGCGCATCCGACAGCTCATCGAAACCAATCCCGATGATGTGGAATCGCTACGCGAGCTGATAGAGTATTACAAATCGGTATATACCATGCTGAGTACTCAGGCGATGGAGCAGGCGAAGGGTATGGTAAGGCTGGATTACCACCTGCTGGAGCTTCTTTTCGAAATCCTGATAGCCAATACGAAGAAGTGCGACATCAGAATCGAGACTACGGACGGAAATCCTTATGCCGAGGTGTATGTGAAGCAGCATGAGTCGGCTTACGTTTCCCGCCAGATTACCGATTTCTTTTCTTCAACTACCGTGGATGTCAATTATCTCGTGGCAAGACAGATAGCCAGAGAGGTAGGTGATATTACCAACTTGCGCGGCTGCGGTCTCAGTTCCACTGCCGGATCTGACGGCAGTGCTATCATCACGGCTGTCCTGCCTGTAGCGGTCGTTAAGAGAATCGACTTCGAGGGCTTGAAGGAAAGATGGAAACATAAGGTTGAATTAGAAATAACAGAAGTTCAGAATGAGAAAACTCAAGCTGGAGTTGAATAGAAATACTAAAAATAGAATAGAGATATGGAGAATTTTAAAGTGATTATAGTAGAAGATGTGCCACTGGAGCTGAAAGGTACCGAGGGCATCTTCAAGACCGACATTCCTGAGGCAGAAATCATTGGAACTGCCGAAAATGAACCGGCTTACTGGCGACTTATCAAGGCGCAGAAGCCCGACCTCGTGCTGCTCGATCTGGGATTGGGCGGTTCTACCACCATTGGCGTGGAAATCTGCCGCAGCACCAAGCAGCAGTATCCCGACGTGAAGGTGCTCATCTTTACGGGCGAGATCCTCAACGAGAAGCTTTGGGTGGATGCGCTGGATGCCGGATGCGACGGAATCATCCTAAAGAGCGGTGAACTGCTCACCCGTGGTGATGTGGCGAGCTGCATGGGCGGCAAGAAGATGGTCTTCAACCAGCCTATCCTGAAGAAGATTATCGAGCGATTCAAGAAGAGCGTAAACAGCGAGCTGATGCGCCAGGAGGCTCTCATCAATTACGAGATTGATGAATATGACGAGCGTTTTCTGCGCCATCTTGCCCTGGGCTACACCAAGGAGCAGATTACTGGCCTGCGAGGAATGCCTTTCGGCGTGAAGAGTCTGGAGAAGCGCCAGAACGAGCTGGTGCAGAAGCTGTTTCCTGACGGCAACAACGGCAATAGCGTGAATGCCACCCGACTGGTGGTAAGGGCCTGCGAACTGCGCATCCTGGATATTGATAATCTCGTCGCTGACGAGGAGTAGGTCACGAGGGAGATAAGTCATGGGGAATAGGACTATGAGGAATAGGATATCGATTTATCGGAAGTTGACCCGTTTGGGGGCATGGCTGGCTAGCGGATTGCTGGTTGGCCAGTGCGTTCTGGTGCTGGTATCGTGGCTGCAGACGGCTGCGATGCCGGAAACCTTCCCGCGCACGTTGCTCAATGCCGAGGGCATCCGATGGTTCTTCGGACGCTTTACGGAGAATCTGATGCAGCCGATGCTGGTCTGGCTCCTGCTGCTCTGCATCTCGCTGGGGGCACTCTACAGGAGCGGTCTGCTTCATTTCAACGGCAGGGAATATCGCCAGCGGGTAGCCATGCGAGTGGTGTTTTTCGAGTTTCTGCTTTTCGTCTTCGTGATGGTTTGTCTCACGATGGTTCCCCATGCTATATTGCTGAACGTGATGGGTGGCATCTGGGGCAGTAGTTTTACGAAGAGTCTCCTTCCGTACATTTGTTTTGCGGTTATGGTGATGAGTCTCACCTTTGGTGTGGCGAGCAACCGCTTCCGTTCGCTCACGGAGGCTTATGAGGCGTCGTATTTCGGCATCCGCGTCTTTGCTCCGCTCTATCTCCTCTACGTTCTCTCCGTCCAGCTCTACAGTTCCCTGGTTTATCTTTATTTCTAAAAGGACGGGGCTAATATCTCTGTGGAATATGAAAATATCTCTGAGAGATAAATTAATATATCCGTGGAATATGAAAATACAGAACTTTCTCATGTGGTTCAAGAACGGGCTAGGAGCTTCTGCCCTTTCAGGGCGTATGGGGAAAACGGGCTCTGCGCCTTTCCCTTCGGCCGATGGCCGTTGGTTCAGGGCGTATGGTAAAACGGGGGTCTTTAAAATATGGGTAAAACGAGCTTCTTTAAACTATGGATAAAAAGGGTAGGGATATGAAAAGCCCTGCAAGAGGTAGCTTGTTGCTGTTCTCTTGCAGGGGATTTTATCTATAATTGGACTTACTTGTGAAGTTTTTGCCTAATTGAATGTTATTGATACAATGGAATGTCTTTGTCTGTTGAAGTATTGTCATCAACATTTCCCCAATCTTCTACTGATGGTTCAAAATTAATTGGCTGCAAAATAGGGTTGCCATCTTTATCATAACCACCACCAAATATCAAGGTGTAGACATAACGCTTGCCTGGTTTCCAGTCAGCCTCGAATGGCACATATAGTGTTCCATAGCCTGATTTAGAGCCTAATTTGTAGGAATCACCAATTGATATCTTGCATTCTATTGACAAGTAACTTTCTTTTTTAGCATTAGCTGTTTCTATATTATGCGATGTATCCCATTTTGTCAATGTCTGAGGGATAAGAAACATAGGTTTGCTGGATGAAATATCAGTTGCCTCAGTGCCAACACTTATTGTTGCATCCTTTATAACAGTAAATCCATCATTGTTAGGGATGTGTTTGTAACCCCAACTCTTTTGTTGAGGATCTGTACCATCCGTTGGTATTGTGAAAACGCCATTAGTCTCGAAATTATGCAATTTGATACTCTTAATCTCCACGTTCAAATTTGAAGTCTTCTTTGCCATAAATGCTATCTGAGAAGTGATATGCTTGAACTGCAACTTTACTATTCCACCATTATCAGCTTTTCTTTTGTCTGTGGCGATAGCATACATTACGTCGGTATATGATGGATTAGTTTCATTTGCATACTCATCATAGCTCGCATAGTGTATTTTCTTCGTAGTTTGTGAAATCTGCCAAGAATAGAAAATTGGATCTGAAGCAGGACTGACAGCATAAAAATTCAAAGAGCCAGTAGGCCAATACTTGAGGTCAGCTTGGTTGGTATAATTCCATTTTCCGTCCTGATAAGAAATATTGACTCCACTATATCCAAGTTCTTCGTCATTCGTACCCATAAATACAGCGTCATCAGTACCATCATCCTTTCTGGTAAACGCATACACATTAAAACTGTAGTTAGTCAAATTAGTAGAATTAATACTTGTTGCTCTAGATCCCATCTGGCTGCCAACGGTATGGAAGCCGATTGGGGTCTTTTCCTGAACGGTGTCAATGCTTGCGAGCTCGGTGTCCGAGCATCCTGACAGCGATGCCATTACGGCAAAGGCTGCGGTTAATAAATAAATTTTGTTCATAAGATAATTAAATTTACTGAAACATTAAATATAGAACCTTAATTCCGCAACACTATAATTTAACTTTATTTATAAGTTCCTGAGCAACAAAAAGTTGCTCAGGATTTTGCCATGTCAGATTTTTCACTTATCTTAGTGTTGCAATTAGGATAATTTTTCTGTCACTGATTGAATAATATTATCTATCATACGAACACGCCCTTTATTTTATTTTGCATCTAATTTTCTAATCTCAGTTATCATTGGGCAAACTATTGCAATGCAAATAATTAAAATACCTGATAGTAAAAACCAATGATTTACATCGATTCTATCAGCAAAGAATCCAGAAAGAATTAACCCAATTGGCATAGCAAGAGACATGATACTTCCAGTTAAAGAAAATACACGTCCTAAATATTCAGGCTTAATTTTCTCCTGAAAAAGAGCTGTTTGCACACCGCTGTAAAACGGACCCGAAAGCCCCATTATTGCACAGCAGACTACAAATATGAAAAATCCACTTTGAGGAAGTAATCCTGAAATGGTTAAGCTTATCCCCATCATAAAAATTGATGCCGTTATTAATAAGATTCGCTTTTGGTAATTCCCAAATACCCCTAATAATAGACCCCCTATCAACATACCAGAGGCATAAGCAATCTCCGTAATAGAAATATGCATCGGTGTACCATTAAAATATTCCATAGTGATTAAAGGATATAATGCATTTATGGGCATATAAACAAACATATATAATGTTCCAACGAGTAATAAAGCAAATAATCCTTTATTTTGCCGTAGTACAGCCATTCCTTCTTTCATTTCTCTTATGAAATTTGGTTTCAAACTTTGCACTTGATCACCTAGCTTAGGAATACGTACAATTGCTACCGTAATAGATGCAATCACAGCACCCAATACATCGATGGCAATAATAGCATTTAGTTCCCAAACGGAGTATAAGAGTGCTGCAACCGCCGGACTAACAATATAGCTTATAGACTGCAAAGACTGACTATAGCCTGCACATTTCGTAAGCTGTTCTTCTGGTACTAAAAGTGGAGTAACCGCATTGAGAGCCGGGGTATGAAAAGCTGTTCCAATGCTACGGATGAACAATACTACCATAACCATCCAGATAGGTAACTCCATATACAATGCAACAATAGCTAGCACGGCCCCAGCTGCTGCGATAATTAAATCAGCACCAATCATTATCTTCTTCCTATCATGACGATCCACTAATACACCAATGGCTGGTCCAAAGACCGCATAGGGTAAAAAACCTACAAGTGAAGCCATAGACAAGACCATCGCAGATCCTGTTTTTTCTGTAAGGTAAAAAATAATCGCCATTTGCAGGATGGCACTAGTGATTAATGATACTGCCTGCCCTGCCCAAATTGTATAAAACTTAAGTTTCCAATTGTTGTATTTTTCCATTTATACCTTAATTCCGCAACACTTTGATTTAACTTTATTTATAAGTTCCTGAGCAACAAAAAGTTGCCCAGGATTTTGCCATGTCAGAATTTTCACTTATCTTAGTGTTGCAAAAAGAAAACAAGCAAAACTCTAATATGACATGGCAAAAATACAAATTAAATCTGAGAAACTCACACCTTTTGGAGGAATTTTTTCAATCATGGAGAAATTTGACTCCATGCTTTCACCCGTTATCGACTCAACACTGGGTCAGAGATGCAGCAGTATCTTCGGATATCAGTTCAGCGAGATAGTCCGTTCGCTGATGAGCGTTTATTTCTGTGG
>ERZ773193.1011-NODE-1011-length-38809-cov-3.843010_pt1 | contig 38809 bp, 30 predicted proteins | sample MGYA00511110_ERZ773193 | MGnify/ENA primary metagenome ERZ773193 (study PRJEB29015, sample SAMEA2737784) | human gut metagenome | biome: human gut; feature: human-associated habitat; material: faeces | place: China | collected 2012 ...
TTTTAACTATACTCATCTGCACAGTGGTGCTCAGAGGCATCACCATTTTCTCGGATATAGCCACCCGTAAATCCCAGGCCAAGATGAACGGCATTCAGCCGGAGCTGGCAAAAATACAGAAAAAATACGCCAATGACCCCCAGAAGGCCCAGATGATGAGCCAAAAGCTCATGAAGGAGAGGGGCGTCTCCATGTGGGGAAGCTGCCTGCCGCTGCTCATAACCATGCCGCTGTTTTTCTGCTTTATAGCCGCCTTCCGCTTCTGGGGCTATGAGGAAACAATCAAGCTGCTGGTTTCCGACAATGCCGAGGAGCTCCTCAGGAGCTTCAAGTTCCTCTGGGTAAACAACATATGGCAGCCCGACAACGGCCTTTCTCCCGTCATACAGGAGGGCAGCAAATTTCTTGCCAACGTAAAGGATCTGGATAGGCTGCTCTATTTGCAGAATAACCCGGAGGTATGGGAAAAGCTGGTACAGCTTGGAATAGCGGTGAACGAGGGCGGCGCCTTCCGCTTCCTCAACACCCAGGCCGCCATCGACGCCTACAACGCCGCCGTGCAGCCCCTGCTGCAGGTCTATGCCGGCCATAACAACGGCTGGTTCATACTGCCCCTGATAGCCGGCGGCACCCAGTTCCTTGCCAACTGGATAATGCAGAAGGGCCAGCCCGCGCCGGATCCAAACAATCCAGCCGCCTCCACCAATAAGATGATGATGTGGCTGTTCCCGCTCATGTCGCTGTGGTTCTGCCTCAGCTACAACGCGGCTTTCGCTATATACTGGATACTCACCAGCGTATCCATGGTGCTGGTGAACCTTGTACTGAATAAGAAGTTCCCCCGGGCCGCCGTTGCCCAGGAAGGAGGTAAGAGGTAATGCCAAGGACAATCGAAGCCTCCGGCCGTTCAATCGATGAAGCCATCTTCAAAGGCCTGAAGGAGCTGGAAATCTCCATAGACGAGGTGGAGATAGACATAATACAGCATGAAAGCAAGGGCATACTGGGCATAGGCGCCAAGCCCGCCATAGTAAAGCTCATAGAGAGGGAGCCTGAGGATATATCGCTGCCCGAATATCTCCGGCCCGAATATCAGGAGCGGGAACGCCGGGAGCGCCGTGACCGCAGGGAGCCGAGGCAGGACAATCGGGACAGGCGGGGCCGCCGGGACCGTGGGCTGCGTGAGGATAGGGAGAAGGCAGCAGTGAGGCTCCCGTAGCAGAGGGGATCGCCAAGGAGGACGAGGCAAACGAAATAGCGGCTCAGGCCGTATGCGAGAAGCCCGCCGAGAGCCGGGAACGCAGGGACAGGCGGGGCCGCAGCCGCCGAGACCGTGACAACCGTCCCCGCTATCAGGCCAAGGAGCCCCCGGAGGGCTTCACCGAGGAAGCGGCGGAGGGCAATCAGGCGGCGGATTTCGTGAAAGGCCTGCTGGAGCGCATGCACGTGGACGGTACAGTGCTGGCAAACGTAGGCGAGGATGGCGTCCGCCTGTACATCGATAAGTCCACCATGGGCATGCTCATAGGCCACAGGGGAGAGACTCTGGACGCCATGCAGTACCTGACCAGCCTTGCGGTGAACCGCAACCGCAAGCAGGACGGCTACACCCGCATATCCATAGATACCGAGGGATACCGGGAGAAGCGGGAGGAAACCCTTGCCCGCCTGGCCCGGAAGATAGCCAATCAGGTAAAGGCCACCGGCCGTCCCCGCACCCTTGAGCCCATGAACCCCTACGAGCGCCGGGTGCTCCACGCCACACTCCAGAACAACCCCTACGTGGCAACCCGCAGCGAGGGCGAGGAGCCCAACAGGAGAGTAGTCATATTTCCCAAGGGCAGCACCGAGGACGAGGAATAAGTAACGGCCTTCTTTCTCTTTTCTTTTCAGGAGAAAAGCAAAGAGAAAAGAAGCAAAGAGAAAAGAAAAGCCTGACGAAAACAAAAGGGCGGCACTCGCCGCTCTTTTTGCATATTTCATCTGGAAAATATTGCATTCTGTATTCTATCGAAAAAATCCCGGAGTTGATAAGGGACCCTATGGCTTTATTCGGATTTGACGACACGGACAATCTCAAAGGAACGGTTTTCCCGTTCCTTTAAATTTATTGTTTCTGTTGGGCTTTTCTTTTCTCTTTGCTTCTTTCTGCTTTTCTTTTCGTCCGAAAAGAAAAGAGAAAGAAGAAGAAAACAACCCTTAAAACTACTTTCCCACGCAGAACCTGGAGAATATCCTGTCCACCACGTCTGCGTCCACGCTCTTTCCGGTTATCTCGCCCAAGGCGATGAGCGCCGAGCGAAGGTCGGTGGCGATGCAGTCCGCCTCCTCTGTTTGGAGGGCGGAGGAGAGCGCCGCGGAGCACTCCCTAAGGGCTGCGATATGGCGGCTGTTTGTGACGAGGGCGCTTTCGCACTCCGGGGCGATAAGCTCTGCGATGCGGTCTATGAGCGCGCCTACCCCCTCGCCCGTGACCGCGCTTACGCCTATGGCCTCCACGCCGTACTCCCCTGCAAGGGCAAAGGCGGCGGCGCCGTCTGAAAGGTCGCTCTTGCATATTACCGCCAGCTTTCGTCCGGGGGAGGCCAGCAGCCGCCGCTCCTCGTGGGACACCGCATCTCCGCCGTCCATGGCGATGAGCAGCAGGTCGGCCCTGTCCACTATATCCCTTGCCCGGGATATGCCTATGCTTTCCGCAGCGGAGTCCGCCTCCCGCAGGCCCGCCGTGTCGAAAAGGCGGGCGGTTATGCCGTTTATGAGCAGAGTCCCCTCCAGTATGTCCCGGGTGGTTCCAGCCTCCGGGGTAACTATGGCCCGATCCTCGCCCAGCATGGCGTTGAAAAGGGAGCTTTTGCCGGCGTTGGGCCTGCCCAGTATGGCTATGCGCGCCCCTTCCCGCACCATTCGGGAGGCCATACCGCCGGATATGAGGGAATCTATCTCCGCCCTTGCGGCACGTATACCCTCGGGGAGGGCAGAGAATACATCCTCCTCCAATTCCTCCGGGTAGTCTATGGCCGCGTCTATGCCGGAGAGCAAGTCAAGTATTTCCTCCTCCACATTTTCTATGCGGCGGGATAGGGAGCCCTGAAGCTGTTCCAGCGCCGAGGCGGCCCCACGGCTGGAGGAGGCGTTGATAAGGTCCATTACCGCCTCCGACCTGGCCAGATCCAGCTTGCCGTTGATAAATGCCCGCCGGGTGAACTCCCCGGGGCCTGCGGGGCGGAGGGGCAGCTCGGAAAGCCGGGAAAGCACCCGCCTCGATACGGCGTAGCCTCCGTGAATGTACAGCTCAGCCATGTCCTCGCCGGTGTAGCTTTTAGGCCCCTGAAAATAAACCGCCATAGCGTCGTCCAGGGCAGAACCGTCCGCGGCGATAATGCTGCCATGGGAAAGGTATCTGTGATGGGTCTTGCCGTCGAATACCGCCTTGAGCGCCAGAGGCGTATCGGGGCCGCTTATGCGTATCACAGCTATCGCCCCGCCTACGGGGGTGGAAAGTGCGTAAATGGTGTCGGTCATGGTTCTCTCCTAAATATGCGGATAAACATCACACATATATTATACTATAAACATCGGGAAATAAAAATATTTCCCACACGCCCATTTTCTGCTATAATGTAGCTTGGAAGAAAATCAGAGGTAAATAACGCATGAACACATATTTAGGCGGAATATACGACGTGGCGGTGCTGGGCGCCGGCCACGCGGGCTGCGAGGCGGCATTGGCCTGCGCCCGCATGGGCCTGAGGACCCTCTGCCTTACCATGAACCTGGACAGCGTAGCCCTTATGGCCTGCAATCCGGCCATAGGCGGCACCTCCAAGGGGCACCTTGTGCGGGAGCTGGATGCGCTGGGGGGCGAGATGGGGGCCGCGGCGGACGATACCTTTATACAGATACGCATGCTGAACACGGGCAAGGGCCCGGCGGTGCATTCCCTCCGCGCCCAGATGGACAAGCGCCGGTATCACGAGCGCATGAAGCGGGCCCTGGAGCGGGAGCCGCTGCTTGACCTCAGGATGGGCGAATGCGAGAGGATACTGCTGGAGAAGGGCAGAGTTTCCGGCATCATCGCCGGGGGCGGCATAGAGTACCGCTGCCGGGGAATAGTCGTGGCTACAGGAGTGTACCTAAAGAGCCGCATATTGATAGGCGACTACGTTACGGAATCGGGGCCTTCGGGTATGCTCAGGGCAAATTTCCTCTCGTCGTGCCTTACGGATATGGGCTTTAAGCTCCGCCGCTTCAAGACGGGTACTCCGCCCAGAGTAAACAGGCGCAGCCTTGATTTTGGAAGGATGGAGCCCCAGTACGGCGACGTGCCCTCACCCCGGTTCTCATTTATGAGCGGGAAGGGGGAAAGGCCGCAGCAGCCCTGCTATCTCACCTATACCAACCCCCGCACCCACGAGATAATACTGAACAATATCCACAGGAGCAGCATGTATTCCGGCCTTGTGACCGGCACGGGCACCAGGTACTGCCCTAGCATAGAGGATAAGATAAAGCGGTTTGCGGACAAGGACAGGCATCAGCTTTTCATAGAGCCGGAGGGGCTTTCCACAGAGGAGATGTACGTGCAGGGCATGAGCACCAGCCTGCCCTACGACGTGCAGGTGGAAATGCTGCGCACCATCCCCGGCCTGGAGCGGTCGGAAATAATGCGGGCGGGGTACGCCATAGAGTACGACTGCATAGACCCCAACACGCTGGACACTACCCTTGGCAGCAAGGATATACCGGGGCTGTACTTTGCGGGGCAGATAAATGGAAGCTCCGGCTATGAGGAGGCCGCTGCCCAGGGCATTTACGCCGGCATAAACTGCGGGCTGTACCTCAAGGGGGAGGAGCCGCTCATACTCTCCCGGGGAGACGCATATATTGGTGTACTGGTGGACGACCTTGCCACAAAGGGCACCAACGAGCCATACAGGATGATGACCTCAAGAGCGGAATACCGGCTGCTGCTGCGGCAGGACAACGCGGATCTGCGCCTTACCGAAAAGGCCCGCAGGACCGGGCTAATATCCGAGGAGCGGTACGCGAAGCTCATGGAAAAGGAAAGCCACATGGCAAAGGCCATGGCCGCCCTGAACAAGACGGCCCACCCCAGCCGGGAATTGACGGCGCTGCTGGAGGCAAAGGACGGAGGAGGGCTCAAGAACGGCGCAAAGCTCATGGACGTGCTGCGCCGGGAGGGCATAAGCTATACGGAGCTTATGCGGGTATCCGGGCTTCCGGAAATTTCGGACGAGGCCCGGGAGCAGGTGGAGATATCCGCCCATTACGAGGGCTATATAGACAAACAAAAGAAGCAGGTTGAGCGGCTGCAGCAGCAGGAGGGCATGCTCATACCCGACGGGGTGGATTTTGCCCATATGGAGGGGCTGCGCCTTGAGGCAAGGCAGAAGCTTTCCGCCATACGCCCAAAAAATATAGGCCAGGCCAGCCGCATAAGCGGCGTATCCCCGGCGGATATAGGTGTGCTGCTGATACAGCTCAAGCTCCTGGAGGAAAAATAGATGGATATACAGACCGTAATAAAGGCCATACCCGGCGTGACAGAGCCTCAGGCGGAAAAGCTCTGCCGCTATTATGAGATGCTCATGGACTGGAACAGCCGCATGAACCTTACCGCTATAACCGGGGAGGATGAGGTGCTTAAAAAGCACTTTGCAGACAGCCTGCTGCCGCTGGAGCTTATTCCAGAGGGGGCAAACCTTATAGACGTGGGCACCGGCGCGGGCTTCCCCGGATTGCCCATAGCCATAGCAAGGCCGGACGTTAAGGTGACGCTCCTCGATTCCCTCAATAAGCGCATAGGCTTCCTCAGGGAGGTGTGCAAAGAGCTGGATATAAATGCGGACTGCATACACGATAGGGCAGAGGATGGGGGCAGGAACCCAGCCCTTAGGGAGAAGTTCGATATAGCCGTATCAAGGGCGGTAGCCCGGGTATCCCCCCTTGCCGAATACACCGTGCCGTTTGTGAAGGTAGGGGGCAGGTCGCTCATGTATAAGGGCCCCCAGGCCGCCGCGGAGCTGAAGGAGGGCGAAAGGGCGCTGGAGCTTTTATGCTGCACAGGCGAGATAAGGTCATACCCGGCGGAGTGGGGAGAGCGCAGCGTGATAATCCTCACAAAGCAGAAGCCCACTGCCAAAGCTTACCCGAGAAAGGCCGGAACGGCGGAGAAGAAGCCGCTTTAGCGAAAAACTTATTTTTCAGGAGAAATAAAGATGTCCTTTGAATTTACCCTTCGTCCCCGGACTACAGAGAGCCAGCGCAGGCTGCTGGAGATACCCGTTGAAAAGATAGTGCCAAACCCCAACCAGCCCAGGGTCACATTCGACGACGATACTATAGCCGAGCTTGCCCAGAGCATAAGCCAGGTAGGCCTCATACAGCCGCTGGTGGTGAGAAGGAGCGGCTCCGGATATGAGCTGGTAGCCGGCGAACGCCGCCTGCGGGCCTGCAAGTCTCTGGGAATGGAGACAGTCACCTGCATAGTAGAGGACTCAATGCAGGAGGAATCCTCCGCCATGGTGGCACTCATAGAAAACCTTCAGCGGGAGGACCTGCACTACATGGAGGAGGCACAGTGCTACTACGCCCTGCTCAACAACTACAACCTCACCCAGGAGGAGCTTGCAAAACGACTTGGCAGGAGCCAGTCCTCCATAGCAAACAAGCTGCGGCTTTTGCGGCTCTCGCCCGATGTGGTGTCCGCCATTCGTGAGAACGGCCTTTCAGAGCGCCATGCCCGGGCGGTGCTCAAGCTAAAGGACGAGGAGGTACAGCTGGCCGTCATAAAGCGCACGGCGGAAAAGAACCTCTCCGTTAAGGACACCGAGCGGCTGGTAGAAAAGACACTGGATAAGCTGTACGACGAAAAGCGCCCCGGCGCGGCCCCCCGCCCTGCCATAATACGCCAGGTGCGGGACTACCGTCTGTTTATGAACACCGTCAATTCGGCCATCGCCGTGCTGCGGGAATCCGGCATGAACGTGGAGGTGGAGCAGGAGGACCTTCAAAACGGCGTGGATATACACATAAGGATAACTAACGAATAAGGCAAACAAAGCAAAAGGAACGGCAAGACCGTTCCTTTATTTATGCCCTAAAGCCTGTTTTGTCGTTTTCCGCCGGAATTTCAACTGTTTCAAAGATTTTTTTATTTAAGGTTGGCTTTTCTTTTCTCTTTGCTTCTTTCTGCTTTTCTTTTCTCCTGAAAAGAAAAGAGAAAGAAGAAGTAAAGAAGGAAAACGTCTTAATTTCCCGAAAACAGCCTTACGGGGAGGATGAGGTAGTAATATTCGTCGCCGGTTTCGGGCTTTACCACGCAGGGGCTTATATTGGTGTTCATATCCAGGCAGACGTATTCGTCGTCCAGCACCTTCAGCACGTCGCTGAAGTACTTGGCGTTGAAGGCGATGTCTATGTCGCTGCCCATGCGGTCTATATTGACTATTTCCTTGCTGGCGCCTATCTCGCTGTTGGCGGTGATGGTCACCTGACCGTCCTCAAAGGAGAACTTTACGTGGTTCTTCTTGCTCTCCCGCGCCATGAGGGATACACGCTCTATGCTGTCCAGCAGCTCCGTGCGGTTCACCCGCACATGGGTGGTGTGGCTGTCCGGCAGTATCTGGCGGTAGCGTATGAACTCGCCGTCCATAAGGCGGGTGATTATGCGGGTATGGCCCATGTCTATCATGACGTGGGTGGCAGAGAATACCATGTTGATCATCTCGTCGCTGTCGTCCAGTATGCGGCTTATCTCCAGCAGGCCCCGGGCGGGAATGACCGCGTTTTTGGCGGCGCCGGATACCGTTACGGCTTCGGTGCGCATGGCCAGACGGTATCCGTCCAGAGCTACCATGCTCATCTTGCCGTCGGCAAGCTCTATGAGCACTCCACGGAGTATGGGCTTGGAATCGTCCTGTGCCGTTGCGAATATGCACTGGCGTATCATGTTCTTTAAAGCCGCCTTGGATATGGCGATAGAGAACTCCCGGTTGACGTCGGGCATGGAGATGTAATCCTTGGCGTTTTCCACCTGCATGGTGGTGGTGGCCCGGCCGCTCTCTATGAGCAGCGTGTTCTTATCGGCGGAAAGCAGGGTCTCCTCTGCGGGCAGCCTGCGGACAAGCTCCGAAAACAGCCGCCCGGGCAGCACACAGGCTCCCTGCTTTTGGATATCTACGTTAAGCGTAGCTTCTATCTGGAGCGAAAGGTCTGTACACCTTAGCAGCAGCGTATCGCCTATGGCTTCGGCATATATGCCCTCGAGTATGCCTACCGAGGACCTTACTCCCAGCGCCTTTGAGACCGTGGCCACGGCGGCGTTGAGCTCAGCCGTATCAACTGTAAAGCGCATATGCGTCCCTCCCTGGAATGGATGATATCGTTTATATTATATTTATTATACTATATTTCGGCGGCGGCGCAAATATTTTTGTGAGGCGCGGCAATATGCATTTTACGCATATTTATACATTTCTGCAATGCTTTCTTCTTATTATAATAAAAGCCATTGAAAAATCCCTGATTTTATGTTAAAATTAATAAGTAAAATTTTGTATTACAGGCGTGCAAAACAGATGGAAATTAACCGCTTGCGCTTAAACCAGTACCGCAGCTATGCTGCACTCGATCTGCGGCCCGGCCCCGGCATAAACGCCATAGTGGGAGACAACGCAGAGGGGAAGACCAACAGTGTGGAGGCGGTTTTTCTTTGCGCCTTCGGAAGGTCCCACAGGACCTCCCGTGACGCCGAGCTTATTATGCGGGGCTGCGCCGGCGGATACGTGGGGGCGGAGCTTACCAACAATACGGGCTCCCATCTTATAGAGATAAAGCTTCGGGACGGGGAGCGCAAAAAGATATTCATAGACCGGCAGATGGCCTCCCGCTCAGGGGAGCTTATGGGGCTGCTGAATGTTGTGATGTTCGCTCCGGAGGACCTTTCCATAATAAAAGATGGCCCGGCGGAGCGGCGGCGCTTCATGGATATGGAGCTTTCCCAGACCCACCCCGCCTATTATTACAGCCTGCAAAGGTACAACTCGGCGCTGAAGCAGCGAAACGCCCTCTTAAAGGAGCCTGACAGGATAGCCCCCGGTATGCTGGAGACCTGGGACGAGCAGCTCTCGGCGCTGGGCGAGGAAATCGTAATGGACAGGTGCGAATTCATAGACGGCCTTTCCACAATAGCCTACGACCTGCATAAAAGCATCACGGGGGGCAGGGAGAGGCTGGAGATAGTATACGAGCCGGACATAGACCCGGAGGCCCCGGAGGGCATTTACGGCGCCATGCTCAAGGCGCTGGACAGGAGCAGGGCGGAGGATCTCCGCCGGGGCTTTACCACCGCAGGCCCCCACCGGGACGATATAGGCATAGCACTTTCCGGCATAGACGTGCGCACCTTCGGTTCCCAGGGCCAGAAGCGCACCGCGGCGCTGTCACTTAAGCTTTCGGAGCTGGCCTTTATAAGGGAGATAAAGGAGGAAGCCCCGGTGCTCATACTGGACGACGTGCTCTCTGAGCTGGACGAGGGCCGGCAGCAGCTTTTGATGGAAAGCATGAAGGACTGCCAGTGCTTTCTGACCTGCACCAGCCTTGAGGGCTTAAGGCGGGCGGGCCTGGGAAATATGAAGGTGTTCCGCTGCAAGGGCGGCGAGATGCGCCCGGAATGATTTCGGGGGCGAAAACCGGAGGAATATATGTATCTGCATATAGGCGGGGATAAGGTAGTGGATGATGAGGAAATACTCCTTATATTGCCCCGTGAAACAGTAATGCATTCATACGACAACCGCCGCTTCATGGAGACCGCCATAGGCTCCGGCCGCGTGGACGACGTATCCGGCGGCGAGCGGGACACATACATAATCACCGCCGTCCCCGAGGGAATAAGGGTATACGCCTCGGCGGTAGGGGCAGCTACAATAGCTAAGAGATAATTTACAGAAGGGCATAAACCATGGAACAGAACAACCACACAAACTACAACGCAAACGAGATACAGGTCCTTGAGGGATTGGAGGCGGTAAAGCGCCGCCCCGGCATGTATATAGGTTCTACGGACGTGCGGGGACTGCACCATCTGGTCAAAGAGCTGGTGGATAACGCCATAGACGAGGCGATGGGCGGCTACTGCACCCATATAGAGGTAACAATACACCCGGACAATTCCGTATCCGTCCGGGATAACGGCCGCGGCATACCCGTGGGCTACCATGAGAAGATGCACAAGTCCGCGCTGGAGGTGGCACTTACTGTGCTGCACGCGGGGGGCAAGTTCGGCGGCAGCGGCTATAAGGTATCCGGCGGACTTCACGGCGTGGGCCTGTCCGTGGTAAACGCCCTTTCCAGGAGGCTTACGGCGGAGGTCCGCCGGGACGGCATAATATACCGCCAGGAATACGTAAACGGCGACCCGGTGACGGGAGTAGAGCAGGTGGGCACGTACGGCGATGACACGGGCTCCGGCACTACCATAACCTTCCTCGCCAACGACCAGATATTCGACACCCTTGATTACAACTACGATACCCTGCGGGGCCGGATGAGGGAGCTGGCCTTCCTCAACAAGGGCGTGGCCATAACCGTCACGGATGAGCGCACAGACCCCGTACAGAGCAAAAAATACTGCTATGAGGGCGGCATAATCTCCTTCGTGGAGCACCTGAACAAGAGCAAGGACGTGCTCCATGAGGACGTTATGTACTTCGAGGGCGGTAAGGATGATCAGGCCAGGCAGCAGGTGGCCTCCGTTGAGGTGGCCATGCAATACAACACCGACTACAATGAAAGCGTGTTCACCTTTGCCAACAATATAAACACAGTTGAGGGCGGCACCCACCTTCAGGGCTTCCGCAGCGCCCTTGCCCGCAGCATAAACGACTACGCCCGCAAGTATAAGCTGCTCAAGGACAACGAAGCGAACCTCTCCGGCGACGACGTCCGGGAAGGCCTTACCGCCATAGTCAGCGTAAAGCTGGTGGAGCCCCAGTTCGAGGGGCAGACAAAGACAAAGCTGGGCAATTCCTATATGAAATCCCTTGTGGACAACGTGGTTGGCAACGGGCTTGGCTTTTACCTTGAGGAGCACCCCCAGACCGCAAGGCTGATAATAGATAAGTGCATAACCGCATCCAGGGCGAGGGAGGCCGCAAGAAGGGCCAGGGACCTTACCAGAAAAAAGACCGGCCTGGAGAACATATCCCTCCCCGGCAAGCTTGCGGACTGCAACAGCAACGAGCCGGAAAAGTGCGAGATATTCTTAGTGGAGGGGGACTCCGCAGGCGGCTCCGCCAAGATGGGCCGCAACCCGGAATTTCAGGCAATACTGCCCCTTCGCGGCAAGATACTCAACGTGGAAAAGACCCGCTTGGATAAAATGCTTGCCAACAACGAGATACGCTCCATGATAACCGCCTTCGGCACAGGCATAGACACCGAGTTCGACGAGAGCAAGCTCCGCTACCACAAGATAGTCTGCATGACGGATGCGGACGTGGACGGCGCGCATATACGCATACTGCTTTTGACCTTCTTCTACAGGCACATGCGGCCTCTGATAGAGCACGGCCACATTTACGCCGCCCAGCCGCCGCTTTATAGAATTACAAGGGGCAAGAACATATGGTATGCCTATGACGACGAGCAGCTGGGAAGGATACTCAACGAGATAGGCCGGGATCCCAAGCCGCTTATCAACCGCTATAAGGGCCTTGGTGAGATGAACCCGGACCAGCTGTGGGAGACCACCATGGACCCGGACAACCGCATGATGTACCGGGTACACCTTGAGGACGCCATACGGGCGGACGAGATATTCTCCACCTTAATGGGCGACAAGGTAGAGCCCCGCAAGGAGTTCATAGAGCAGAACAGCAAGCTGGTAGTGGATCTGGACGTATAAAGGAGCAATAAATGGACGACATCACCAACAACCCCCGCATAACGCCGCTTGATATAGAGCAGGAGATGAAGAAATCCTTCATTTCCTACGCCATGGCGGTAATAATAAACCGCGCCCTGCCCGATGTGCGGGACGGCCTCAAGCCGGTGCACCGGCGCATACTGTACTCTATGGGAGAGCAGGGCTTCACCCCGGATAAGCCCTTCCATAAGTCCGCCCGCATAGTGGGCGACGTGCTGGGCAAATACCACCCCCACGGGGACAGCTCGGTCTACGACGCCATGGTGCGCCTTGCACAGGACTTCAACACCCGCTACCTGCTGGTGGAGGGCCAGGGCAACTTCGGCAGCGTAGACGGGGACGGCGCGGCGGCGATGCGCTACACCGAGGCCCGCCTTTCAAAGATGAGCCTCGAGATGCTGGCGGATATAGACAAAAATACCGTGGACTTCATGCCCAACTTCGACGAGACGCTGGTGCAGCCCACGGTGCTGCCCAGCCGCTTCCCGAATTTACTGGTAAACGGCAGCAACGGCATAGCAGTAGGCATGGCCACAAACGTGCCGCCCCATAACCTCGGGGAGGTCATAGACGCATACGTGGCCCTCATAGACAACAGGGACATATCCATCGAGGAGCTTATGGCATACCTGCCGGGGCCGGATTTCCCAACGGGAGCCACCATAATGGGAACCGCGGGCATAAGGCAGGCATACAGGACGGGGCGCGGCAAGATACTGGTGCGGGCAAAGACCGAGATAGAGCCAATGGCCAACGGCAAGAGCCGCATAGTGGTAACGGAGCTGCCCTATCAGGTGAACAAGGCCCGATTGGTGGAAAAGATAGCGGAGCTGGTGCATGAAAAGCGGGTGGAGGGCATAACCGCCCTTCGGGACGAGAGCACCCGCAACGGCATGAAGGTGGTAATAGAGATAAAAAAGGACGTGAACGCCAACGTCGTTTTAAATCAGCTCTATAAGCACACCCAGCTTCAGGATACCTTCGGCGTGATAATGCTGGCTCTTGTGGATGGGGAGCCAAAGGTGCTCAACATAAAGGAGATGCTGTACCACTACCTCAGGTTCCAGGAGGAAGTGGTGACCCGCCGCACAAAGCACGATCTGGAAAAGGCCAAAGAGCGGCTTCATATATTGGAGGGCCTGCTCATAGCCATGGCCAATATAGACGAGGTCGTGGATATAATCAAGACCTCCAAGACCCAGCCCGAGGCCAAGGAACGGCTGAACGTCCGCTTCGGATTGACGGATAAGCAGAGCCAGGCCATACTGGATATGCGCTTAGGCCGCCTTACAGGGCTGGAGCACGACAAGATACAGGCGGAGAGGGACGGCCTTGTGGAGACCATCGCCTATTACGAGAGCGTCCTTGCGGACGAAAACAAGCTGCTGGGCATAATCCGGGAGGAAATACTGGAGGTCCGCCGCAAATACGCCGACCCCAGAAGGACCGAGATAGCCCAGATAACAGAGGATATAGAGCTGGACGACATAATACAGCCCGAGGAGATGACGGTAACCCTTACCCACTTCGGCTTCGCAAAGCGCACCAGCATGGATACCTATAAGGCCCAGAACCGGGGCGGCAGGGGCATAACCGGCCAGACCACCCGGGAGGAGGATTTCGTTGAGCACCTGTTCGGCTGCAGCACCCACGACGAGATAATGTTCTTCACCAACATGGGCCGGGTGTTCCGCATGAAGTGCTACCGGATACCCGAGGCGGGCCGCACCGCCAAGGGCACCGCCATAGTAAACCTCCTCAACCTGAAGGAGGGGGAGAAGGTGACCACGCTGTTCCCACTGTGGGAGGAGGGAAAATACCTGAACCTCATCACCAAGGCGGGCATAATCAAGAAGACACCCATAGAGGAGTTCGACAACATCCGAAAGGGCGGAATGATCGCCCAGAACCTCAGGGACGGGGACGAGCTGATAGCCGCCATAATGACGGACGGCAGCGACGAGATAATAGTCGGCACCAAAAAGGGCAAGAGCATACGCTTCAGCGAGGAGGACGTGCGCCCCATGGGCAGAAGCGCCACCGGCGTAAAGGCCATAACGCTGGAGGAAAACGACAGCGTGGTGGGGGCCGAGAAGGTACGCCCCGGCGCCTCCATACTCTCCATATCCGAAAACGGCATGGGCAAGCGCACCCCGGAGGAGGACTACCGAACCCAGACCCGGGGCGGCAAGGGCATAATAGCCATGGCCCTCACCGAAAAGACCGGCGATCTGGTCTGCATGAAGGCGGTAGGAGCCTCCGATATAGAGGAGGACGTAATGATAATAAGCTCCGAAGGCACCATAATAAGGCTACCCGTGGAGCAGATATCCGAGATATCCCGCAATACCCAGGGAGTGCGCCTTATGCGCACCGAGGACAGGGTGGCCTCCGTTGCCATAGTTCCCCACGTGGAGCCTGACGGGGAGTAATAAAAAAGAGGGGACGGCAAGCTGTCCCCTTTATATGTCTGTAAAGGAACATGGTATATGCCGCTTATACGCCTCGCACAGCTTTTCGCCGCCGCGGGACATACCCTCTACGGAGTAGGGGGCATGGTGCGCAACCCGCTTCTGGGCCTGCCGGTCACGGATAACGACGTTACCTCCTCCATGACGCCGGGGGAGGTAATGGCCATGTGCCGGGATAAGGGCATAAAGTATCTGGACATAGGCGCGGCCTTCGGAATGGTGGAGCTGCACTATATGGGCGGGGTATTCCAGCACACCACCTTCAGGCGTGATACATACCCAACAGGCGGCGGGCACCGGCCCCAGGCGGTAAGCTACTCCGGGGACATAAACGAGGACGCCTTCCGCCGGGACTTTACTGTGAACGCCATATATAAAAACATACTGACAGGCAGGATCACCGACCCTACCGGCGGCATGCAGGACCTTAAAAAAAGGCTGCTCAGAGCTACCTCAAAGGATCCCGCCGTCATAATGGGAGACGACGCCCTTCGCATAATGCGCATGGCGCGCTTTGCCTCGGAGCTGGGCTTTGAGGCGGAGCGGGGCACATTGGAGGCCGCAAGGGCCTGCGCGGCGGGGCTTGCGGACATATCCCCGGAGCGCATACGGGAGGAGCTGGACAGGATACTGCTCTCCGACGCGAAATACGGCATTCCCGGGGGGCCGTACAGGGGGCTTGAGCTGCTGGACAATCTGGAGGCCCTGGACGTGATACTGCCCGAGCTGGCCAAGGGCCGGGGAGTGGCCCAGAAGCCCCAGTACCACAAGTACGACGTGCTTCACCACTGCTTTCACGCGGTGGACTGCATAGAGCCAAGCCTTACCCTGCGCCTTGCCGCTCTGCTCCACGATGTGGGCAAGCCGGCGGCGCTGGAGGCCACGGGCTGCATGTACACCCACGACAGGCTGGGTGCGGATATTGCCCGGGGAATACTGGAAAGGCTGAGGTACCCCTCCGCCGTCATACGGGACGTTACGGCGCTTATACGCAACCACATGTTTGACCTTCGTACCGAGGCAAAGGAGAATACCATACGGCTATGGCTTCAGGAGATGGGTATAGAGCGCTCGCGCCAGCTCATAGCTCTCCGCCGGGCGGACGTTCACGGCAGCGGAAGGATAGAGGGACCGGTGGAGTCCGCGGACAGGTGGGAGCGCATACTGGAAAGCATGATAGCGGCGGGGGCGCCCTTTGAAGAGCGGCAGCTTGCCGTCACAGGGGGGGACATAGCCGGTTACCTTGGCATACCCCCTTCTCCCAGGATAGGGTACATAAAGGCGGGGCTTTTGAGGCACTGCGCAAAACGCCCGGAGGACAACAATAAAACCGCGCTGCTTCGGCTCAGCCGGGATTTGGTAAACAATTCGTGACAGTTTGGCCCTTTTGCCCTATATACACTTGCAATACCCATGGGAAAAATGTAAAATAGGTTGATTAGGTATGAAAATTATAAGGGTATGTATGCACATACGGCAACCCTGACCCTGAACGGAGGATATAAGTGGCTATTTCGCTGGAAGTTAAAAAATTCGTAAACACCGAATACGTAGGCAAATTTGCGGAGATCGAGCTGCCCATAGCCCAGCCCGAAGACGAGGAGCCCCCAAGGAAGGCCAGAAAGAAGCCGGACAAGAAGGATAAGAAGGAAAAAAAGGCTTCCTTTATTCGCAAAAGGGCGGATTATGACGGCGATGACGACGATTATGACGATATAGACAGCGAGATCGAGGCGGAGCTGGACGCGGAGGAAGAGGAGGAGCGCAGAAAGTCCCGCAGGGGAGGCTTGTTCGGCAGGAGGCGCGCCGACGATCTTGACGACGAGCTGGACGACGAGCTTGACGACGAACTTGACGAGGAAGAGGACGAGGCCGCCAAGGCCCTGGCCCGCCGTAAGGCAGCCGCTCAGGAAGCCCGCCGCGTAGCCGCCATGTTTGACGATGCTCCCAAGGCATCCCGTACTTCCCAGCCCGTAGAGGTAGAGGAAGAAGAATATCAGGAGCCGGAGCCTGAAGGCCCCCGGACAGAGCGCGCTCGGATACATTACATCGAAGAGGGCAACGGGGAGCCGCTGATACTCGTACACAGCGTAGGCCAGTCCTTCTATACCTGGCGCAACATGTTTTCCCGCCTCAGCCTTAATTACCGGGTGATAGCCATAGACCTGCTGGGTCACGGCTATTCCTCAAGGCCTGAGAACTTCAACTATACCGTTGAGGAGCAGGCCATGACGCTGGGCCTGTTCATGGACGCAATAGGCGTGCAGTCCGCCCACATAATGGCATTTTCCATGGGTTCCGCCTACGCCCTGCGCTTTGCGCTGGACAACCCGGAGCGGGTAGGCAAGATGATGCTCATAGCTCCCGGTGGCATTTCCCCCGAGATGCCGCTGGCCATAAAGCTCATGGACAGCAGCCTGTTCGGCGGCGTGGCCTCCATGCTCTACGGCATGCGCACGGTGGAAAAGGTGCTTTCAGAGTGCTATTTCGACCTTGCCCAAATGATGAGCCCCGAGGTAGTGGGCGAATACTACAAGACCATATCCGACCGTGAGTCCCGCTGGGCGCTGCGGGCCTCCTTCCACAACTTTGACGATGAGAGCGTGGTATCCAGGCTCCGCTCCCTTGAGGCTCCCGTGCTGATGCTTCAGGGCAGCGAGGACAAGTGGCGTCAGGGGGACGACTCCGAGCTGTACCACACGGCGATGCCCTACGCCGGCTTTGCCACCATGCGCAACGCAGGCCACCTGCTCCATGAGGAAAAGGCGGAAAAGGTCATAGCGGCCACGCTGGAGTATATACCGGCCATACAGCCGGAGGGGTAAACATAAAAATATCGCCCACGCATTGACATACGCAGGCGATACGGGTATAATACTTATAGGGTAAGACCGAAACGGTCAGCCGAAGATTAGATTGGACTTCCCATTTCAGGGAATAACCGCACTGGTTCCGACAGGGCGGTTATTTTTTTATGGTGATTGTCACCGATTTGAACTCGCGCAGTAATGCGAAAAGCATCATCAGGAATTTCATCATATTACACACCTCCTTTCGGATGGTGTGCTGACCGCCGATTGCCCTATGTATTATACTTGTAGATATTATAACGCTCATGCAGAATTTTGTCTATCGCATCCCCGCTTTTTTATTCACCATTCCTTCATAGCATTATCCGCTCTTTTATGATACAATAACCATGGCTATATGCCGATATATATAAAAAGAGGAAAACGAATTGAGAAAGAAACGGCTCGGGTCGATACTGATAAGCGCCGCGCTTATCGTCATATTGGCCGTATTTTTGATAAACCTGAAGGAAGGCAGCTCAAGGGCCCCGGCGGACGCCGTTGCGCTGAGTGAGATAATGATATCCAACAAGGGCTCCGTGCCGGACAACCTGGGCGGATACCCCGACTATATAGAGCTGCACAACGGCTCAACGGAAAAGGCGGACATATCCGGCTACGGCCTGTCCGACAGCCTGCTGGAGGGCGCAAAGTATGTGTTCCCCGCAGGTACGGTGCTGGAGCCCGGCGCTTATGTGGTGGTATGGTGCGGCGGCGAGGCGGAGGACGGCATGCACGCCCCCTTCAAGCTCAGCGCGGGTGAGGAGGCGGTGCTGTTCGACGCCTCCGGAAGGCCCCTTGATACGGCTGTGCTCAACTCGGTGGACTCCGGAATGGTGCTGCGCCGGGAGGGCGAAGTATGGACACAGGCAAAGCCCTGCCCCGGCTATCCCAAGACAGAGGAGGGCATGGCGGAGTATGAGAAAAGCCTTAAGGAGACGGAGGATATAGGCCTCTACATCAACGAGTTCATGGCCAGCAACGCTACCACTATCTGCGACAGCTTCGGCAGCTATTCCGACTGGATAGAGCTATACAATTCAACGGATACGGACATGGACATATCCGGCTTCGGCATATCGGATAACCTGTCCCAGCCCATGAAGTACAGGTTTCCGGATGGGACCACAATAGCCGCCAAGGGCTACCTGGTGGTATTCTGCTCAGGAAACGAGGGAATGCAGAACGGGGAGCTGCACGCGCCCTTCGGCCTTCGCTCCTATGGGGAGGACGTGGTGATTGCCAACAGGGCCGGAAGGATAATCGACAGCTATTCCTTCAAGAACCAGGAGACTGACGTCTCCATGGCCCGCATACCCGACGGCGCCGGCGAGCTCCAGCCCAATTCCCAGCCCAGCCCCGGCTACCCAAATACCGGCGCAGGCTACTCCGCATTCGACGCCGCCAACAGGCTGCCCCTGAGCGGCGTATACATAAGCGAGTTCGGCGGCTCCACGGGCAGCGTTGCTTCCGACTGGGTGGAAATATACAACTCCACGGGCAGCGCCGTGAATCTGGCGGGCTACGGCATTTCCAACAACCCGAAGAACCCCGCAAAGTGGGTATTTCCGGATATATCCATAGAGCCGGGCGAATACCTGCTGCTTTACGCTACGGGCAGCGCCGACAAGGCTCAAAAAAAAAATCTTAAGCTTAATTTCTGCATAAGCTCCACAGGCGAGGCGCTGTTTTTTTTCGACCCCAACGGAAAGCTCATAGACAAGCTCTCCGCAGGGCGTATGAGGTCCGGCCAGAGCTACGGCAGGGACGGCTCGGACAACCGCTACTACTACGCCGATCCAACCCCCGGCGCCCAGAACGGCAAGGGGTATGAGGGCATAACCCAGCTCCCGGCCTTCAGCGTCACTCCCGGCATATACGATAATGCCGTCACCGTGGCGATAACCGCGGGGGAGGGGGAGACAATACGCTACACCACCGACTGTACCACTCCAAACGCAAGCTCAGAGGTGTACAGCGGCGAGCTTTCCCTCAGCAAAAACTCCGTCATACGAGCCGCAGCCTTCAGGGACGGGTATCTCTCGGGGGACGTGGCTACCGCAACCTATCTTTTCAGGAGCGACGGCGTGAACCATGCCCTGCCGGTGGTGACCCTCGTTACAGACCCGGACAATCTCTGGAACAGCAAGACCGGCATATACGCCACCGGCGACCAGTTTGACCCGGACGCCGCCTCCTACGCGGACACCCTGAAATCCGCCACCTACTATCAGGCAAAGTTCGCCACCGAGGAGCAGGTGGATGCCATATGGGAAAAGCCCGCGGCGTTTTCGCTCTTTGACGATAACGGGAAGCAGGTCTTCACCCAGAACGTGGGCATAAGGATAGCAGGCAGCTTTGGCCGCGGCAGGGCCCAGAAGGGCTTTAACGTAATAGCCCGCAAGGAATACGGCAAGGGCTCCATGGAGTACCCCTTCTTCGAGAACCGCCCCTATACGGAATACAAGGCGGTGGTGCTGCGGGCCGGCGCGCAGGATCAGAACCGCAGCAAGATAAGGGACGAGCTGGCCAGCGGGCTTTTAGAGGGAACTGACATAAATATACTCTATCAGGCCTACCGCCCCACGGTGCTTTACCTCAACGGCGAATACTGGGGGGTGTACTTCATGAAGGAAAAGCGCAACCGCTTCTTCGTGGCCCAGCATGAAAACACGGAAAACAACGTGGACTTAGCCATAGGAAAGGGCTTCAAGCAGCGCAGCTACGGCGATAATTCGGACTGGGTGAGCCTGTATGAGTACGCCACCAGCCACGACCTTTCCGCAAGCGACGCCTACAACTACGTCGCGGAGCGAATGGACGTGGACAGCTTCCGGGATTACATGATAGCCGAGATATACAACGGCAACACGGACACCTACAATTTCCAGTATTACCGCCTCAAGGGCGGCAAGTGGAAGTTCATATTCTACGACTTCTGCTGGGGCTTCCAGAGCCCAGGCCACGAGACGCTGGCCTTCCGCATGGGCAAGACGCCCAGCGACGTATGCTCTGCAAAGCTGTTTGCCGCCATGCTCCAGAACAAGGGCTGGAGGGACAGCTTCTGCCGCCGCTTCGGGGAGCTTCTCAGCACCGCCTTTGCCCCGGAGCGGGTGAGTGCGCTCATAGAAGAGCTTTACGGCTATGTGGAGCCGGAGATAAAGCGGGAGAGGGAAAAGTTCAATAAGGATACCTTTATGGGAGTGAAGCAGCCCAATACAAACCTGGGAACCTACGAGGGCTTCCAGAGCGAGATAAGCAAGCTGAAGGATTTCGCACAGAAGAGGCCGGAGGAGATAAAGCGGCAGCTAAAGAGCGTGCTGGGCCTCAGCGATTCCTATATGAAGGAGGTGTTCGGCTAAAATGGAAAAGGCCAGAAGGCCGGCGCGCACGAAAAAACGGCCGGTACAGTACCGCCACGAGCTGAAATACTACATCAACCGGGGAGACTACGAGATACTCTCAAGAAGGCTGCGCTCCTGCATGCAGCAGGATGAGAACGCCCAAAAAAACGGCGGCGAGTATTTTATAAGGAGCTTATATTTCGACAGCCCCGCAGACGACGCCCTCTGGGAAAAACTGTCCGGAGTGGACGAGAGGGACAAGTTCCGCATACGGGCATACAACGGCTGCGACGACGTCATAAAGCTCGAGTGCAAGCACAAGGAGGGAAGCTTTATAGCAAAGCAGTCGGTGCGGCTCAGCAGGGCCGAGTGCGACAGCCTTGTCGGCGGGGACTACGCCTTTCTCATCTCCCGCCCCGAGCCCTTCGCCCGGCGCATGTTTGTGGAGTTTGCCACCAAGGGCCTGCGCCCCCGCGTAATAGTTGACTATACCCGGGAGGCCTACGTTTACCCCGTTGAGGACGTTCGCATAACCTTCGATAAGGATATACGCACCGCATACCGGGGGATCGACCTTTTCGACATGACACAGCCTACCTATCCCGTCATAACCGACGGCGACCTTGTGCTGGAGGTAAAGTTCAACAACTACCTGCCCAGCTATATAAGGGAGCTTTTGCAGATAGATTCCCACACGCGCAGTGCCGTGAGCAAGTACTGCATATGCAGAAAGTTTGAGTTTTAGGAGGACCACATGATAAGCTTTTCCGACCTTTTGACCATCACCATGAACCCCGTTCAGGTAATACTGACCCTGATAGTTGGCCTGCTCGTGGGCCTGTATGTATGGTTCATATATAAAAAGACCTTCAGCGGCGTCATGTATTCCCGCACCTACGGCATGACGCTGGTGATGATGACCATAGTTACGGCGCTGATGCTGATGCTCATCAACAACAGCCTGACCCTCAGCCTTGGCATGGTGGGCGCCCTGTCCATCGTCCGCTACCGCACCGCCATAAAGGATCCTCTTGACACCGCCTTCATATTCTGGGCAGTGGGCGAGGGTATAGCAGTGGGCACAAAGTTCTACGACGTGGCCATAATCGCCGGCATAATAATAGGCATATTCGTGCTGCTGATCTCAGGCTCAAGGGGCAAGGGCGGCGCTCAGAGCTACCTCCTTATAATCCACTACAGCGAGGCCGCGGCAGACGCCATACGCAAGATGACCAAGCAGCTTCCCGGCGCCCGGCTCAAGAGCAAGGTAGTGCGCCCCGGCAGCATAGAGCTTACCATGGAGCTGCGCCTCAAGGAGAACGAGACGGGCTTCGTAGAGAAGTTCACTAGGGTGGAGGGCGTGTACGATGCAAGCCTTATCACTCATCAGGGAGACATAGTGGCGTAATACCCTTTTTTGAAATCGAAAGGGAGAGATCATGCTCAAACGGTTTGCGTCCTACTACAAGCCCCATAGAAGGCTGTTCTATATAGACATGCTTTGCGCGCTGATAATATCGGCGTGCAATATGTTTTATCCCATAATAGCCAAGGATATAATAAACGTCTATGTGCCGGAGAGGGATATGCGGCGGCTGGTGCTGTGGTGCTGCGTGCTGCTGGGCATATACCTGCTCAAGGCCGTTATGAAGTTCATAGTGGATTACTGGGGGCATATCGTAGGCGTGCGCATACAGGCGGATATGCGCCGGGAGATGTTCGGCCACCTGGAAAAGCTGCCCATAAGCTTCTTTGACGAAAACAAGAGCGGCGTGCTCATGAGCCGCATGACCAACGACCTTCAGGAGATATCCGAGCTTGCCCACCACGGGCCGGAGGACATATTCCTCTCGGTGGTGATGCTCATAGGGGCGGTGATATGGCTTTCCACCATATGCGTGCCGCTGGCGCTAATACTGCTAATAATGCTGCCCTGCACCGTGTTCATAACCACAAGGGCGCGCCTTGGGCTGAACAGGGCATCCCAGGAGACACGGGTAAAAATGGGCGAGATAAACGCCAATGTGGGCACCGCCATATCAGGCGTAAGGGTATCCCGGGCCTACACCGGAGAGGATCACGAGCTGAAGCTCTTTGATGTGCTCAACCGCCAGCTCACAGGCATACGTAGCAAATACTATTGGGCCATGGCGCGGTTCTTTACCCAGGCGGAGCTGCTGATGGACCTCACATACCTTGCCATACTCTTCTTCGGCGGCTTGTTCTTCTTCAGGGGCAGCATAAACGCCGGCGAATACACCGCGTTCCTGCTTATGGTATCCAACTTTTTTAACCCAGTCCGAAAGATGGTCAACATGTTCGAGCAGCTTCAGGCGGGTACGACGGGCTTTAAGCGGTTTACGGAAATTATGGACGAGCCCCCGGAGGAGGACGCCCCAGACGCCATAGACGCAGGCAGGCTGGTGGGGGACATCGCCTTTGAGGACGTATCCTTCCGGTATAAAAACAGCGACGCCAAGGGGGCGGAGAAGGTGATAAAGCACCTGAACCTCCGCATACCCGCAGGGGAGACGGTGGCTCTCGTCGGCCCCTCCGGCGGCGGCAAGACCACCCTCTGTAACCTCATACCGCGGTTTTACGACCCGGAGGAGGGCCGCATAACCATAGACGGCACCGACATAAGGGATTTCACAAGGGTATCCCTCAGGCGCAACGTGGGAATAGTGGCCCAGGACGTATTCCTCTTTGACGGCAGCATAGCGGACAACATACGCTACGGCAACCTTGACGCCACGGACCATGAGGTGATAGAGGCCGCGAAAAAGGCCCGCATACACGACTACGTCATGACCCTTGAGGAGGGCTACGACACCCAGGTGGGCGAGCGGGGGGTGAAGCTTTCCGGCGGCCAGAAGCAGCGCATATCCATAGCCCGCGTATTTCTGAAGGATCCCGGCATACTGATACTGGACGAGGCCACATCGGCTCTTGATAACCAGACCGAAATGGAGATACAGCAGGAGCTTTTCGAGCTTGCCAAGGGGCGCACCTGCATAATAGTGGCACACAGGCTTTCCACCATAAAGAGCGCAAACGAGATAGTGGTGTTGACGCCCTCCGGCATAGCCGAGCGGGGCAGCCACAGGGAGCTTATGGCATTGGGCGGCATATACGCCAACCTCTATAATTATCAGATAATAGACCTATAAAGGAACGAACAAGGTATGAAGATTACGGTCATAGGCTGCGGCCGCTGGGGCTCATTCATAGCATGGTATCTCGACAAGGTAGGGCACAGCGTAAGCCTTTACGGACGGGAAGGCTCGCCCCACATGAAACAGTTCAGGGAGAGCCGCACCAACGGCATAGTGACGCTGCCAAACAGCATACGGCTCATATCCGCCATGGAGGAGGCCGTAAAGACGGAGCTGATAGTGGTATCCGTGGGAGCCCAGTCCTTTAGGGAAGTGGCTGCGGACATAGCGGCGCATGGCTATAAGGGCGACCTTGTGCTGTGCATGAAGGGCATAGAGCAGGGCAGCGGCAAAAGGCTTTCGGAGATAGCTCTGGAATACCTGCCTCAAAGCGGAGTGGCCGTCTGGCTGGGGCCCGGCCACGTTCAGGAGTTTGTGGCGGGAATACCCAACTGTATGGTGATAGACGGCACATCGGAGGAGCTGAAGGAGCGTCTGGTGACACAGTTCAGCTCCAGCCTCATACGCTTCTATTACGGCAGGGATCTCATAGGCAACGAGGTAGGGGCCGCCGCAAAGAACGTCATAGGCATAGCGGCGGGAATACTGGACGGCATGGGCCTCACCAACCTTAAGGGGGCGCTCATGGCGCGGGGCACCCGGGAGGTTGCCCGGCTCATAGTGGCTATGGGGGGGATAGAGCATTCCGCCTACGGCCTCTGCCACTTGGGGGACTATCAGGCCACTGTGTTTTCTCAGTTCAGCCATAACCGCGCCTTCGGCGAGGCCTTCGCCAGGGGGGAGAAGTTCGGGAAGCTTGCCGAGGGATACTATACCGTGGAGGCGCTCATGGAGCTTTCGAAAAAGTACGGGGTGGATATGCCCATATGCCGCGCCGTGCATAAAGTGCTGTACGACGGCGCAAACCCCAGAGACGAGCTCACCGCCCTGTTCATGCGGAGCCTTAAAAAGGAGTTTTAGATGTACATAGACACCCATGCCCACCTGACGGACGGCGCCTTTGACCATGACAGGCAGGAGCTTATAAAGGGTCTTGCCGCCGGGGGTATAGGCAAAATAATAGAGATATCCTGCGACCCGAAGGATTTCCCGGTCTCCGCGGCCCTTGCGGAAAAAAACCCCGGCATATACCTTGCCTTCGGCATTCACCCGGAATTCGCGGAGACATATACGGAGGGCGATATGGCCGCATTGGGCGAATACCTGAAGCATCCCAAGTGCGTTGCGCTGGGGGAGATAGGGCTGGACTACTACTGGAAGCCCTACAACAGGGAAAAGCAGCTTGAGCTGTTCCGCCGCCAGCTCGACATGGCCATAGAGCGGGACATGCCGGTTTCCATGCATATCCGGGAGGCATACGGGGACTGCATGGAGGTGCTGGAAAGCTACGGGGGAAGGATAAAAGGCGTTATGCACTGCTTTTCGGGCAGCGCCGAGATCGCGGAGCGCTGCGCGGGGCTGGGGCTGTACATAGCCTTCGGCGGTGCGCTTACCTTCAGGTCAAACAAAAAAGGCCCGGCAGCCTGCGCCGCCACTCCCATTGACAGGCTTCTCACCGAAACCGATTGTCCCTACATGGCCCCGGAGCCACACCGGGGGGAGAGGAACGACCCCGGGAGCATACCCGCAATATGCCGCAAAATGGCGGAGATAAAGGGAGTAAGCGAGGGGGAGATGGAAAGAGCGGCGGAGGAAAACGCAGAGCGGCTGTTCGGCCTATAATGGGGAGCTTTCTGAAAAAAGCGGGGCATTGCAAAATTGCCATAAAAATAACAGTTGACAAAAACCGCTTATCCATGTTATGATTCCGAAAAATGATATATCCGGGCAGGGCAAACGGCCCATGCAAAAGGGAAAGGAGAGCACTTATGATAAACACCGCTATTACCATGTACGGCATGATGATGTGCTGCTCCATGTCCCTCGGGCATGGAGAGCGCTTGCGTTGCCTGCAATAAAGCCTTTTGTACTTTAAAAGGCGGTACTTTGATTTATAGGCCGTAAGCGCAGAGCTTGCGGCTTTTTTAATGCAATACTTCGGATTGGAGAAAAAGATGGAAGCACGTGAAATGATAGCCATAAGGGGGCTGACAAAGACCTTCGGCCTGAAGGCGGACGCCGTTACCGCCCTGAGGAACATCGACCTTTCCATAAGGGAGGGGGAGATATTCGGCATAATCGGCCTATCGGGCGCGGGCAAAAGCACGCTGGTGCGGTGTATGAACTACCTTGAGCACCCCACGGAGGGCAGCGTAACGGTGGACGGAAAAAAGCTGGGGGCGCTGAACAAAAAGGAGCTGCTCAACGCCAGAAGGAGCATAGGCATGATATTCCAGCAGTTCAACCTGCTGATGCAAAAGACCGCCCTGGAAAATATCTGCTTCCCGCTGGAAATAGCGGGGGTGAGCAAGAGAGAGGCCAGGGCGCGGGCGCGGGAGCTTTTAAAGCTCGTCGAGCTGGACAACAGGGAAAAGGCCTATCCCGCCCAGCTATCCGGCGGGCAGAAGCAGAGGGTAGCCATAGCCCGGGCCCTTGCGCCCAGCCCGAAGGTGCTGCTTTGCGACGAGGCCACCTCAGCCCTCGACCCCACCACCACCCGCTCCATACTGTCGCTGCTGAAGGAAATAAACAGGACCCTTGGCATAACCATAGTAGTTATAACCCACGAGATGAGCGTTATAGAGGAGATATGCGACAGGGTGGCCATAATCGACCACAGCCAGATAGCCGAGGTGGGCGAGGTATCCGACATATTCATGAACCCAAAGACGGAGATAGCGAAAAGGCTGCTGTACGCCAGCGGCAGGCTGGGGGAGGAGGTGCTGGGAGAAAGGTGCCTGCGCATCATATTCGACGGGACCCAGACCTCCAGCCCGGTAATATGCGATATGGTGCTGGAGTGCGGCGCCCCGGTAAACATACTCTTTGCGGACACAAAGACCATCGAGGGCAAGATGCACGGCTACACCCTCATACAGCTCCCGGAAAACCGGGAGCTTGGAGATAAGATGAAGAAGTACCTCGATCTCCACGGGGTACAGTACCTTGAGGAGGCATACCATGTTTGATCCGCAGCTTGTGAAACTCTTTGGCGACGGCATACTGGAGACCTTATACATGACCCTCGTATCCACCGCCATATCCTACCTGCTGGGCTTGCCCATAGGCGTACTGCTGACCACCTCCGCCCCCGACGGCATAAGCCCACGGCCTGTGTTGTACAGGACGCTGGACGTGGTGGTGAACATACTCCGCTCCGTGCCCTTTCTGATACTCATGGTGTGCGTGCTGGGCCTCACCCGCTTCTTAGTCGGCACCATCATAGGCTCCACCGCGGTAATCCCTCCGCTGGTAATAGCGGCGGCGCCATATGTGGGCCGCATGGTGGAAGGCTCCCTCAAGGAGGTGGATCACGGCGTGATAGAGGCGGCCCAGAGCATGGGCGCGTCGGTGTTCCAGATAATCACCCGGGTGCTGCTGCCCGAGAGCACCCCTTCACTCCTCAACGGCGCGGCGATAGTCACCACCACCATACTCTCCTACTCCGCCATGGCGGGCGCGCTGGGGGGCGGCGGACTGGGTGCCATAGCCATAAACTACGGCTACCACCGCTTCCAGCCTGACATGATGTGGATCGCCGTGGTGCTGCTGGTGCTGCTGGTACAGCTCATTCAGCTTATCGGCGACAGGCTGGTAGTGAAGTCGGATAAGAGAAGAAGATAGATAATTGAGCCGTCAGGCTTGATATATAAAAATTTTTATAATTTTTCAGGAGGAAAACAAAATGAAAAAGCTGATTGCAATCGTACTGACCCTTGTACTGGCGCTGTCCTTCGCGGCCTGCGCCCAGCCTGAGGCGGCCCCTGCCGAGACCGCAGCCCCCGAAACGACCGAGAGTGCCGCTCCCTCCGAGCTTGTAAAGGTCAAGGTAGGCGCTTCCGTCACCCCCCATGCGGAGATACTCAATGCTGTAAAGGATGAGCTCAAGGCGGCGGGCTATGACCTTGAGGTGGTGGAGTTCACCGACTATGTGCTGCCCAATACCGCACTGGAGCAGGGGGATCTGGACGCCAATTACTTCCAGCATACGCCGTATCTTGAAAACTTCAACGAGGAAAACGGCACCCATCTGGTATCTGTAGGCAAAATACACTACGAGCCCTTCGGCATCTACGCAGGCAAGACCTCTGACCTCTCCGCTATCCCCGAGGGCGGCTCCATCGCCATACCCAACGACGGCACAAACGAAGCCCGCGCGCTGCTTCTGCTGGAGGCTCAGGGCCTCATCAAGCTGAAGGAGGGCATCACCTTCACCGCTACCGTGCTGGATATAGCCGAGAACCCCAAGAATCTCAGCATCAAGGAGATTGAGGCAGCCCAGCTGGCCCGCTCCCTTCAGGACGTGGACGCGGCGGTCATAAACGGCAACTACGCCATTCAGGCCGGCCTCAAGGTGAAGGACGCCCTTGCCATAGAGGATAAGGACTCCATCGCCGCCGATACCTACGCAAACGTTCTGGTGGTAAAGGAAGGCCATGAGAACGACGAAGCCACAAAGGCGCTGCTTGCCGCCCTCCAGAGCGACACCGCCAAGAAGTTCATGGAGGAAAAGTACGAGGGCGCAGTGATAGCCGCCTTCTAAGGCATACAGCCATATAAATTTATTGGAGCCCCGGCAGGGGCTCTTTTTTTTGATTATAATAAACGATAATATATTATTTAAGGTGTTATTTTTAATGACGCAGGAATTGCACCGGTACCGTATAAAAAATGGCGGCGCGGTGGCAAAAGCGGCGCAAATAGGGCATAAAGGCCGAAGGATTTACTCTTAAGATAATAAAGAAACAAGATTGACAAAATCTATACAAAAGTTTATTATTTTAATGCAGGAATAACTGCATAAAATAAGTAAGGGAGAAGGAAAAGAATGGATAATCTGCTGCATTTTGTTCAGACAGTGAACAGCTATCTTTCGGACTATGTTCTGGTGATACTTCTTATCGGCGTAGGCCTTTGGTATTCCATAAAGACCAACTTCGTTCAGGTGCGCTGCTTCGGCGAGGGCATGAAGAAGGTATTCGGCAACCTCAAGCTCAACGGCGAAAAGCATGAGAGCGGCATGAGCTCCTTCCAGGCCCTCGCCACGGCTATCGCCGCCCAGGTCGGCACGGGCAACATCGTGGGCGCCTCCGGCGCGATACTCACCGGCGGCCCCGGCGCGATATTCTGGATGTGGGTAATAGCCTTCTTCGGCATGGCGACGATATACGCGGAAGCCGTGCTGGCGCAGAAGACCCGCATAAAGGGCGAGGACGGCCAGATAAAGGGCGGCCCCGTCTACTACATAACCACGGCCTTTAAGGGCGGCTTCGGCAAGTTCCTCGCTGGCTTCTTTGCCATAGCCATAATACTTGCGCTGGGCTTCTTCGGCTGCATGGTGCAGTCCAACTCCATAGGCTCCACCTGCTCCACCGCCTTCGGCATACCCAGCTGGGTAATGGGCGCCGTGCTGGTGGCTATCTGCGGCTTCATATTCCTCGGCGGCGTGCAGCGCCTTGCTTCCGTCACCGAGAAGATAGTGCCCATAATGGCGGCCATATTCCTCGTAGGCGGCCTTGCGATACTCATAGCGCGCATCAAGTACGTCCCCGCCACCTTCGGCATGATATTCAAGTATGCCTTTAAGCCCCAGGCCATAATCGGCGGCGGCTTCGGCGCGGCGCTGAAGATCGCCCTCAGCCAGGGCGCAAAGCGCGGCCTGTTCTCCAATGAAGCCGGTATGGGCTCCACCCCCCACGCACACGCCCTCGCCAACGTAGCGGAGCCCCACGATCAGGGCTGCGTAGCCATGATAGGCGTGTTCATCGATACCTTCGTGGTGCTGACCCTCAACTCCCTGGTGATAATCTCCACCATGTACACCCCCGACGGCGTGCTGGCTAACGGCTATATGGGCGCTGTTGTGGATACCATAGGCAAGGCAAATCTGGCCCAGACCGCCTTCGGCACCGTGTTCGGCGCCGGCTTCGGCAATATGTTCGTGGCTATCTGCCTGTTCTTCTTCGCCTTCTCCACCATACTGGGCTGGAACCTCTTCGGCAAGATCAATATGCAGTACCTCTTCGGCGATAAGTCCTACAAGATCTACACCGTGATAGCGCTGGTGTTCATCTTCCTCGGCACCCTCGCCTCCAACGACCTGGTCTGGGAGCTTTCCGACATGTTCAATCAGCTCATGGTCATCCCCAACGTCATAGCCCTCTTCGCCCTCACAAAGATGGTCCAGGGCTGCACCAAGGGGCTCAAGAAATAAGAACGGATAAGAGGCTAAGAAAAAAGGAGCCAAGAGGGCTCCTTTTTTGTGCCTTTATTTATTCAGCGTTATCTCCCAAGGCAGCCAAAGCTCAAAGCCGGGGTGGAAGTAATAGCTCGCGGTGCAGGAAAGCTCGCCCTCGCTGCCGCTCCATTTCCATTGGGAGGTATCCTCAGGCGGTTCGGTGAAATATTCGGCGCAGTCCTTTTGCAGCCTTTCTACCGCCTCCGGCGCTTCAAGGGCTATGCCCGCCAGCCTCCAGAAAAGCGGGTAGTCGTCTGAAACAAAGGCGCTCAGCTGCTCCTCGTCTCCCGGCTTCTGATTATAGCCGAAGCTGATGCCGCACTGCCGCTCCACGCCGCCGAAAAGCAGCATATTGACCATTACGACCGTATTGCAGCCGTCTTTCGTGAGCCGCATTATGGCGATGTCGTCCGGCACCTTGTCGGTGGTCATGCGGGCGTCCTCCGCCTTGTAGCCGTCAAGCCCGGCCTCATCCAGCACCCACTCCATCTCCCGCACGTCCTCCGGCGGGAAGGTATAGTCCGAAGGGTCAAACTTTTCGGTGCTTTTGCAGGCGGTGAGCAGGAGCAGGGGAAGGATAAGGGTTGTTATCAGGCGCTTCATACTTTACTCTCCTTTATTTATTTTATTATTTTTGCGGCCTTCAGCACCATGCACGCCAGCAGCAGGAAGCCAAGATACCCTATCAGCACGTAAACTATGTTCATAAGGCGGTTGAAGGGCAGCAGCAGGCTTGCCGCTATGCCAAGGGCGGCAAGCAGCACGGCTATGCGCTTGAAGCGCAGGGAGCCCTCCTCAGCAAGGCGGAAGGCGGTCTGCCAGAGCAGCGGCACCGAGGCCGTGTATATGCCGGTGACTATCAGTATAGAGAACACCCCGCTCATCACGGGGCTTATGTGTCCCGCAAGTATCAGCATGGGTATCTGCGCCCCCGCAAGCTCGTCTATGTTGAGCATTATCGCGAAGTATATGAGCAGCATACCTATATAAAAGGCAATAACGCCGCCGGCCGCACCGGCGGAGGCGCTCCTGATGCTGCTTGCGCTCTTGCCGATGGAGGTAAGGTAGCTGGCCAGCCATACCACGCTTATGCCCACGTAGCTTATCGAAGCCAGCACCCAGCTCGGGGAAGCCCTGAGCAGCTTCATATCGGGTATTTTGGCGATAGTCCCGGCGGCAGCGCCCAGGTCGGAGCGGCATATGGTTATCACGCCCATGAGTATCACCATGACTATCATAACAGGCCCTATGCGGCCCAGTATGCTCACCAGATTGTTGAGCCCCAGCATGACGGTTGCGCAGGCCAGCACGCCTATGGCTATGGCGCCGATTATGCGGGAAATGCCGAAATACTGCTCCACCGCCGCGCCCGCCGCCGCCACCATGACTATGAAGCAGAGGTATATGGATACCGTGGTAAAGTAGTGATACGCCCTGCCCAGCCTTTTGCCGCAGTAATATATGTATACGTCCTCAGGCTTATTGAACTGCTCCCGGTATCCGGCCCGGATGAAGGACACGGCGGCGAATATCAAAAGACCCATGCAAAGGAGTATGCTGAACAGGCCCGCCATGCCGTAGCAGGCGAAGTATTGAAGTATCTCCTGACCTGTGGAAAAGCCGGAGCCCATCATGTACGCCACGTAAGCCCCGGTGATGCCTATGAGGGTCTTGATATCGAGTTTTTCCGAGCGCATTTTCGCACCTCTTTTGCGTAGAAGGATGAAATATAGAAAATGATACAGCTTTGTGCAATTATTAAAATAGCAAATAAAGGGGCAAATGGCAATACCGATTTTGCTGGACAACCGTCCCCATTTCCTATAGACTCTTATATGGCCCTGGCCGCAAAGAAAGCGTAAATATTATAATTTACATATAAGGAGAACCAAAATGCATATAACTACGCCGGAAAACGACATTCAGAGTGTGCTTTTCACAAGGGAGCAGATAGAGGCGCGGGTGAGGGAGCTGGGGGCGGAGCTTGCAGAGGAGTACCGGGGCAAGCAGCCTCTTATGGTGTGCATACTCAAGGGCGCGTCGGTATTCTATACCGACCTTTGCAGGGCAATGGACTGCGGGGTGTTTATGGACTTCATAGCGGTGTCCAGCTACGGCGCAAGCTCCAAGTCCACAGGCGTTGTGCGGATAATCAAGGATCTGGATTCCAACATAACCGGCCGCCACGTGGTGATCGTAGAAGACATAATAGACAGCGGCCTTACACTCCAGTACCTGAAGGAGCTGTTCGCCTCAAGAAAGCCCGCTTCCATGAAGACGGTATGCCTTCTTGATAAGCCCCGCCATGGGGGCGGGATAGGCGCGGATCTGGTGGGCTTTGACATACCTGACGAGTTCGTGGTGGGCTACGGCCTGGACTATGCGGGCCATTACCGCAACCTGCCATACATAGGCGTGCTAAAGAAAGAGGTGTATGAGTAGGGCGGGGATATAGACATTTTGCTTCGTATCCGATAAAATAATATCAGGTAGAAATGATGCTATTCATATTATTCAGGAGATCGGTGCTATGGATGCGACAAAGGGGAATATCTACGAGATACTCAACGGGAACAGGCAGTTTCTGATCCCCGTTTATCAGCGCTGCTACAGCTGGGACATTGAACAATGCGAGCGCCTTTGGAACGACATAGTAGAAATGCAGAAAAGAAAAAGGGACGGTCATTTTGTCGGCTCCATCGTAAATATTGCGGAAAAGGCCATGCCTACCGGAATTCAGAAATACATGATAATCGACGGGCAGCAGCGTATGACTACCCTTACGCTGCTGTTTATAGCATTGAGAGAATATGCAATACAAAATCCGGGGGATACGACGATTAACGCCCGGCGTATTGACAATATGCTATTAAAGAACGAGTATGAAAGCGGCGACGACAGATATAAGCTCCTTCTTACCGAAACAGATCGGGAAATCCTCATCGCCTTGGTTGAAGGAAAGCCCATAGCGGAGAATACAAAATCAAGGCTGCTCGATAATTACAGTTTTTTTGCGGGGAAAATAGCGGACATGGAGCTCCTTCCGGCAGAGATTTATGAATCCGTAGGCAAGCTTCAAATCGTAAACATTACACTTGACAGAACGCTTGACGATGCGCAGGCAATATTCGAGAGCCTGAATTCAACGGGAAAAGCTCTTTCGGAGTCCGACCTGATACGCAACTACGTTTTAATGGGCCTGGAGCCGAAGGAGCAGGCATATATCTATGAGCATCTATGGCGGCCGATGGAGAAGCTGTTTATGTATGAAACGCAGGACTCCGTTATGGACAGATTCTTCCGCGATTACCTGACGATGAAGCTTGCATACATACCCAAGCAGGGAAGGGTTTATGAGGAATTCAAGCTATACCACCTTAACTGTGAGTTTGAAACGATACGCGAGCTGTGCCAGGATCTTCTTACTTACGCTAAGTACTATACGGATATTGTTTACAAGCGCAGCGATAATCCCGCGTTTAAGCTTCTGTATGAGGATATTATAGACCTGCGGATGGAGGTTTCGTATCCGTTCCTGCTCAGAGTGCATAACGACTTTGCAAAGCATATTATTTCAGAGGAAGAATTCATCGAGATAATGCGCCTGTGCATAAGCTATGTCCTGAGAAGAAGCATCTGCGATATGCCGACGAATTCTCTCAATAAAACCTTTGCAACGCTTAAAAATGAAATACGTACAGAAGATTACCTGAATTCGATAAAGGCGTTTTTCATATTGTGCGAAGGGTATAAGGATTTCCCGAATGACGATAAATTCACCGCTGCTTTTGCAGCGAAGGATATTTATAATATGCGTTCCCGCAACTTCATTCTCAGCCATTTGGAAAACTATGGAAACAAGGCTCCTATACAAATAAAAAACTATACTATTGAACACATTATGCCCCAGAACGGCAATTTAAGCGTAAGCTGGCAAAAAATGCTTGGGCCGCAGTGGAAAGAAGTACAGAGAAGATATCTGCATACAATAGGGAATCTGACTCTTACGGCTTATAACTCTGAAATGAGCGATAATCCATTTATGACCAAGATGAATATGGAAGGCGGCTTTAAAGAAAGTGCGCTCAAGCTGAACGGATTTGTAGTAAAGCAGACGGAGTGGAATGAAGGCACTATAAAAGAGCGGGCTGACCAGCTTGCGAAAAAAGCACGGGAAATATGGGCGTTCCCGACCATGACGAAGGCAGAGCTTGCTCCCTATTGTGCGGAAAATAAGCCAACGGAAAGATACAGCTTGGATACATACGCCCCCAACGAATTTACAAGAGCTTTGTTTGAAGCTCTTGACCGCCGCATCCTGAATCTGTCACCCGACGTCAAGCGCGAATTCAAGAAGCTGTATGTTGCCTATAAGCTCGACACCAATTTTGTCGATATAATTTTTAAGAAGCAGAGATTGCGGATTTCTGTGAATATGAAGTTTGCAGAAGTCATCGATCCAAAGGGCATCTGCCGTGATGTTACCGGTTTGGGGCGCTGGGGTAACGGCGATGTGGAGCTTTCAATGGAGCACATATCTGATACGGATCAAGTCATGGAGATAATCGAGCAGTCGTTTAAGCTTCAGGCGGATAGCGATTAAGCGTTCTCTTCATCATAACAACAAAAAACCTCCCGCAAGGGAGGTCTTTTGCTGTTGGCGGAGCAGGTGAGATTCGAACTCACGGACGGCTTTCGACCGTCACACGATTTCCAGTCGTGCCCGTTATGACCACTTCGATACTGCTCCGCGATCAGTGCGGACGAGCCTACGTCGCCGCACTTGATTATGATACAATACTTTTCGTATAATTGCAAGAGGAATATGCTAATTTTCTGCCGTGCGAGCTATTCCTTTATGGATTCCAGCCGCTCCCGGAAGCACCTGGCAACTATCTCATACCCTTTTTCGGTGGGGTGCAGGCCGTCGCCGGATATGAGCTGGCTAAAGGGGCTGCCTATGCACTCGAGAAATGCGGAGCGCACGTCAACAAAGGGCAGCTCCTCCGACCGGGCCAGCTTTGATATGGCGACGGAATACAGCTCCTGATAGCGGTATATGGAAAGAGGCGTACCGAGGAACTTCAACAGGCTGCACCTGTCAACACCTTTGGATATTATGTATTCATAGTACTTATCGGAATCCACCGGCGGCAGCGACATTAGTACCGGTGTTATGCCTGCGCCGCGCAGCAGTCCTATGCATTCCCGCATGGTGGCTTCAAAATCGGCAAGGGCTGTGACGGGCTGATGGGGGTAGTCCGGATCCCGGCCTATGGCCGGCCAGTCGAAGTTGCAGTCGTTGCCGCCGTATTCCACCAGGGCGTAATCCGGCCTTTCCCCGGCGGCTATGGCCTTTTTAATGAGCCCCAGCCCGCGTTCCGCGGTGTAGCCGAAGCGGGAGCGGTTATCAAGAGCTATGTCCAGCCCCTCCATCTGGGGCAGAAAAACCTCGGTATAGCAGGAGCGGTACCTTCCGCCCTCATACACCGTGCCCTTCATTATAGAATCCCCGAATATTATGGCGGTCTTTTCCGGCATGTGAACCTCCCATATGAAGTATGAAGCGCAAAAATCATACAATAATTTTAAGTATATTATAATGGGGCAAGGTTAAAGGGCGGTTAAAAGAACGCGAGGGAATGTGAACAAAAAGAAAAACCGCCCCGTAAATCGGGGCGGGCGGGATTGCGCGCCGATGTTCAATCTGTTACTTGCCGGCAGGCGGCTTTATTATCTGCGACTTGTCCCTGGGCTTGGCGATCACCACGCAGCGCTGGTTGCGTGTGCCCAGGTCGCTGTTCCAGCTTTCTCCGTATTCGGTGTTGAGCGTCATGCGGGAATCGCCGGTGTCGTAGGCCATGACGGTATCCGGCATGTCGTCTATGCCGTAAATGTCCACGCTCGTGACGATGAAGGCCATGGTGCTGCCGTCGTCGTATTTCACAATGATCTCCTCGCCCACCCGCATATCGGGCAGCACGGAGAATACGCCCGCGACATTTTTCAATGATGAATGACCGACGAAAAGTGCGTTGCCGTATTCCCCGGGGGAAGCGCTGTCCTTCAGCCACGCGGCTACTTTTTCGGAGTCTGCGGTATCCATGGTGTACACCGTGCTGCCGTCCTCGGCCTTTATTACGTTGCCGTCCTTGTCGGTATAAGGGATTATGCCGACCGTCTCAATTGGGAAGCTCATCTTCTTCTTTGTAAAGTACATCATCACCGGCGTTTTCTTTACATAAGGCGTGGGCTCCTGCGCGCCGGACAGCTTGGGCGTTGGCGTGGGAGGCGCCTCGTATTCATCGGGTACATACACGGTTGCGCGCATATACAACGCATAAAGTATAACTGCCGCCGCAAGCAGCACAAGGAGTATTGCCGCGAGGATCAGCAGCCCGACACGGCGCTTCTTCTTTTTTCCGTCCTTCTCCATAATAAAGTCCTCCCATAAGATTTATTTTAAAGCCTCGGCTTTTATTATCGCTTTAATCCATCGGGACGAGGTTCTCTGCCGCGAGGGTCGGCTCAACGGGGGGAGTTATTATCTTTGAGCTGTCCACGGGCTTTGCCACCACCACACAGCGCTTGTTGCGGGTGCCCAGGCCGCTGTTCCAGCTTTCGCCGTAGCAGGTGACCAGCGTCATGCGGAAATCGCCGGTGTCGTAGGCCATTACTTCGGGAGGAACGTTGTCCAAATCGTAAATGGCAACGCTCGTCACGGCAAAGGCCATGGTGCTGCCGTCGTCGTATTCCACTATTATCTCCTCGCCCTCCTCCATTTTGGGGAGTACGGAGAAAACGCCCGCTACCTTTTTCCAGGATACATGGCCGTTGAATATGGCGTTGCCGTATTCCCCGGGGGAGGCGCTGGCATCCAGCCATGCGGCTACCTTCTCGGAATCCACCGTACCCATGGTATACACCGTGCTGCCGTCCTCGGCCTTTATCTCACGGCCCTTGCTGTCGGTATAGGGCACTATGCCCACCGTCTCTACCGGGAAGCTTATTTCCCTATCCGAAAAGTACATCATCACGGGTATTTTTTTTACATAGGGGGTAGGCTCCGGCGTGGCCTCCACAACCGGGGTAGCGGTGACCACGGGGGTGGGGGGCGCCTCGTACTTGCCGGGCAGGTATACGTACTGGCGCAGCACTATTATGGCCGCAAATAATACCAGAGCGATGCTTATGCAGTTGAGTATCAGGTTGCGCAGGCTTTTTTTGCCGCCGCTTTGCCCGGGCGCGCCGCTTTCGGCGGGCTTTTCCTCGGGGGAGGTATCCGGGGTGTTGAGTTTATTTTCGTCCATTGTATTCTCCAGGGGTTTTTGTTTGATTATATCATTGGAGAAAAGACGGTACAAGGCGGGATTTGTGAATAATATAGGCATAAATGGGGCTTTATGCCGCCGCAATATATTGTATGGGCAGGGCGGCGCGCCCACAATTTTATTGATCGTTAACAAATTCTTAAAGATAAACACGACATTTTTTCTTGATTATTGGCTATAATAAGGGTACACAAAGGGCGAGCGAAAAGAGCATCGCCGGACTATTCTATCGGGAGGTATGAATAAAATGAAAAGAAACGTTTCTAAGGTCCTTTCGGTCCTGCTGATAGCGGCGCTCATGCTTAGCTTTACCGCGGTCGCTTCCGCAGAGACCAAAATGTACGCCACCGATGCGGTGAATGTCCGCAGCGGCCCCAGCACCGGCTATTACATCGTCGGCAGGCTTGAGAAAAACGACATGGTGATGGCTACCGGGCGCGTATACGACGGATGGTATGAGATACAGTGGGGCAGCTACGGCTACGCCTATGTAGCGGGCAACTATCTCTCCTATTCCAAGTATGAGCCCGGCTACAACCCCAACTACAACTGCTACCCCGGCAACCGCGGCGTCACCCTCAAGGTATGCCCGGATTGCGGCGACACCTACTACTCCACCACCGCGCTGAACGTGCGCCGCGGCCCCAGCACCAAGTACTCCATCGTGGGCTCTTTGAACAGGGGTCAGAAGTGCACCGTCATAGGCAAGAGCGGCAACTGGTATAAGCTGCTCACCGCCGACGGCTCCGACGCTTACGCAAGCGCAAAGTACCTGAAGCTCTATTCCTCCGGCAGCGGCTCCACCCCCAGCGTGCCCAGCTACCCCAACGGCAACTACGGCACCTATTACGCCACCACCGGCCTTAACGTCCGCCAGGGCCCCAGCACCAAGTACCGCGTGGTATACACCCTTGACAGGGGCGAGGCTGTGACCTTCACCGGCCAGACCAGCGGCAAGTGGATCTCCGTAAAGACCCGCACCGGCGTGCAGGGCTATTGCAGCAGCCTGTACCTCACCCAGAAGGGCGGCAGCTACAATCCCGGCGGCAGCCAGGGCAATAAGTACTACTGCGGCAGGTGCGGCAAGCAGATAACCTACGGCAACGCCTACTGCCCCAACTGCGGCGCGAGGATCGACTACAGCGGCGGAAGCTGCCTGCCCAACGCGGAGCTCACCGTGGGCGGCCAGTATTCACCCAACTACAGGACGTGGATCTACTCCTCTCCCAGCACCTCCAGCACACAGATCTTTGACCTGTACCCCGGCGACAGGGTGATGGTTAGGAGCTACACCCCCGGCAGCTCCTGGGCATACGTTCAGGTACAGAGGAGCGACATCTCCAACGCCGTC
>ERZ773193.1020-NODE-1020-length-38566-cov-26.512295_pt1 | contig 38566 bp, 30 predicted proteins | sample MGYA00511110_ERZ773193 | MGnify/ENA primary metagenome ERZ773193 (study PRJEB29015, sample SAMEA2737784) | human gut metagenome | biome: human gut; feature: human-associated habitat; material: faeces | place: China | collected 2012 ...
AATGGATTTATGTATTGAAGTATATGGAAGTATTGGAAAGATTGCCGTTTACGGCACAGAAGAAGATATTCGATCATCTTGCTAAATTGGCAGATGTTCGTTGCTTGAGTAGTGAGGAACAGGAAAAATACGATGAAAGTATTAAGGCTGTTGACGATTACTACTCCGGTCTTTATGGCTCTTATGTTGAAGGCGAAGAAAAAGGAATAGCTAAAGGTAAAGCGGAAGGTAAAGCGGAAGTAGCCCGTAACATGATGGCAATGGGTATGCCTTGGTCTCAAATCGTGCAGTTAACTGGATTAACAGAAGAACAGCTGAAGCAACTTCAGTCGTAGTGAATGCTATCATTCTTATAAAAATCTGCCCACGTTCAACTAAAATCGTTAAACCACATTATAAAAATCTGCCCACGTTCATGAGCATGCTTACTCATGTACATGAGCATCCATACCCATGTACATGAGTAAGCATGACCGAAACGATGAACAAATGTGACCGTGGCCGTCGGGCAACTTTGCCCAAGGCTTCGGGCAAAGTTGGGCAAGGCTTCAGGGCACATTTCTCATACGCAGATTATTTTCCAGGTATGTACAGCGTGACTTTTCCTGATTTAGTAGTCACTTCTTTACTTGATATACTAAAAAGGTAGTCACTTCTTTTTGTGGGTTCCTAATTTATGCCACATAATTCATTCCGTTCCTTTCTTTCCTATCTTTCTGTGTCTATTCTCCGCAAATTTGCGGAGAATAAGCCAAATAATCTCCGCAACACTTGCAGTATTCGATAAAAATGCCTTTTTTGCAGGAAAATTGCTTCTCATGTATACTAGAAAAGCTTTTGTGTTCGCACACGTGGCATTAGGTGGCAATAAGTGGCAATAAAAAACACGCTTATTGCCACGCTTTATTTCCTGTAAATCAGATAGTTAATGCGCAGCGTGGCAAATATGGCATTAATATATAGAAAAAAAATAGCCCCTGATGCGTTTCTTGCATCGGGGGCTATTTTTCTAGGGGGTGCTATCAGATTTTTACAAGAACGCAATGGTCAAACCTGCCATCACGATACTTACCATCGACATCAACTTGATGAGGATATTGAGCGATGGACCAGAGGTATCCTTGAATGGGTCGCCTACGGTATCGCCTACAATCGTTGCCTTATGATTCTCACTACCCTTGCCTCCGAAGTTGCCCTCCTCTATCATCTTCTTGGCATTGTCCCATGCACCACCTGAATTAGACATGAAGACGGCAAGCGTGAAGCCGGCTGCAAGACCACCGGTAAGAAGACCGAGCACACCGGCAACTCCCAAAACCAGACCTACTACGATAGGAATGATGATGGCAAGAAGAGACGGGATTATCATCTCACGCTGAGCACTGCGGGTACTGATTTCTACACAACGACCGTAATCCGGAGTTGCCTTGCCTTCAAGGATTCCCTTAATCTCACGGAACTGGCGACGAACTTCCTGAACCATTGACTCAGCAGCACGTCCCACAGCACCCATCGTCAGTCCGCAGAACAGGAAGGCAGCCATCGCACCGAGGAAAGCGCCTACCAGAACCTTAGGATTAATCAGGTTAACCTGGAAGAAATTGATGAAATCGATGGTGCTTGCATTCGATGGGTCGAAGAGATTGCCGGCAGCATCCACATACTGCTTGCCATTCTCTACGGCACGAATCATGGCTATCTTGATCTCCTCAATGTAAGATGCAAGAAGCGCCAAAGCTGTAAGGGCTGCTGAACCGATGGCAAAGCCCTTACCGGTAGCTGCTGTGGTATTGCCAAGTGCATCGAGAGCATCGGTACGTTCACGCACCTCCTTACCCAGTCCGCTCATCTCTGCATTACCTCCGGCATTGTCGGCAATAGGACCATAGGCATCGGTAGCAAGGGTGATGCCGAGCGTTGACAACATACCTACGGCTGCGATACCGATGCCATAAAGACCGGTACTGATAGACTTAGCAGACATCGATATGTCAAAACCATTGGCACAGAGGAAACTCAACATGATGGCAACAGAGATGGTTACCACAGGAACCATGGTGGAAATCATTCCCGTTCCGATACCCTTGATAATCACCGTGGCAGGACCTGTCTGCGAAGCCTCAGCTATCTTCTGTGTTGGCTTGTAGCTCTGGGAAGTATAATACTCCGTAGCCTGACCGATGATGACACCAGCCACCAGACCGCTGATAACAGAGAATGAGAGTCCGAGCCAGTTCTCGATGCCCAGGAGATATAATATAATAAAGGTGGCAACGGCGATAAGACCGGCACTTACATTGGTTCCCAAGCCCAGGGAATGGAGCAGATCCTTCATGGATGCGCCTTCCTTGGTACGGACCAGATAGATGCCGATAAGCGAGAGGAAGATGCCGATGGCTGCAATGATCATAGGTGCGATAACGGCACGGAGCTGCATGTCGCTATTCATGGCAAAGGCGGTGGCACCCAGAGCAGCGGTAGAGAGAATAGAACCGCAATAGCTCTCATAGAGGTCGGCACCCATTCCGGCTACGTCGCCTACATTATCACCCACATTATCGGCAATGGTTGCAGGATTCCGGGGATCATCCTCAGGAATATTAGCCTCTACCTTGCCCACCAGGTCAGCTCCCACATCGGCAGCCTTGGTATAGATACCTCCACCTACACGGGCAAAGAGAGCCTGGGTAGAAGCACCCATACCAAAGGTAAGCATGGTGGTAGTGATGGTGATGAGGGCAGTAGACTCACCGGCATACACCGCATTAAGAACAATAAACCAGATGGCAATATCGAGCAATCCGAGACCAACCACAACGAGTCCCATCACGGCACCGCTGCGGAAAGCAATCTTCAGTCCCTTATCGAGACCGGTACGAGCTCCATGGGCTGTACGTGCCGAAGCATAGGTAGCCGTCTTCATACCAAAGAATCCCGCCAGTCCGGAGAAGAGTCCACCGGTAAGGAAAGCGAACGGAACCCACGGATTCTGCACTTTCAACACATAAGCCATAAAAGCGAAAACAATGGCAAGCACTACGAAGACAATGATCACCACCTTGTACTGCTGCTTGAGGTAGGCCATTGCACCTTTTCTAACATGTGCTGCAATCTCTTTCATTCTCTCGGTTCCCTCGTCCTCTTTCATCATCGAACGGAAGAAGAACCATGCCATTCCCAATGCAACAACGCTGGCTATCGGGATGAGCCAAAATACTAATGGAATGTTGTTCATAATGGTATGTTTATTTGGTTTGTAAATCTGATTGTCAGTTGTTTTGATTCTGCAAATATAGTTTTTTAATCCGATAACTCCAAATAAAACAGAGGAAAAAATCTTTTTCTGAAAGAAAAATTTGGTAGTTACTGAATAAAGCCGTAACTTTGCATTCCTCAATGACAAAATACAAGAAATAGATTAGTAATTAAAAGCAATATGAATAATCATACAACATCCATTGCAACGAATAAGAAACATCATTACCGGGAACTGCTTTCGATAGGATTTCCTATTATTATCGGACAACTAGGAACCATCATTCTGGGATTTGCTGATACGCTGATGATTGGTCATCACAGTACACCTGAACTGGCAGCAGCAGGATTGGTGAACAATATCTTCGGTCTCGTCTTTGTATCCTATATGGGATTCACCTACGGACTCACTCCTATCATCGGCAAGCTTTACGGCGAGGAACGCACCGACTGCATCGGACAGAAGGTCCGCAACTCCTTCATTGCCAATATGCTGACGGGAGCCATTTTTACGGCTGCTCTCATCCTGCTCTATCTCAATCTGGCACATATCGGACAGCCGGAAGAACTGCTATCGCTCATCCGTCCCTACTTCCTGGTGAACCTTGCCTCGGTTCTCTTCATGGGTATCTTCTTTACGATGAAGCAATTCCTGGATGGTATCGGAAAAACCAAGGTGGCGATGTGGGCGATGATAGGCGGAAATGTGGTCAATATCCTCGGCAACTGGGTATTGATTTACGGTGTGGCTGGTTTTCCGGAACTGGGTTTGCTCGGAGCCGGAATCTCAACCTTGGCAAGCCGCATCCTCATGGCTCTGGCAATGGTGAGCATTGTGATTGCCGGCAAGGGATTCAGAGAATACAGACACGACCTCATCCATAGTTCACTTAATAAGGCAGACTTCAAGGAGATGAACCGTCTGGGCTGGCCGGTAGCCTTACAGTTGGGAATGGAATCGGCAGCCTTTACGCTGAGTTGCGTGATGGTAGGCTGGCTGGGTACTATCCCGTTGGCAGCTCATCAGGTAATGATTACCCTCTCCCAGCTCTTCTATCTCGTACTTTCGGGTATGGCAGCAGCGCTGGCAATCCGCGTGAGTCACTTTATGGGACAGAAAGACTATGCTGCCGTACGCCGCAACGCCTACGATGGCTTCCGTCTGAACCTGCTGTTCTCTCTCTGCATGGGAATTCCGGTATTTCTGCTTCGCCACCAGATAGGCGGTTGGTTTAATGACAATGCCGAGGTACAGGCGTATGTGTCGGTATTGATAATCCTGATGATGGTATATCAGTTTGGCGATGGTTTGCAATATACCTTTGCCAATGCCCTTCGAGGTATCGCCTGTGTAAAACCTATGGTGCTCTATGCCTTCATCGCCTACTTCGTCATCTCACTTCCATTGGGCTATACCCTCGGTTTTCCTTGCGGCATGGGCATACTGGGCATCTGGATTGCCTTCCCGTTCGGCTTGACGATAGCAGGCGAAATGTATCGTTGCCGATTTGAGAAAGAACTGAAGAAAATAGAGCAAAGATAGGATAAGAATATACGATTTTACCACGAAAATGAGATTTTTTGGTTCAAAAGTACATTTTTTATTGTAAAAAGCTTGCTTTATATAGTTTTTTCATTTATCTTTGCCCCCAGTTAGATTTGGAAAAATACCTAATACTCTGAATCAACAGAGATAAAGGCTTATCAACAAACAACAGTATTAACAATTAAAAAATTAGAGATTATGAAGAAATTATTGGTTATGGCAGCCATGGTGCTGTCTTCAGTAGGTGCTTTCGCACAGCAGGCTGCTGGTACAACAACTATTCAGCCTAAGATTGGTTTGAACGTTGCTACAATAGGTGATAACGACTGGAAGGCAGGTTTCGCTGCTGGTGCTGAGTTGCAGTATCAGTCTACAAGCAACTTCGGTATTGCTGTAGGTGCTCTCTATTCTGTACAGGGCTTCAAGGCAGAGGACGTAAAAATTGCAGGTATGACTTTTGAAGGTGGAAAGTGGAACCCTGGCTATATCAATGTGCCTATCACTTTGAACTACTATCCTGTAGCTGGTCTTGCTCTCAAGGCAGGTTTGCAGCCAGGTTTCCTGGTAAACAAGGACGATGCTGAAGACGTTAAGACAGTAGATCTCTCTATCCCTGTAGGCCTCTCTTACGAATACCAGAACCTTGTTTTCGATGCTCGTTACAACATCGGTGTAACTAAGGTTTTTGAAGACGTCGATCACTACAACAACGTAATCCAGATTACTATCGGTTACAAGTTCGCTCTCTAAAAAGCAGCGACTTTAAAATAAGACAAAAAAGAATCCCCGCTCCTCATCATGAAGAGCGGGGATTTTTTTTGGCATATCTATTTAAACTTCACTTAGAACATTCTTCCTCCTGGATGGCCACCACCGAATGGGCGACCATGGAAGTTAGGACGACCGCCAGGACCTCCAGGGCCATCAAATCCACCCTTGCGTGCCTCCTTGCCTCCAAAGAGATTCAAGCGATAAACCACATGGAGCATCGCATAGCTGTTGATGGCATTATACTCGGTATCCGTACGGGATGTAGCCGAGATAGCACGAGAGAAGGTGCTCTGCTGACGAAGAAGATCGTAGAACTGAAGCATGATGGTAAGAGGCTTGCCCTTCAGGAAGCCCTGAGAGAGCTGCGCATTCCATACAAACTCATCGGTGTTCATACTACTGTCGTTATAGCCACGGCGACTGTTGATAGAGAGACTTGAGTTCAGGCTGGTTCCCCAAGGAGCTGTAAGCGTCATGCTTGGACCATAAGAGAACTGCCAGGTCTCGAGGTTGCTGGTAGGCTGAAGCTTGTTCTTTGCCTTATTGTAAGTAAGCGTACCATCGAGCGAGAACTCAGCCCAGTCATTACGATAGCTGAAAGAAAGATTCTGACGCCAGGTGATACTGCGGGTAGTATTCTTCTGAGAGTCTGATTTCTTGTCAAGACTCAGATAACTTACATAGTTATTGTAATTGGCATGGGCTCCAGTATTGATGTTCCATACACCTGCACTATCGATAGAGCAGTTGAACATGAAGGCTCCCATCGCATTCCAGTTTCCATTGATATTCTCTGGTCGGGTGATTCTTCCACCAGTCGTCTCATCGTATGTCACCTTATTGCTGATGCTATTGTTGGTGGTAGAGAAGTTGACGAAAGTCATGATACCCTTATTATGGTTCTGCACGAAATTGTTGTAGAACAATCGGAAGTTCTGAGTGAACGATGGCTTCAAGCCTGGGTTACCCATCGAAATGTTCAACGGATCGCTGTTATCCGTGATGTCGAGCAACTGAGAGATGCTTGGCTGAGAGGTTGTACCACGATAGTTGATTCGCAGGTTACTCATCTTTGAGAAGCGATAACGGAAATCGAGGGTTGGACTCACATTCACCACATTGCGAACGGTATCTACATGCACGCCCTGATAATCCTGGATATACTTAGACTGCTGTGGCTGAACCATCACACCGAAGTTCAGGTTATACTTCTGACGGATGAATCGCATCATCACCTGGATATCATGGTTATAGTTGCGATACTCTGAGAAGCGACTCAAATTATCATCCCTATAGTCATTGAGATGACCGGCAAACGGATTCAAGTAGCTGTCCCAACCGCGATATTCATGATCACCACTCATCGCATACTTACTGAAATCGTAGGTGCTGCGGTCGCTCTTGGAGTAGCTGTAAGTAAACTTATAGCTGAACTGCAGGAAGGTAGCCTTCCAAAGTGGCTCACTATAGGTCAACTGTCCCGCATAACTGTAATTCTTCGAAGGAGTCAGGTTATAGCGGTTGGTCTGATAAGTAGAATCCTTACCCTCCGCTGTCTGCACAAGATAGAGTTTTGCATTGTTGAGCGAGATGCTTTTGCTGTCATTATCAGTATATTTGGCATCCACACGGAAGGTGATGTTACGTCCCTTGTTGCCCAACTTGCGGTTTATCTGCAGCATACCATTGATATTGTTATTATCAGAGTAGGTGATGCCGTTGGTCAACTGGCTGTTTACCATAGCCTCAGCCTTCTCCATCTCTTCGATACCTTCTTCAGAAAGAGGATCTTTGGTGGTGATGGTATACGGATCCTTGTTATAGGAAGCCGACTGGCTACCACTCAAGCCATCGCTGGAACTCCAGGAGATGGAAGGACGGAAGAGGATATTGGTCATGGAATCAGGCATCCACTCCAGACGGATGTTACCATTCCAGCTGTTGCTGCGGGAATAGCTCTGACTCAAGCTGTTACTGAAGGAACTGCTGGTACCCATAAAGTTCTCGCTGGAACGGCTGCTCCATACATCGCCATCGCTGTGGTTCCAGCGGAGAGAGGTATTGAACTTGAACTTGTCTTTCAACTCATAGTTGTAGTTGGCGCCTATCATCTTGCTGGCATTCAAACCGTTGGCACCGCCCCAGAATCCTCTGCCAGGACCACCGCCGAATCCACGGTCACTGGTATTATTGGCATTGGCAAAGAGCATGAATCGGTTGTTGTTGGCGAAATAGCCACCCATACCACGCATATTATAGCGGTTCTTGTTACCCACACCCAGGTCGATATTGGAAATCACACCCTTATTCATCCCCTTCTTCACACCGAAGTCGAGCACGGTCTGTTCCTCACCGTCATCAATACCAGTCACCTTGGAGAGATCGCTCTTCTCGTCGTATGCCTTGATCTTATCAATGATGCTGGTAGGCAAGTTCTTCAGAGCAGTCTTGGTATCGCCCGTCATAAACTCCTTGCCGTCTACCAGGATTTTCTTCACTTCCTTACCGTTGATCTTGATGGTACCGTCATCGCTGACCTCTGCACCCGGCAGACGCTTCACGAGTTCCTCAACCACCGAACCTTCCGGTGTGCGGTAGGCTGCCGAATTATAGACGAAGGTATCCTCCTTCAGACTCACCTTCTGAGCCATGGCGGTTACCACGGCACCTTTCAGCATGATAGCATCAGCACCAATGACCACATTCCCCATTGCCAGATTCTTGTCTTCAGAAATCTGGATGCGCTTAACGGTAGGCTTGTAACCTACACTGGTAATCTTGAGGAGATACTTGCCATTAGCCGGGGCATTGACATGGAAGAGTCCCCGCTCATTAGAAATGGCACCCGACACGTATGTACTGTCGGTTTTGAGTAGTTGAATCGTTACTTGCTCAACAGGGTCCTTGGTATCGCGGTCTGTTATCTTACCGCTAATCAAGCGCTCTTGAGCTAAGGATGCTATTGCAACGAGCATCAACAGCATCGATAGAATTGATCTTTTCATTATTTGTTGAATGTTATTTATTATTTCTAAATTGTATATAGACTTGCTTTTATATGATTAGACCCGATTAGAGCGCAATTGTAAAAAACAGATGCACTTTTTGGGGCATTTTGCTTCATTTGACGAACGAAATGTATCAAGGTTTAAACTTTTATTGATAAAAAAGTGCTTATTTATTTTGTTTTGTCTTCATTTTAACGTACCTTTGCAGCCAAAATAGCCGTGGCGTTGTCCTTTCGGGACTTCCCAACGGCCCTATATAAATTCGTCTTTTTTAAAAACGTTAGTAAGTTATGAGTCAAAGAGTAATCATATCAACCCATCTGGAGAGCGAACTGGTAACCGCTCTCGCTGAGTGCGAGCACGACAAGCTGTTTGTGCTTACCGATACCACGACCCAAGAGCTGTGTCTGCCAGTCATCAAGAACTTCTATAGCCTGATGCACATACAGGTAATCACTATTCCTGCAAGCGACAGCCATAAGGACACCGAAAGTCTGATGATGGTATGGAAGGGACTGCAGGAGGGTGGCGCTTCACGCCATTCATGCATGATTAACCTGGGAGGCGGTATGGTAACCGACCTGGGTGGTTTTGCGGCCAGCACCTTTAAGCGTGGCATCAACTTCATCAATATCCCTACTACCCTGCTTGCCATGGTAGATGCATCGGTAGGCGGAAAGACCGGTATCAACTTCGGTGGTTTGAAGAACGAAGTGGGCGTATTCAACGACTCTAAATACGTGATTCTCGACACAGAATTTCTGAAGACTCTGGATGCCGAGAACATCTGTTCGGGCTATGCAGAAATGCTGAAGCACGGCTTGATTTCTACCGAGGCGATGTGGGAGGAACTGGTAAGCTTCGACCTTGCCAACCCAGACCTGAAGCAGTTGCAGCGCATGGTGGGCGACAGCGTGAAGGTAAAGGAGCGCATCGTAGAGCTGGATCCTCATGAGAAGGGCATCCGCAAGGCTTTGAACCTGGGTCATACCTTCGGTCATGCCTTCGAGAGCTGGGCTTTGAAGCGCAAGCCTATCCTGCATGGCTATGCCGTAGCATTCGGTCTCATCCCTGAGCTTTATCTCAGCGTGGCTAAGACAGGATTCCCTACAGACAAGATGCGCCAGACCGTTACTTTCATCAAGGAAAACTATGGTACGCTGAATATCACCTGTGATGACTATGATGAGCTCATCGAGCTGATGCAGCACGACAAGAAGAATCAGAATGGCATCATCAACTTCACCATGCTTGGCGGTATAGGGGATATCCGTATCAACCAGACAGCTACTACAGAAGAAATCAAAGAAGCACTCGACTTCTTTAGAGAAGGATAATATAATATGGCGGGCTATCAACCCGCCATTATTGTATCCTTATGCCAAACAGCATCGCTTTGGCTTTCCGGTTTCGGTAAGCGGAAGATGCTCTACATATCGGAATTCCCTTGGAATCCAATATTTATGACTTTTAGATTCAGATGATTTATTTGAATCATCTGATTTACCTGATAAGAGGCGGCGGACAGTCGCCTCTACTTTTTTTATATCCTCATCCTCTGTCAGGAGGACTGCGATTTCTCCAAACTTCCCGTCTTTCTTCTTGGCTAGCATGAAAGGTTTTTCCAAATGAGGTTTCAGAAAAGCCTCCACTTCTTCTATCTGTATCTTGATGCCACCACTACAGATGACATTGTCTTTTCTGCCCTTGATGCGGAAACGGAGTTTTTCCACCTTATTATATATATAGGGTTCTATCTCCACGATATCATTCGTTACCAAGGTTTCAGCACAAACCTGAGGGGCATCAATGACAAGACAGCCTTCTTCGGTCTGACTGATATGAACGCTATCGAAAGGCTGATACCATTCGCTTGCCTCATCACCATTGATTCGCCTCAGAGCAATATGAGACAAGGTTTCGGTCATGCCGTAAGTGCTCCAGATGGCGATATTGCCGGGAAATGACTTCAGTTCCTTCTCTAAAGCTGCATCAATGGCACCACCACCGATAATCAGATGACGGATATGGCAGAGCCGTTCCCGCTCCTCAGGAACCTGCAGGGTATTATATACCTGCATCGGAACCATGGCTGCGAAAGTAATCTCTTCATTTACATCTTTCAAAGGATGCCCACTTGGAGAGACAGAAATAAGATGGAGATGGCGCTCAATGCTTCGTACCACCACCATCTTACCGGCAATATAATCAAGCGACATACAGAGCAGAGCGCTATCACCTGGCTTCAATCCAAGGAAATCACAAGTGATGCGGGCTGAGTTGAGCATTCGCTTCTTCTCTACCATCATCGGTTTGGGTTTTCCTGTGGAACCACTGGTATGTACAAGCACCCGGTCGCTATCGTTATTCCATTCGGAAAGGAAATCTTCTAATGTCATTTTCAGAATTCTTCCTAAGTTATTTTACGACAAATAATTGATCACCCCGAATCTCCAAAGGCATTGGGATGTTATCGGTAAAGAGCTGACCGGTGCCCAGACCTTGCGGCATCTGGACATTAGGACCATATACCTTGGCAGCATAATGGGCAATGGCATGGAGACCGATATTGCTCTCCAAAGCCGAGGTAATCCAACTGCCGATGCCACGCTGGTTAGCCAACTCAATCCACTCGTTACATCCATAGATTCCACCATGAAGCGAAGGCTTCAGGATGATATACTGAGGGCGGACGGTATCGAGCAAAGCCTGCTTCATACTACGGACATTCACACCAATCAGTTCCTCGTCCAGGGCGATAGGAAGCGGTGTTTCGCGACAGAGCTGAGCCATTTTAGACCACTGATGCTGCTTGATAGGCTGCTCAATGGAATGGATATCATACTTAGCCAAAGCCTCCAGCTGACTCATCGCATTCTCCGGCAGGAATCCACCATTGGCATCTACTCTGAGTTCTACCTGATCACGGGTATAGACATCACGAATACGCTTGATAAGATCGAGTTCCTTAAAGAAATCGATGGCACCAATCTTCAGTTTCACACAATGGAAACCTGCCTGGAGCTTCTCCTCCAACCGAGCCAGCATCTCCTCATAGGTGCCCATCCATACCAGTCCGTTGATGGTAATGCCCTCTTCTCCTCGTCCGAAAGGAGAGTCGAAGAGATTGGCCAGGTTCTCCATTCCAGCTGGAACAGAGACACTTACTCCCTGCTTCTTCGCTGCATCGAAGAACGAAGCAAAGGCTGTTTCCAGTCCGAAGGTGATGCTAGGATAGGCACGAATCATATCGTAAGGGATGCGTCCCATCTGTTCCACCATCTGGCACACCTGTCGAAGGGTAACAGCATATTCCGGTTTGGCATCGCAACTCAAATCAGGGAGCGTAGCACACTCTCCCACTCCTTCTATCCCCGGCATTTCATCCGAAGTAAGAGTCAGATAATAACTGTGTCTCGTGGTATAAACTCCACGAGACGTGCCTGCTGGCTGCTTAAAGTGGAGCGTGCGCTCCGAGATTTCTATCTTATACATTCTTTATATCTATATATCAATACAATTGAATTCTTCACTCTTCGTTCTTCACTCTTCACTTAACTTACTTCTTCTGCTTCAAGTCATACAGATCCTTGCGGCGATCACGAAGATTTCGAACGGCACCGTAGGTATGAAGCTCGTTCAAGAGGTTCAAATCTACATCTGAGACGAGAATCATCTCAGTATTAGGTGTTGCCTCCGAACGCTTGCCATCATTAGGGAAGGCGAAGTCGCAAGGGGTGAATACAGCACTCTGGGCATACTGGATATCCATGTTGTGAACACGGGGCAAGTTGCCCACACTACCTGCAATGGCTACATAGCACTCATTCTCGATGGCACGAGCCTGTGCACAGACTCTTACTCTAGAGTAAGCAGTCTGCGTATCGGTCATGAATGGAACGAAGAGAATCTGCATACCATCCTCTGCCATCAGACGGGAAAGTTCAGGGAACTCCACATCATAGCAGATGACGATACCAATCTTACCACAATCGGTATCGAAAGTCTGGATATGGCTACCGCCACTCAATCCCCAGCACTTCTGCTCATCTGGAGTTACGTGAATCTTCTCATACATATCCACGCTACCATCTCTACGGCAAAGGAAGCCGACGTTATAGAGGGAATCGTCCTTGAGATAAGGCATACTACCGGTAATGATATTGATGTTGTAGCTGATGGCCAGTTCACGGAAACGGTCACGGATTTCTTCTGTATATTGAGCCATCTTGCGGATGCTCTGTGCCTCACCCAAATCATTGAAACGTGCCATCAACGGCGCATTGAAATACTCAGGGAAGAGAATGAAATCGCTCTTGTAGTCGCTTACGGAATCCACAAAGAACTCAACCTGTTCAAAGAGGTCATCTACCGAAGCGTATGGGCGCATCTGCCACTGTACCAATCCGATTCTTACGGTTGGCTTGCGGTCTACGTAGGAATCCGTAGGTGGCTGATAGTAGATATTATCCCACTGCAAGAGGGTTGCACAGTGTTCGCTCTCCTCATCACTAGGAAGATAGTTGCGAATCACACGGCGTACGTGGAAATCGTTGGAGAGTTGGAAAGTAAGAACCGGGTCGTAAATCTCACGGTTTCTTACGTGTTCGATATACTCCTTAGGGCGCATCTTGTCGGCATACTTATGATAGTTTGGAATACGACCACCAAACATGATAGCCTTCAAGTTGAGCTTCTCGCAGAGTTCCTTGCGATACTCATACATACGACGAGCCAATCGCAAGCCACGATAATCTGGGTGGATAAATACCTCAATACCATAAAGGATATTGCCGTTTGGCTGGTGGGTATTGAAGGTTTCATTGCCTGTCACCTGAGCATAGGTATGGTCGCCTTTCACCATATTATAGTTGACAATGATGGAAAGCGCACAGCCCACAATCTTATCGTCAACGATAATAACCACCTGTCCCTCAGGGAAGATTGTAATGAGTTTCTTAATTTGTTCTTTTGTCCAGAATACATCTGAGTCTGCGTAAATACGCTTAAATGACTTGGCAAGCTGGTCATAATCCTCCATGCGGAGATTGCGCATGCTCACCTTTTCGATTTTTCGAGTTGGTTCCATAACAACTGTATTTTTATTATTATCTAAATCCGGGTGCAAAGTTACAGCAATTTATAGATACGACAAAGAGTTTTCGTAAATAATTGATATTTACGAAAACTCTTTTCATATATTTTGCTGTAAGAAAGCCTTTTGGCTTAGAATTTAACGCAAAAACTTGGCATCTTCCTGCGGTATTGCCTCGTCATGATCATCGAGATAGAGCAACTTTACCGGATGATATTTATCACTTGCCACCGAGTATTCATCCTGACGATAATGGGTCTGAATGCCACCGATGCCCAACATGGTATGAAAAGCCGAAAGACTGCTCTGTACCTGTTTTGACCGATTTTCTCCCAATGCCTTCAATATATCCGGATATTGTTTACTGAATCCTTCAGAAGTCCAGATGATGAAAGGCACATGCAGTTCGTAATCCGAAGCCTTCGGGGCAGCATGAAGGAAGAGGTGGCGATCATCATCGAAGATATTCTCTCCATGATCGCTGGTATAGAGTATCGCTGATATAGGCTGACCATATACCCCATCCGTCTTAGTCTGTATCCCCTCCCATTTCTGCAGACGTTCAATGATACCATGCAGGATATAATCGGTATATCGGATGGTATTATCATAGGCATTCAAGAGGTCACGCCGATTCTCCGACTTTGCCTCACTTCTGCTATCGGGCTTGAAATAAGCGAAACTACGGGGATAACGCTCCTGATAATTGAAGTGAGAACCATAGGTATGAAGAACCACGAAGAGCTTGCGATAACGGTAATGGGCAGACGAGGAAGCATCAGCCTTGGGCAATATCTCATCCAGTTTCTGCAACAAATCCTCATCATAATGATTACCTTGCAAAGCATCCTCTTTCTTCAGAAAATAATGTTCATCAGCCTGTTCTCCCAAAAAATCGATAAACGAATGATTTGGCAACTGGTTGCTGATAAACACAGTATGGAATCCGGCTTCCTTAAAGGCCGCCAGGATGCCTTTCTCATGAAAAAGGCGCTCAAAATCCTCTGCCGATGCAGCAGACAGAAGCATCGGAACACTCTTATGAGTAGTATTGCTCTGAGTTGTCACATTCGGGAAAGCTTTGATACCCTGCGTTTTGGAGAGCAGTGGATTGGTATCACGAGGATACCCATAAAGACTGAAGTTATGGGCACGAGCCGTCTCTCCTACCACCATTACATACACCTCAGGTGCATAGAGCGAGCGCTCACTTTTAGCCTCAAACTTAAAATTACGGCTTGCCTCCTTATAATTCTCTGAAGCAGCATTGCGCTCAAAAGCCAGATAAAGGTTGTAACAGATATTGACGGGATAAAGCTGATTGCGCATACGGTAATCATCCACCATCAGATAGCTTGCCAGCAGACAGAACAGTCCTATAGCCCCAATCTGCATTGCCCAATGGCGGACTCTCTGCTGGAAAGAAACCGACAACCGGCTATCTCTTCTGATAATGACACCCCCCAGGATAAGCAAGGGCAAATAAACCACGAAGACACCAACCACGGCAGGAGCCAGATTATCGAGCAGCTCCATCGCCTCACCGGGATTGGTAGTTACGAGATTCAAAAACATATCTACCGCTATCACTCCCGTTCCGAAAAGATAAAGCAATACCAGCTGGAACGCAGCGAAAAAGACAAAGATAAATGCCCACCATATCATCTTACCAGGACGCTTAGCCGCAGAAAAGAACAACATATACAGCGACAAAGGCAGCAACACATTGACACCACATGCCCACGGAGTCAAACACTCGGTATAACACAAGGCTATATTAGGCAACAACAATGCCACCACGGCATAAGCATACAGAAATTGCCCCGATGACACCTTATTATATATATAGGATAAACGATTCATTCTTCTCTTGTATTAAAATGCCTCATTGATATTAAACAAAAAGCCAGACTGTCCCGACTTACCAAATCCATAATCCAAACGCACATTGACATTCTTCTTAAACTCCCATCGGTAACCCACACCAACATTAGGCAAAATCCGATTACTGCGCAATTCAGAGAATTTAGGAAAAACGGTTCCAGCTCCAGCCCAAACCACGATGCCATTCCGTTTCCAAACATGTTGGCGCAACTCCACCGTAGCCTCCAAGGAATGCTTGTCACGGTAACGACCCTCGTAATAACCACGCATAGAGCTGGTACCACCTAAATTGGCCATCATACCCCATGAAGGATTGCCGAAATTGAAATTTGCTCCTAAATCTTCGGCAAGAACCGTACCCTCTCCCAACTGCTGATAGCTGTCAAAGCGGAATTTTGTGGTACTGAAGGCATAATCATTTCCCATAAATCGAGGGCGGAACATCTGCTTCAGATTGAGATAGATGCCCCGATGCGGATTGGTAAGATTATCACGATTATCATATACCAGCGATACACCGGCTCCCACATTCCATGTATGGTGATCCATTCCATTCAGTAACTCCGGACGCTCAATGTGCTTACCAATTACATAATCATAACTAGCCATCGGACCAACATAGAAATTGTCTGCCACCCGGAACAGGAAAGCAGCCTCAGCCTGTGCCTGCCATCGTTTCATGTCGCTCTTATTGTCATCGTTATCACCCATCTCATAACCTATTCCCCAGAAATCAGAAGGGAAAGAATAGAAATAAAGACGATAATCTATGCGATAACGACCACGAGGTGCTATATGATTTCCACGAACACCCAACATATAGAAACCTACCGTGCTCACATCACCGAAAAGCGAAACATTGGAAGGAGGAAGTAGGGTATCATTGGCGTCTGAACGATAAAGACCTGCCGCTACCATTCCTAAGCCAAACTTCGTATCAGAAGCATAGTGAGGACCTCCGATGATACTGAAGTCAAACCGCTTATGCTCCTTGTTTTTGTTGGCATCATTAAAATAGTCAAGAAATCGTGTCATCCATGATTTTCTGGCATGCCGGGTTGTATCCGCCATCTGCTGTGAGGGGATTGTATCTTGCGAAAATGGCTCAAAGGCATAACAGCCCAATGCCATCATCATGACTAGTATTGTCAGAATATGCTTCATAATGTCTATAATCTTGATTCTACATGTGATTTTTACTCGTAAACCAATGCCACATTATCTATCCACAATGTATTACCCGGTGTACCGATATAGGCTCCACCATGGGATGAAGAGAACTGCAGGATAAGATGCGTAGGCGTCTCATGATTGCCCGCCCATCCGGTTTCCCTTACCGGCACACTTTTTCCCTTGCTGTTGCGGGCATAGTCGGTAGAGCGAAGTCCCATCGTAGCAGCATCATAACCAGCCATGTGACGGATATCGCCATAATGAATGGTATAAGTAGCATCATTCACCCATCCGTTGGTACTTTTTCCATACTTTACTACCATCGTGCCCACTCGTTTGGCTGTGATGTTTCCCTGAGCATCTTCATGGCGCTTCTGCAAATAGAGTACGGCAATGGCATAGTCGCGACCTGCTACAGTGGATGCTCCACTGAATCCATTCTGCTTGATACGGTTAGCTGATTGAGGCATATATGTTTATAGTCAAATTGTACTGCCTTAGGACGTGCAGTGAACGGAATACCCCAATTGATGGCTTTCGGACCATCTTTGGTACTCGTAATCGGTTCACGTACATCACCCAGGAAAAGGGAACCTGCTGCCAGAACCTTGATATTGATAAGTCCAAGCACCTTCACTTTCTCTATATGGGTTTCCAATTTAGCGCAATATCCATTGCCACGCTTGTCACGATAAACCGAGTTATTGGTTTTGTAGATACCCGAAACATGTGCCAGAACATTGGATGATCCCCAGGGGGAACCACCCTTGTTGGTATAAGGAGTATTACCATTGAGGGTCATATTAGGTCCTACGGCATAGATGGTTTTCTGATTTCCACCAATGATAGCCGACTCCTTGATGTTTCTAATCACCCAGTGATCCATGTTTCCATATTTTAATGGAACTACCTTTTTCTGTCCTTGTACAGGAAGGCTAGATAAGGATGCCAAAGCTATTGCCAAGCTAAATACTATTTTTTTTTCCATACCAGTTTCTTTTATTTCATTTCTGTTTTATTCCTATTCAATCTAAGAGAAATTCACAAGACTTCAATGATAGGATTTGCAAAGATAGAAAAATATTCTGTACTTTTCAGTTTTCCGGAAAATAATGATTGAAAATTAAGAAATAATAATAGATTTAGTCGTTTTTTATCGTATAAAACAAAAAATCCTGCATTTGACTGAGTGGCAAATGCAGGACTTTATGTATAATAATATGTATCAATTATCGATTGGAATACATGTTGTCGTAGTACTTTTGGTAATCACCAGAGGTTACGTTGTCCATCCATTCCTGGTTCTCGAGATACCATTTTACAGTTTCCTCGATACCCTCCTCAAACTGGAGAGATGGCTCCCAACACAATTCCTTCTGCAACTTTCTAGAGTCGATGGCATAACGCATATCGTGACCCTTTCTGTCTGTTACGTAGGTGATGAGATCCATATCCTCGCCTTCCTTTCTACCGAGCAATCTATCAACGGTCTTGATAACCACCTTGATGATATCTATGTTCTTCCACTCGTTAAAACCGCCGATGTTGTAAGTCTCGGCAATCTTGCCCTTATGGAAAATCATATCGATGGCACGGGCATGATCCACTACATACAACCAGTCGCGCACGTTCTCACCCTTACCATATACTGGCAATGGCTTGCGATGACGGATGTTGTTGATAAACAACGGAATCAACTTCTCAGGGAACTGGTATGGACCGTAGTTGTTAGAGCAGTTGGTCACGATGGTAGGCATACCGTATGTATCGTGGAAAGCACGGACAAAGTGGTCTGAGCTTGCCTTGGATGCAGAATATGGAGAGTGAGGATTGTACTTGGTAGTCTCCAGGAAGAACTCCTCGCCGTAAGCCTCATGGTTCTGATCGCTGGATGCCTTGGTAGTGAAAGGAGCAGGAATGCTCTCAGGATGAGTCATCTGCAAGGCACCATAAACCTCATCGGTAGAGATGTGGTAGAAACGCTTGCCCTCATATCCCTCAGGAAGACTCTCCCAGTAAATCTTTGCCGCCTGAAGCAGAGACAGGGTACCCATCACGTTGGTCTGAGCGAAAGTGAATGGATCCTTGATACTTCTATCTACGTGGCTCTCGGCAGCGAGATGAATGATGCCATCCACCTTGTAGTCCTGCATCAGCTTCAACATCAGGTCGAAATCACAGATATCACCCTTAACGAAAGTATAGTTAGGCTTGTCCTCGATGTCCTTGAGGTTAGCCAGGTTGCCTGCGTATGTCAACTTATCGAGGTTGATGATGTGATACTCAGGATATTTGTTCACGAAAAGTCTTACTACGTGTGAGCCGATGAAACCAGCACCGCCCGTGATAATGATATTCTTCATTTTCTTAATATTCTAAATTCTTTTTTAATGTTTGTTCTTTCTCTTCAAGGATTGAAAGGAGATATTTGCCATAGTCATTCTTCAACATTGGCTGAGCATTCTCACGCAACGTATCACTATCTATCCACCCTTGGCGGTATGCGATACCTTCCAGACAAGCTACCTTCAAGCCCTGGCGCTTCTCCAAGACTTCGATAAAGGTGGATGCCTCAGAAAGGGAATCATGGGTTCCGGTATCGAGCCATGCGAATCCTCTTGCCATAGTCTGTACCTTCAGTTCCTTGTCCTTCAGGAACTCCTGGTTTACTGTTGTAATTTCCAACTCACCACGAGCAGATGGTTTGATATGCTTAGCTACTTCTACCACCTTATTAGGATAGAAGTATAAGCCAACAACAGCATAATTGCTCTTTGGATGCTGAGGCTTCTCTTCGATACTCAGGCAATTGCCTTGCTCATCAAACTCAGCCACGCCATATCGCTCAGGATCGCTTACGCGATAACCAAATACAGTAGCTTTGTTATTCTGCTCTGCATCTACGACAGCCTGATGCAACATCTGGTTCAAACCTGCACCATAGAAAATATTGTCGCCAAGTACAAGGCAAGCAGACTCATTACCGATGAACTTCTCACCGATTATGAATGCCTGTGCCAAGCCATCTGGTGAAGGCTGCTCAGCATACTCAAATTTCACACCCAGTTGGCTACCATCGCCTAAGAGTCGCTTGAAACCAGGCAAGTCGAATGGAGTTGAGATAATCAGTATCTCACGGATACCTGCCAACATCAATACCGAAATAGGATAATATATCATCGGTTTATCAAAGATAGGAATCAGCTGCTTGCTGATACCCTTTGTGATAGGATACAAACGAGTACCGCTACCACCTGCTAATACGATTCCTTTCATGAAATATTTTACTATAATTTATTCAGATAAAATTTCATCATTCTCATTGCTTCGCTGTGAGAATCAAATCCATTCTTCTTTACCTCTTCAGCATAGCTTCTTCGCTTGCCAAGATTTTCATTCACCACATTGATAATAGTATCAGCCCAAACTTCAGGCAATTCATTTAATCCTATATAGTGAGCCAACTCTGAAGCTGTAGTTTCTTCTGTTATATTCTTAGAGAAGAAGATTGGTAAACCTGCACATTGAGCTTCTATGCCAACAACAGGCATACCCTCATACAAACTTGGTAGCAAGAATGCATCAAAAGCATTATAAAATTGCTTGATGTCATCACGGCGACCTAAATCTTCAACTCTATCTTGCAATCCATATTCCTTTATCTTTTCATGCATTGCCTTTTCTAATTCGCCAAAGCCAATCATTACAAGTTTAGCATTAGGCTGTTTTTTAGCAATAGCATTGAATATATCAATCAGGAAAAGAGGATTCTTCTGATCAACATATCGTCCGATAAAGCCATAAATCACCTTGTCTTCCCATCCAAACTTCTTTCTGGTTTCATCTCTAAGAACCTTATCAAAAGCATTGACATCAGCATTGATTACAGTCTTGAATATTGTAATATCACCTTTATCATAGGTTTTCTTACCAAATTGCCAAACTCCACAATCTATAGAATTTGCCATGTAGTAATTAGCAAACCAATGGGAGAAAGGACGAAGAGCCAGTTTTACTATAGTTTTCTTCTCATTCTTGTCACCTTTAGATATACTCTCAGAAATTCTAACCTTTACTCCAGCTAGCCAACCTAAGAACATAGGAAAGACATTCAATGTATTATCAAAGGCATGCATGATTTCATAGTTGTTGTCCTTCAATATTTTATAAGTCTCTCTCATATGCGCTCCAATATGCTTATAAGGAGCAACCTTATAAACCCTGCCACCTAAAGAAAGAATTTCTTCCTCAGGAATACCATTTGAATCAGAATCACAGATAAAGTCAAACTGAATCTGGGTTCTATCAATATGTCGGTAATACTCCATAATAAGATTTCGTTTTCCGCCAGAATGGAGTACACCTGCAATAATTGCAATTCTCTTCATAACCATTAATTATTTTACAGATTCATTATAAAAAGTAGAGATACCATTTAACATAGGAGTCAACTCAACTTGTGCCAAACGTTGCATCTTTTCAGTATCCAAAACCATGTTAGACACATCCATAGGGCGGGCATTCTCATAGACAATCTTAAAATCCTTCTTTGTGATAATCTTCAAGAAAGCAAGAATATCATTCACAGAATAACCTCTGCCACTGCCCAAGTTAACGGTCTCGTTGTAGACATCCTTATCTATAAGCTGATAGAATACCTTTGCCAAATCATCAATATAGATATAATCACGGATTGCCGAGCCATCACCCCATACTTCTACAGGTTTATCCTCCAAGATCTTACCAATTGCTACAGCCACCAATCCTTGCTTACCATGTAAATTTTGACCATGACCATATGGATTAGATGGACGAACAATTAAGTACTTCAAGTTTTCTGTACGATTCTTGAAAAGAATACTATTCTCCATCATTTGCTTTGACCAGCCATAGTAAGAAATAGGTGCCATTTCATCTGTCTCAACAAATGGTAGCATCGTTGAACGATTACCATATATAGTACCACCAGAAGAGAAATAAACAAACTTGATATTCTCCTTAGCACAAATCTCCATCAACTTGATGGAAGGGAATATCATGTTCTTAAACTCATTGTTGAAATCATCATATCCACTACCAGGTATCAGTGTAGACACAAGATGAACCACGATATCTATCTTGTTACCAATCAAAATCTTTTCAACCTTGTCGATATTACCTAAATCCTCTCGGTAAATCTTTACATTAAGGCCATCAAGTCTCGACACATTGGCAAACTCTGGTTCTACAACAAAAACATTATATTTTTCGTTTGATAAAAACTGCTTTACCAAACTGGAGCCTATGAAACCAGCTCCTCCTATAAAAAGTATATTCATATTATAGCTATCTTGCATTTTACAAAAAAGAACAATTCAAATAAACATTATCCAATCAATAGCTTACACACGCTAAATTGAACATTCCGCAATAAATTTTTGATATCAGCAATATTTTTTTTCAACCCATTGCTAATTCCCCTACATCCATTTATTTTTACTTGTTTCAAAGACTCCTGATATTCTATTTGATATGTTGCATCTTCAATTTCTACATAGAATAAACTCTCTCTCTTCTTGGCAAGATAAAGAGGAGCAGCCAATTCTACCAACTGCATATCAGTAAAACCATGAATCATAGCCTCATAAATTTTACCTAAAGGTTTATCCGACATCAAAAAACGAAGGCATACTAAAATTCTCACCCATGGAATATCTGTTTGAATGTTATATTCACCATGCAGCCAATTATCTCTGAATAACGAATTAATATCGATATCCAAAAACTCTTTACTACGCCTTACAGATAGTTGATAAATCGCTAATGGAACAGAAATTCTATCATTAGTATCACTAGAAAGACTTTGGTCTAAACTTAAAACTTCTTCTGTTTTGCAGATATCAAAGATTTTTTGCCTAACTTGCCTATGCGCTTCTTCTCTTATAGAATACGAATAGGGCAGGGTATTCAGAAACTTATTCATATACCCATCATAGTTCGCCTCTTTGCCATAGAAATGGTGGAAGAGATGACGGGCTATCTCGTAATCCATTACAAGGATTATCTTATCAAAGCCGAACTTGTTACCATGAGGAACCTCCGAATAATAGGGATTATCTACCTGAGAGGACAAGACATTCATGATGCGGAACAGATGAGCAGGATCTATTCTGTCTAAATCTTCAATAATCAAAACAGACTTAGCCATCATCTGCTCCAAAGACTTCTGGATAAGACAGGTAAAAGCATCACATTCACTGATACTACCCGTCTTTCCATAAAAACCATTGAGGTAGTCATCTGCTACATGAAGAACATCTTGACTTTTATATTTCTCATGAATGGTAGAAGCAAAATCTTTCAAAGCCTCATACCCCTCTTTCAATCCTTCTATGGGAATGATTGAAGCAACAAAGTTGCCTAACTTTAACAAAGACTCTTTGTTGCATACCGCATCAAATATCTTATCATACCCCTCTTTAAAGTCATAGATTCGATTATCCTTAATGAGTTGAAACAGAATATCACGCTTGATATACTCAATGACATCCCGATTTTCCTCAACCACGTAGTTTACAGGATGGAGAGTGATGAAGTAATAATCATTAGCCTCTTTCGGATAGCTTTCCATAAACTTTTTCAGAAAGTAAGATTTACCATCTCCAAACCATGCAGAGAATATGATTCTACTCTCATTTTCAAACACCTGCTTGAAGTCTTGAATGTTTTGTGAAATATCAATTGTATCCATAATATCTATTCTAGTGAAAAACACACTTTTTCATGATTAGGAATTCGAAAAAGTATCTTCTAAAAAGAATAATAATAAAAGTACAGTGAAAAATATATTAAGAAAATCCACATAAGGCATTATGCATAATTTTTGCAAAACGCTTGAAAGTATATTTGTTTAATACTTTTTCAGGAGATGCAACATCATGTGAAAGTAACTCATCCAAATCTACATCAGTATTATAAGGATCAATCCAATAAGCAGACTCTCCGAAAATTTCAGGCAAACAGCTAGCCTTTGCAATGATGCATTTTGCACCAACGCTCATTGCTTCTAAAGGTGGAATACCAAATCCTTCAAAGAAGGAAGGAAATATAAAAGCTTTACATTGAGCCATAAGATACTTTACTTCTCCATCGCTTATATAGCCCAAGAATCTAACGTTCTTATAGTCCTCTTCTTTATAATCAGTACCATACGCTTTGAGATTAGCCTTTCCACCTATAAAGAAATTATACTGAGGATGTTTCTTTGCAACCTCTAATATCCATTGTATATTTTTGTTTGGAGCCAAACTGCCCAAAGAAAAGAAGTAAGGATTTGCGAACCAATCAGGATGTCTTTCTTTCAAAGTTTCATCAGCTGTAACCTCATTGAAATGTTCCCACCCATTACCTAAAACTACAATTTTATTTGAAGGTAGCTTTAAACATTCTATCATTTGTTTCTTAGAATACTCAGACACGGTAAATAATAAAGGTGAGAATCTTCGAGCTAACTCCTCTTGAAATATATGCCAACATCTAGAAACCTTCATGTAGAATGTCTTGCAATACTCGGGATGAGTTCTATAACTCATGTCGTGAATACAAATAATTCCAGGTTTTAAAACAGGCATTATCGTCAGAAGGTTCAGCGATATGCTCTTAGGATGGGTTATCATATACCAAGCAAAGAATGTCTGCTCCCATAACGAGCCTTTAGCCTTACCATATTTAACAACATGAATATTTTTTAAAGCAGGAACATTGTAAGCATTCTTCGGGATTACCAAGGTATATTGACCATCTTGACATATTTTATCTAATTCTGATATTATCTCAAATGCAAAGCGTTCCTGTCCTGTTACTCTACGAGCAGTAAACTGCCCATTAATAATAATCGTTTTCATAGGTATCTTCAATTTTACTTTTTAGGAGTTTTGTCTTCATTCGTAGCATCATTCTCATCATTAGGATTTTCCTCCTTTTTTGTAATACGAAAACTATTTAATTCTTGAATACTATTCACATTTTTTCCTGTGCTCAGTTTATATGCGGCCTTCTTTATCAAATTCTTCATTCTAGGCTCATCTTCTTCCTTTATGGCATTATGACTTAGATGCAACAACATGATATCTTTTAATTGCCCCAAATAATATGTATTTGCCCCCAAGTCGGAAATATATTTATCTATATAGACATTCCAATCTTTAGGACGTTCCAGGACTATGATATAAGCTTGCAAGAATTTTATAATTTTGTCATGCTCCCCATTAAAAGCCGTCAACAACATTTTTGAATTTTTCTCAGAATACAAATAATCCTTGAACATATTCAATATATTAGTCGGAATACAAACAACTACTCCTATATGCTTTTCTTTTATATCTTTATAATGGTCAAAAGTGGCATCTAATTCAAAATAAGAATCCTCTATACCTACACGATCATTTACGGCCAAAGGCCAAGACAACGCAAAGAAAATTTGAGTTACAACCTTCCATGAAGCAAAAATAGCTGCCAGCAGTTTGTTCTTCGTTTCGATTTGTACATAATCACAATTTCTATAGACCATTGAAGCTATTCTGATACATTCCATTAAATAGTTAACAGAATATTCATGCATAAACTTTCTCACGGATTGGTCAAACGGTTTGGCAACATTGTAATTACTATCTGCATAAGAATCCTTTATCTCTGTAGGCAAGGAAGATTGCTTGACATTATCGTCCAACAACTTAAAGATTTGCTCTTTCTGCTCTTCCGTCTGTTGGCACTTCAACAAAGAAAACAAGTTTAAGTCATCTTTCCATCCTACTTTGTCATGCACACTCTGAGTAGCCTTTTCAATGTCATCAAGCATATATTCTGCTGCATCTTGTCGTTGTCTATCTTTTCCTGAGTAAAATTCCAACACTTCTGGATAGTGAATGTAATTATGAGCTTTAAAAATATATTCTTTTAATTCACTATCAGGTCTATACATTTCCATAGCGGCAAAATAATAAACCCAAAATGAATGCCTAAAACAATATTTTCCTTCAAATTCTTTTATTACATTATTATAATATAAAACATCGAACAAATAGTCTATGTCTAAATCAATTCCTTGCTTTTTACAAACATCCTTGAGGTAATTGAGAAAATAATCTTTATCAAAGAAATCAATATTTTTGATGATTATGTCTTTACAGAAGACACCCAAGACAAACTCGCAATCCTTCATGTCAGGAATTATTGTTTTGTAATTGGGAACCACATCATTCTCAAAAACCATTTGCAGAATTTTCTCTATAACAGCGGTTCTGTTTATCAAACGTTCAGTATTGTGATTGTTGAAGATAGTTAGTAGAGTAAAAGTATTGATTGGTGTTCGATGCATGTTAAGGTCTTTCATATCATTATCAACACGTTCCAAGACCTTTTCTTCTTCATCAATATAATTCACCTTATTATATGCAGAGACAAGTGCCCTTACATCTTTTCTCTGCAAAGGTGCCAAATACAAAGATTCAAAGTTTGGCTCACGAGTTACTATCTCATCATTGTTTTTGAAGTACTTTTCCAAACGAGGAGAAAGAAGCATAACCTTTGCATTTGGCATCTTTTCTCGTATAGTTCCCAAGTATTCTGCCGACTGTTTCTTTGTAACAACCCAATCATCCACAACAACCCATGCTATTTCATCTCCAGAGATGTTACATTCAGAAAGTTTATTCTCAATATAACCTCCTAACTTTTGTCTATTCTTCCATTCCTTTGGAACGAAGATACCAACCTTGTCGTATTTTGCAATGAGAGTATAAACAAAATGCAAACCATAACAAGTCAATCCATATTGTACTGGTGCCAATATCTTCACATTAATATCTTTATTAATAATGTCATGCTCAGAGAGTAATTTTACCTTATTGATTCGTCGTGTATGATCTATTCTTTCTGGACTCACATACCTATCAACCCAAACTTTCGGTTGCTTACTATACAAAGTCATCAATTCTTCTAGCTTAGCCTTGGCAAGCTGCAAAACTAAATTCTTAGGACTTTTGTTTGACTCTATATCAAGTGGTTGAGATTGTTTATTTTGCAAGAAATCAATGATGCCATTCTCCTGTTCTGTAAAATCACTTCCCAACTGAAAACGATGGCGTTTATCAGACCATTGGCGATAAATGATACGCTCAATACCGATTGTGCCAAACTCTATGAAACAATATCCCAAAGTTTGGTCTTTCTTTGTTGTAAATAGCTGCGGAGCCTTTATCTCTATATAAGAATCATTCCCATTACTATTACACAAAGTATCTTGCTCATGAGTGTGACCTGTCAAGACAACATCAAAGTCTCTCTTTATGAATGCATTAATCTCTCGTTCCGCCCATTCTTGTAGCCATTCCTGAGGATGATGCATCAGTAAAATACGTTTCTTATGCTTGTCTGCATTTAGCCATTGAGTCAAGGAGCGAGTATCAACCCCAAGATTGCGTTCATCCCTTTTTCCTTTAAATGCAGCAAATGATGCCAAAGATGTATTCAAACTCAGAATACACCAATCTTCATCAATTTCAACAGAATTACATAGAATGTCATATCTATCAAAAGAAAACTTTTCGTTCAAATATCGTTTAAACATGTTGAACTTTTCCACACAACACTTATCTTGATGAATCCAATCATTAAATTCTCTTTCTTGGTATCTCTTTTCAATCGCTAAAGTATGACTTAACGAGTTTGAAGACACAACGGACTGTTGACAATCATGATTGCCCATCGTGAAAACAAAGTGTTTGCGCTCAATGCCCATATTCATCAAAGGCTGTACTACTTGTCTGTCGAAATCCTCGTATTGAGCATAAGCATCAGCATTCCAAACCAAGTCTCCACCAACTACCACATAAACGTGGGCAATATCATAGCTTGTTATCTGATTAGAAACATCCTTAATAAAAGCACTAAGGACAAGACCTTCGTCTTCTGGTGAGCTATGTCCGATATGAATATCAGAAATATATATAAACGTAAAACCACTCATAAGTTATTTCAGCATTTTTCTAACAACATTAAACAATCCCATCTGCTCTAACACCTTTTTTACATAATATTTCTTTGGCAAGAATTGCGTGAAATCACTTTCAGATACAGCATTTTTCTGTATGGCTTCAAAGAAGACTTTTCTTTGTGAGTTTATTTTTTCTGATTTCCAAAGCATCGGATTTACCCCAACTAACTTTTTATAGTCAGACTTTATACAGTAGCCCGGAAGTGTTTTTATGAAATTCTCACCCTTTTGAGTCATAGCGAAGACTGAAGAACAACCCCATTTCCCTGCCTCATTTATCGAGGCATGAAAATCACCTGCTATAATGTCTGCACCATTACCATCAGCTTTATATTGGCAATGATAACACGAATTTCTCAGATACAAGCTGTCAGCAAATAAAAAGACATAAGGATCAGCTATATAAGCTGCACGCTCCACAACTTTCCGTGATCCATTCACATCATATACATATTTACAACAAGTCGTGGTATATCCTTTCTTGTGCTTATCTCGCATATTCACATATTCCAACTTTCCTTTATACTTATGTTCTTGAGCCTGTTTCCATTTTTCCCATGCCAAAGGGGAAGGAGTTCCATGACAAATGACGCAAATAGAAATCAAGTTCGTTGCATCAACTTTACCTAAGAATGATTTCAAGCCTGCAGTTTGGCACGGTGTTCCGCAAAAGATGACATTTCTTCCTCGTTTCAGATATGCTTTAATCTCTGAATAGCAACGTCCTATTTCACTTTGAACATATTTTGAACTTTGCATTCTTTGCAAATCGCCCTCTTTGTCTGTTATTATGTGAACCGCCTTCATGTTTTCATCCCACACACAACCACAAACAACACCGCCATTCGCAAGACATGACTTCATTGCAGCAAAGACAAATCCACCTGACGCAGACTCTTCACGTTCCTTGCTATCCAAAAAATATAAGTAAGAAGGCTTATCCTTAAACGATTCTAAAGAATATGTGGCAATACTGGATGCAGTATTTAAATGAGGACAAACTTTTTCACATTTTCCACACTTTATACAAGCATCCATATTCACGTTAGGCATTAAAAAACCTTCTTTATTAGGTTTCATCTCAATAGCACCAACAGGGCAGGCATTCATACAAGCATGACAACCGCAACAATCCTTATCAAAGTCAAAGCTGATCATAATCCTTTTAATGAATTTTGCAAAAAGTCTAATGAAGTTTTTCTCAATGCTGATTTCTTTTCTCTTACATCATCGAAGTCTGTTACTAACATCTTATCGATATTTATCTGATCTTTTGTTACTAGATGATCAGACAATCCTAATTGGTCAAGAAGAGAATACATGCGAGTGTCGGCTTTACCTGTCACAACAGAAACGAAAGGCTTTTCAAAAGTAGTCGCGAACGCTGTTCCATGAAAAGAATTGGTAACAACAAATTCTGCGTTTTTTATCATACTTAAGAACTCGCATGGACCAACATCCAGTCTGCGAGGAATTCCACAGAACATTTTGCGTGGTGGTGGCACAATATTATAAACTGGCAACCCAAGTCTAGCCGAAACCATTTTAGCTGCTTCAACTAAATCTGTATTGGTATTCCAACCAAACATCAATACATATTTATCTTTGATTTTTCTTTCAGCACAAATAGGCTCGTAATCTTCTTTATCCAAAAGGATAGTAGGATCTAATGCGAGTTCACATTTAATACCTTTAGACTTGACATATTCTACACCATCCTGCTCTCGAACAGAAACGGAATCAAATAATTTCAGCCATGGAAGAAATTCATCTTCATGAGAAGATGCTTGCTTTATAAAAGAAGCAAATGAAGCTGCATAAGCTACCCTTCTTTGTTTTTTTGGAAAATTTAGAAAGAAGATTGGATTGGCTGCGGGGGCATCATGAGTTTTAGATAGATTCCAAATCTGGTCACTACCGCAGATAATACAATCATACTCCTCTGCATGCTGTATCACCTCATCCTCTGTTTTATAACGAGGAGTAGCCTTTAACACCTTCAGTGTAAAATCATTAAACATTCTCTCTCTAATATGAAGAGATTTCCAATAAGGAATACGTGTTAAGTTCTTGATAACTTCTTTCAGTCGTCTTGGTCTACGGCTAAACATTTCACGACTTGCAACAAAAGCCTCTGGCTCAAAATTTATGATTTCACTATCATATCCAAACTTTTTCAATGTGGTTTGCAATGCAAAAGCTTGCAAGCATGCACCATAATTAAAACCTGAATGATAGGTTAATATTCCTATTTTACTCATTGTCTATAAATTTTTTAATAAATGCCCATCTTTCAGCATTAAGTTTATCTCCATCATAATCTTTGGATTTCTCAAAATTACGCTTAGCCATTTGGGCAAAATTATTTTCTTTCAAAACCTGTTCTATCTTTTTGGCAAGCGTCTTAGCATCTCCAACCGGAAAGATATATTTAGAATCTATCAATTCATAATTACCTCCAGCATTGGAACAGATAACAGGACACGCTCTACTCATCGCTTCTACAATAGAACGACAAAGACCCTCTTGATAGCTAGGTTGTACATATACATCTATTTGATCATACCAATCAAACATCTCATTATGTTTCTTTCCTCCTAGGATTTTGATATTATCAGAAATGCCTAACTTCTCTGCCAATGACATAATTTTAGCTCCCGTACCGAGACCAACCATTTGATATTGAACATTGATACCTTTTGACTTCAACATGGCAATGGCATTTAGCATTAAATGATGCCCTTTCCATTTTACATCCAAATATGCAGCTGTTCCAAATACAATAGTTCTATTTGTGTTCTGATATGTTTCCAATCTATTTTGTAAAACCATTTCATTAGGTTTTTGAATCTCAACATCAGAACATCCTAATGTCTTGCCAAAGCAAGGATAACGTTTTTGACATGCATCTTTAGTTACATAAATAGCATAAGGCGCATCCTTAAAGAGTCTTTTACAACTATACTCACGAGGATAGGCTACAAGTTTTCCTTTCAAACTATGAAACCATTGCCCCTCAAATACCATACCAAGACAATAAATCATATAAGGTTTATTATACTTCTTACAATATTTTACCGTCAAATCAATAACCTCTCCAGCTTGCGAGCCACAAATAACCCTATCTGCTGTCATTACCTCATGCTTGATGAGTTGACGTAGACGCATCTGTTTAACTATATCAAAATACCCTTTGATACTATAAATGTTAGGATAAGGAATAAGTCGTCCGATTGAAGAGTCAAACTTTTCAAACTTGTCTAAATCCTCATGTCGAAGTGTTCCACAATCCCTTATCAACATTGTGAAATGATCACAAAGTGACCTATACTGTCTAAAGCCATTATTAGTGATATGAGGATTTAGATACAATGCTCCATCTTCACCATGAAAAACTTTAGAAGCAGAATTTATAAACAGTAAATTCATACCTTACTTTTTAATCTTACCTTTAATCGCAAAATAAAATTTGCGTGCCAACAATCTCAATGCCTGCTCAAAAACAACAAGAGAAGGGAAAGAACAAGCACGATTATCTTTTAAAATTTGATACTTTTCCCAATCCCATATTTTAAACTTAGTATAAGTTAATCCTCCAGTAGAAAAGACAGCAAAATCTATTGGTGTCTTTTTAAAATTATATCCCATAAGATATGCCTTTTGAACTAAGGCAAAATCAGCCTTCAATCGGTATTTCAGAGAAAAACCACCAAGTTTTTCAATTACACTTTTCTTCATTATCATCCCTTGGTGACTACCAAAGAAAGATTTCTTTAGGATAGAAGGATCTTTCGCTATCTTATGGTCTATCCATTTTTCAGAGAACTTGCGGAAAATATTGCCATAAACAATGTCATAATCATCATAGTTATGCACAAAAAGTTCTCTGAAAGCATTAGGTAACAATTCGTCATCAGCACCAAGATAATAAACCCATTCTCCGGTGGCGTGCTTCCAGCCTTTATTAAAGGCGTCATAAACACCCTTGTCTTTTTCAGAAAAGACTTTGATTCTATTATCTTTTGCCTGATATTGTTTGACGATACCAAGAGTATTATCTTTAGAAAGACCATCTACGACAATACACTCCCAATCACTAAAATTTTGATTACAAACACTTTTCAATGCAGTCTCTATAACAGATTCTGCATTATATGTGGCTATTATTATTGATACCATTATAGTTTATTTATAATATTATCCATTATATCTTTAAATGTAGTAGAAAACTTCGTTAAAGAGAAATGCTCTAGAGCATAATTCTGACAACTTATTCTCATATTTAATACTCTTTCTGCTGACCAAGAATTAACTTCTATAAGTATTTTCTTAATGCTTTCAATTTTATAGTCTTCCAAAAAAATAATATTATCAGTTTCTTCAAAACCACATTCTTTTGTTAAAATCGGAATTAGTCCATAAGACATACAAGTTGCTATTGATGTACTCATTCCTTCAGAACACGAAGGCATTATTACAAAGTTATGCTTTATAACAACTTCATTTACAAACTGACGAGATAAAACGTTCAAGAAGCCACAATTAGACACATTAAAACATTTTAACTTATTAAAAAGAGGCTTTTCTCTGTTATCAACGCCATAACAATCAAGTTGAAACTCTGGAATTTGTCTAAATGTATCCAAAAGTAAGTCCAATCCTTTATGAATGAATCCTACAGACCCTAACCAAAGAAAGTTATTTTTAGAGTGTTCAATATTAATTATATTTAGATAATTACTATTATTAAAATCATCAGAATAAATTGCGTTTGAATTAATCAAATACAGGCCTTTTTTAAAATAAGGAATAAAAGATTCTGAATTATACCGAGAATTCATTAATATTCCAAAATCTGATAGTTTGAATTGTTCAACATCAAAATAACCATTCCTTGGAACTGCTTTCTTAGAATTAATATTTGGATGTCTCAATTTAAAATAATTCACCCTATCATAATATTTCTTTTTTACAACTTCTGGATTGTTTTCAGTAATAAAACAAATTTTTAAACATGCATCTAAATCTAGACAAGCAAGTTTATACAATTTCCCAAAACCAATAATTACATGATAATGATTTTGTTTCAATAAAGAAATGGCTTCTATATCATCATTACATAAAACATCGACAACATATCCACAATTTATAAAATAGTGAATCATTTGGTTGAGATGTAAATAAGAAGCATGTTTAATTTTAGACAAATCCTTACCAGCCAATGTAATATAAGAGATAAGCACACGTTTTTGGCTTCCATCACATAAATCCAAATTCAGATTCAACTGTCTTTTATCAGACCAGAAATAAGCTAATTTCTCTGTTAATTCAGGAAAGACTTTCTTTATTTTAAATAAAATGTTTGTTATCATTTATTTTGAAGTAAATTTTCAGAAATACGAATACCATCATTTTTTAACCCAACATAGACGGCAGGGTCATCAAAACGTTCTCTTGGGGCTACTAAATATCTGACATTATTTAATAAGTTATGAAATATATGCTTGATGCTTTTTTTTGCTTTATCTCCTATCATTGGGACTACAGTATCGTATTTGATAGAATATTTATTGCAGAAGCAATAAATCGGAAGTAGAACTTCTGCAAACAATCCAATAACTCTTTTTCTTCTCGCATATGAAGAAAATTTAATTGTTGTTTCAAACTCATCTAAGATAGCAAATTCCCATTTACAGAACTCATCGAAAGGCTCTTTTTTCATAACAAACATATTAAATGGAATAACTTTATTACCATTTAAATATGCTAATGCAATAGGGTAAAGGTCCTTAAGTTTATCTTTCAATATATCCATGAAGATATAAACATCTTCTTCACAAGATGCACGAAATAATCTTGTCAAAACTGAATATGGAGATACATAAGGTCGACATAGGATAACATCATAATTCAAAAAGATATCATCAACATTAACATCAGTCAATTTATGTTGAAAATATCGTCTATAATGACTCAATCCTATATATTGAACATTAAGAACATTTTTCCACATCCAATATTGAGCAGTCAATTCACAATAAGTAGGATTTTTTTTACTTATATTATCACCAGTATTATCTCCTATCATACTCTGCATTTCAGCAGTATATGTAGAAACATCTCGCCCAACATGAATCGGAATATAATTCAAATTAACAAACGCATTTCCAGGTTTATGGCAAGCTACAAAAATTTTTAATTTTTCTTTCATAATTTCTTCCAAAAATAAATAATAATATTAATTTCCAATATATTAATGAATTTATAATTTGCATTATAGACAAATGCTCATAAAATACATTTGAGAAAAAACACAAAAAGACGTACCCTATAAGTGAGCAAAACAGGAGAATCCTTAAATTGGGTATACCTGTTAACAAAAATTCTTTTCGAAAAAGAGGTCTATATAACATATATATAAAATATGCCATAATACAAATAAATATTAAACCAAACCAACCAAAATCCAAATAGTGCAAATAATAATTAGTGTATACATTTCCCAAATTATAACTATTGGTCGCTTGAAAATCTAATCGATTTTCAATTGCTGAAGTATTATAACCAGCAAAATTCCTAAATAATTCGGTATAAAAAACATTTAAAGTATTTTCAGCGCATAGTCCTGTAGTATTTATCATCTTTGGACTTTCCATGAAAGTATTTAAATTTTTAATTTCAGCACCACAATAAACAGCAAAAACGTAAGACGCAGCATTAGAACTTTCTCCACGTCCTATTAACGTACCGAGATAGCTAAAGGATAAAGAGAAACCAACAGCAACAGAAACTGCTAATAACTGATATTTAATTGGTATGTGCTTAATATTCCAACTATGCTTAGATTTATAAAATATGAAGAGAACAATAATAAAAGGAATAAGCATTGCTAGCATCGTCATTCGTCCTCCACCTAAAGAGCTTCCAACAAGAGCTATCATAAAATTTAGACCAAGCAATACAGTAGTTGACTTTTTGCTTTTATGGATACAAGAATATGCCAACAAACATGACCATATAAAACAGCTTTTTTGGCAAATGGCATTTAGAACTCTAACATAAACGGGCATACGAATAATTACACCATCCGCTTTTGATGCACCACTTATGTCAGCAACAGAACTCGCCAAATCCATTCCTGTATATGCCATCTGTGCTTTAGCCATTATAAAATAACTTAATAATTGAAAGCAAAAGAAAAGCAATAACTTAGAATTTATTGAATCTAACATATAATTAATACGCTCTCCTACGTGAATTTTCTTTAATGGGTATTTTCTCCTACAAAATAGCTCTATAATAAAAAAAATGGCAGATCCAGAGAGTATTAATAAATAAGTTGAAAACAGAAAGTCATCATATTCCAAACTCCATTCTTTTCTATAGGAAAAAGCTACTATTGAACAAATAAGAAAACCTATATTATATATCAAAGATGGGGACGAAATATCTCCTTTTAATATATTATACTCAAGTATGGTTAATACTAAAAGACTAAACACTAATATTAGAAGCATCTTACAAATCTATATCTTTAAAAACTTTTTCAATAATAGGTGCCATATCATAATATTTATACTCGGCCAATCTTCCACCAAAAATAACATTATCTTCTTTATTAGCCAAAGTTTTATATGCATCGTACAGAGAAGAGTTCGTTTCATCATTCACAGGATAATATGGTTCCATACCATCCTTCCATTCTGTAGAAAACTCTTTCGAGATAACAGTTTTTGGTGTATCGTAAACCTCTTGGCCAAACATTTCAAAATGCTTATGCTCAATAATACGAGTGTAAGGAATATCACGTTCTGTATAATTCACCACTGCATTGCCTTGATAATTTGGTTTTTCAAGAACCTCTGTTTCAAATCGAACAGTTCGATAATTGAGCTTGCCAAACTGATAATCATAGAATTCATCTATTTTACCAGTGAAAACTATCTTGTCGGCTATACCCTCCCAATAAGAGCGATTCTCGAAGAAATCTACATTTGTCTTTGTCTCAATTCCTTCAAGTAAGCCATCTATCAACTTATTATAGCCACCAATAGGGATGCCTTGGTACTTATCATTGAAATAATTATTATCGTAGATGAGGCGAACAGGCAGACGCTTAATGATAAATGCAGGTAGTTCTGTACACTTTCTACCCCATTGTTTTTCAGTATAGCCCTTGATAAGTTTCTCATAAATATCTTTTCCTATTAACACCTGAGCTTGCTCTTCTAAATTACGTGGCTCTGTTACACCATCAGCTTTCATGCGTGCAACGGCTTCAGCCTTCTGCTCATCAATCTTAGCTTGCGCCTCCTCAGGTGTAATTACACCCCACATCTGGTAGAAAGTATTCATATTAAAAGGCAAATTGTAGAGTTTGCCCTCATAATTAGCCACAGGCGAATTAGTATAGCGGTTAAACTCCACAATTGAGTTCACAAAGTCCCACACCTTTTTGTTAGAGGTATGGAAAATATGAGCACCATACTTATGCACTTTGATACCTTCGATATTCTCACAATAGATGTTACCACCTAAATGTGAACGCTTGTCAATCACTAAACATTTCTTGTTACGTAATCTAGCTAAGTATGCGAAACAAGAACCATACAGACCACTACCAACAATTAAATAATCGTATTTTTTCATCTTATATTAAAAAATCTTTTAATTAAATTAAACCTAACTAAACAAATAGCGCTCAGCACATCGACAGCACATCTTAAAGATATTATTAAAAAATTATAAAACGTACTATCAAATATTGAAACAATTTTATTGTAAATAGGGAAACGACTTTCTATGGCATGTACACATAACACCAATATGCTTATTCTTCCTATATAAGCTATTTTGTATGCCAAAATTCTTTTCTGAGAAACATATTTAGAAATACAATAAATGAGATAAATACCACTTATACCACCAATAATATCCAAGGGGTAACATTCAAACTTACAAAGAGCAATCTCTAAACCACCCCAAAAGAGTGAAAGAAGAAAAAATATAAACGCTATAAAAACAAATTTAACTTTAAAATAGAACTTATCAAATAACAAATTTTCTCTGAAAACATTTCCCGCACAATAAAAAGGTAAAGCGCTTATACCTTGAAGAACATTTGTAGGTATATAAAACAAATTATTTTCTATTTTTATGGCTATAACAGACAACATTATACAAATTAAAATAATGACTTTACCAGTAAAACGTATTCTAATATAATTATAAAGCGTTCGCGTCCAAAATAACGCCAATAAAAACCATGTCGCTCCTACAGAATATTCACTAAAAAAGTGAAATGAATTATCGCTAACCGCCGATCCTACCAAGCACCCTACTAAGCTATTATAAAAGTCAACATCATCTAGAATAAAATCTTTCGTAAGCATTAGGAAGAGATAGAATAGACAAGTGACTATGTAAGGAAGAATTAAAGATCTTGTATTTTTTCTCAAAACAGTAATCACATTATTTACAGGCTTAAAGAAATAACCTGAAATAAAAAAAAATAGCGGCATGTGCCAAATAAAAATACATTTTCTTAAAATGTCAGGAAGGAAACAATGTCCAACTATCATCGAAACAATTGCTATCCCCTTCATGATATCAAATATCGGGTTTCTCATTTTTTTCTTATTAATTGTTTTACTAATATCAATGATTCATTACCGTAAATTTTCTGCATTCCAAAATAACTTATAGCTCCAACTATTATGAAGACGATTATATTGAGCCATCCAGAAAAACACTTACTTACAATTAGTTCTATAGGAAATAAAAATAATGCAAAAACTAATGACCAGAAAGCATCTTTAAAGCCCTTTATATGAACCTTGACTTTTTTCTTAACAAATACAATCATTGCAGCGAGTATAACAAATTCTGCCACTAATGAAGAAATAGCTGCACCAGATGCACCATAATGCGGAATCAGTAAGAAATTTGAACATATATTTAAAATGCTTCCTATAACAACAGAACATAGAAAACTCTTATCTTCACCATAAGCTGTCAATATTTGTACCCCAAACAAACTGCTCAAACCTACACATATAACTAAGAAAGATAGAATCTGTAAGGGATTAATTGCACCAGCAAATTCGTGACCGAAAAAAAGAGGTACGAATCTTGAAGCAATAGCACATAAACCAAAAGCTATAGGAAAGCATAGAAAAGAAATTATAGAAATAGATTTGCGAATTAAAATATCTATCGTTTGAATATTATTTTCTTTAATATAATATGTAATTCTTGGCATTGCAACTGCAGATAAACTTGTTACAATTGGTATAACAGCTTTAGATAAATGAGCTGCACAATTATAAAAGCCCACTTCTGAATAACTAGACATAAACCCAAGCATTAATGTATCTAGCATCGCATATAGAGACATTGCTATTACTGATGTAAATAATATAAATATCGGCTTTAAATGTCGCTTTATATGAAAAGTTAAATAGGGTCTATAACCTAATTTTATTATTTTCAAAAAGTTCCAAATTTCATTGCAGCTAATGGTTAACGCATTAAGCAATATATATATTAACAAATCATCTTTTTTATGAACAAACGTGAATAAACACAATATACTTATAGCCTTTATGATTACAGATCTTACAGTAATATAAAAGAATTCCTCTCTACCCGAAAAAAACCATTCTGTTTTAAAAGGGGTAATGTATAGTACGATACCAGCTATAATGAAAAAGTTTGCATTTTCATTAAGTTGTCTAATTGTATATACCCTTAATTCCGCAACACTTTGATTTAACTTTATTTATAAGTACCTGAGCAACAAA
>ERZ773193.1026-NODE-1026-length-38450-cov-4.178617_pt1 | contig 38450 bp, 28 predicted proteins | sample MGYA00511110_ERZ773193 | MGnify/ENA primary metagenome ERZ773193 (study PRJEB29015, sample SAMEA2737784) | human gut metagenome | biome: human gut; feature: human-associated habitat; material: faeces | place: China | collected 2012 ...
CAAAGTCTATGACATGCTCATATAAAAGAAGAAGCAGTTCTTTCGGAGGTGCTTCTTTTACTTCAATCATAAAATTCGGATACTGCTTTTGAAATGCAGTAAGCAATTCGGGAAGGATGTAGCGGGTTCTCGTGGGCGTGGAGCCTACGGAGAGAAGCCCGCTATTTTCTTCTGCAATATGCTTTATTTCATCTAATCTTGATGAAGTATATGATGATATCCGAATGTTTATCAACTATGATGACAGCATCGCCACCTATGGATATATAGTGTTTTCTCAGTGGGATTACACTCAGGAGAGGCCCTATAAAGGTGATGTGATCAAGGATAAACGTAGGATTTACATCCACTATTACTACAGCATCGAAAAGGATGCTGACGATGAACAGGCTTTTGATAAAAGAATAGCAAGCCTGCGCAAAGAACTGACTGAAAATAAGCCTGTGGAAAGTCATAAGAAGGCTTATGAACAGTTCTTTGAGGTGAAGACCACACCTAAGCGCGGACGTCAGGTCAATTACAAAGAAGATGCCATCAAGGAAGTATCTGGGATACTTTGCACTTATTACCAATGAAACCATGGATGCTTTTACTGCTCTTCATCTTTACAGAATGAAAGATGTTGTAGAAAAAGCCTTTGGTAATATCAAAGAACGTCTGAATATGAGACGACTTCTGGTATCAAGCGAAAAAGGGCTTGATGGAAAAATCTTTACTGAATTTGTAGCATTAATCCTGATTTCTCATTTGGATCACAAGATGAAAGAATCAGGTTTATATAGTAACTATGTCTTTGATTTGCATGTGTTATTTGGTAAAATGTACAATGTAGAATAAAGTCAAAAATATCTAGTGTAAACGATAGTGTAACAAGAGAAGCCATAACCAGAAAACAAGAAAGAAAGTTCTTGGAATTTATTAAGAATGATGAGCATTATAAACGATACTATGATGGTATGTTTATCCTCTTTAAGACCGGACTTCGTATTTCAGAGTTCTGTGGATTGACACTTTCCGATATTGATTTTGAAGAAAAGCAAATCAGTGTAAATCATCAGCTTCAAAGAACCAGAGATATGAAGTATGTTATTGAAGATACCAAAACGTCAAGTGGAACTAGAATCATTCCTATGACTGAGGAAGTGTATGAATGTTTTAAGCGTATTGTTGAAAATCGTAAAAAGCCCAAGAAAGAACCTGTGATTGATGGATATAAGGGATTTCTGTTTTTAGATAAGAAGGATATGCCGGAAGTTGCTTTACATTGGGAAAAGCATTTTGAGTGGGCATTGGCTAAGCATAATCGAATCTATAAAGAGCAGTTACCAAAAATCACGCCGCATGTTTGCAGGCATACCTACTGCAGCAATATGGCAAAAAGCGGGATGAATCCTAAAACGCTTCAGTATCTTATGGGACATTCAGACATTGGGGTAACATTGAATACATATACGCATCTGGGAGCAGAGGATGCCAAGGAAGAACTTGGCAAATATGCTAAGATGGCTTAAAAGATTAAGAAAATTGATACAACTAAAAGATAACCTAAGTGGAAAAAGTCTTTAGTAAAATGAGAAAATTAAGCTGTTTTACTAAGATTTTTACTAAATTTGGATGACAAGATATACGAATTTATGCCATGATATGCGACGAAAACGAAGAAAACAATCTATCACAGCAAATCGTAGAAAGTGGTGTAAAATCAAGGAAAATCAGTATTTTCAAGGAGTTTTTAAGGCATGATAAAAATATTATTTGTTTGCCACGGCAACATCTGCAGATCGCCGATGGCAGAGTTTGTGTTAAAGGATATAGTAGAAAAGCGTGGTCTCACTTCCAACTTCGAGATCGCTTCCGCTGCCACCAGCAACGAAGAAATCTGGAGCGGCACCGGCAACCCGGTCTATCCGCCGGCACAGGCGGAGTTGAGGAAACATGGGATTGGAAAAACGGTATATACAAACTTTTCTGAAAAACGAGCAAGGCAGGTAACAAAAGAAGATTACAGATATTATGATTATCTGCTCTGTGCAGATGCAAACAACATCAAAAACACCATACGCATCACGGGACCGGATGTCGATGGCAAGATAAAACTGCTTTTGGACCTTGCTACGGATCCCAAAAGAAAAGGAAAATCCATTTCAGATCCATGGTATTCCGGCAGGTTTGACGAGACCTACAGAGATGTTGTTTCCGGTTGTGAGGGACTGCTCGCATACCTTAAAGAAACAGGACGGATTTCATAAAAACACAGGGAAAAATATGAAAAAACAGTGTCAATGGTATCAGAATATCATCGACACTGTTTTTTCGTTCATGACAATAGGTTTAGTCACCTCACAACGCGTACTTTCTATCACTGATAATAATTTCGTATATTTTCGTGAAAAGTCAATACCCGAATAATATATAAATATACATATAAAAAATTAGTGAAAAAGACGAAAAAAGACAAACAACACAAAAATATCTTGTTTGAAATGCCGGAAAAATGTATGATGTCAATGTACGAAATAAAACGAAAATTTTAAGAGGGGAGAAAAGTATGTATAAGACCGGTTAGAAAACGCAGTCGTTGGCTACGGATATGTGGAGAAATCAAAAATGGGGGAATTAAAAAAATGAAAAATAAGAACATTTTGAAGAAGACCGCTAAGAAGTCAATTAGCTGGCTTTTAATTTTAGGAATGCTGATAACGTTACCACAGACACCGGGAGCGGTATCTGCAGCGGCAGCAGGACTGAAAACAGAGACCGAAACAGTGCATGCAGAAGAGGTGGAGACAGAGACCAGAGTTATGAATGCCAACGAGGCAGAAACAGAGACCGAAGAGGTGGAGACAGAGACCGAGACAGTGCATGCAGAAGAGGCGGAGACAGAGAATGCAACAGTGCATGCGGAAAATGCTGTGACAAAGACAGATCTGACGGTTCACTTCAAAAATGAAAATAACTGGGATAAAGTATATGTAAAATTTGGTGCAGGCGACAGCTGGGCAGCTGTTAAAAATTTTGAGTACTGCAAAAATTATGACTATGGCGGACTGTTAAAAGAAAACAGTAAGAATAAAGGCTGGTATAGCTTTAAGGTTGAAAAAGATGATGCGTTGGATCTGAATGGATTATTTAATGCTGGTGCATGGGGTGACGATAATCAGACAGAAAACTTCAAGATCGAAATTACATCCGAAACTATGGAAGTATGGATCACAGGCAAGACTGTCAGTGAAGAAAAACCAGAAAGCTGGGCTATTGGTGAGACAGTCAGTGCACCGGTTGATGTGACTCCTGTATCAGGTGTAGAGAGCCCTGTGCTTGGAAAAGACAGTTCTGTGACGTTTAATTATGAGATATCTGCAGATAAGCTAGGAACAGAAAAGCTTTATCTTATGGGTTCACTTACAGACTGGACAGATGGATATGAGATGACAGATGAAGATAAAGATGGTATTTATTCCATTACCGTTTCAGATAAGCCTGCTGGAATTTATGAATATAAATTCAAGTATGGCAGTAACTGGGTGACAGATCCGGCAAATAAGAATTACAGTAACGGAAACAGTAAGGTGGTAATACCGGGACTTGGTAGCGATACGTTAGAAGCTAAGGTCGGTGTCACAACTGCATTGCCAGATACACTTAAGTATTACACAGCAGATGGGACAGTTGCGGATGTGAAGCCGGAGTATACTTTAGAAACATCAATGGATGGTGTTTCAATTGATGAAGGAAAATTAACACTTTCAGATGATGTGACTGCAACCGACATTCTGGTAATTGCGTCATATAAAGTAGGAGATGATGTTTATAAAAGCACAGTGTATGTGAATGTTGTCATGGCACAGTATAATTACCATATTTACTATTATGCAGACAATGAGGATCGTGTGACAGCAGATTCTGCGGCATTATGGCTTTATGGTGATGGGGTAAATGGAACACTTCATGATTTTACGGATACGACAGAGATTGATGGATATACATGGTTAACGTACACATGGACGACAAGTTTAGACAATATCAGTATTATTGCAAAGAATCCGGGAAGTGAATGGACATGGCAGGCAGCTACAGTAAATTATAAAAATGCAGATGCTGCGGAAGATGTAGATGTTTATGTGATTCACGGAGATACAACAGCATACACAACGATACCGGATATTAAGGAAGCTACGCAGAAACATTATGTGCTTGTGGAATATAGAAGAAACAATGCAGATTATGATGGATGGAATATTTACACATGGGACAGTGGATATGATGATACGGTAAAATTTGTTGAGAATCAGGGCAGCTGGATTGCTCCGGTACGTGTTTCATCATCAAAAGAATCTATCTCTTTTTGCATGCGTCACAGTACGGATGATAATGAATGGGAGAGTAAAGATGGCGGCGATCATATGGTAAAGATCGCAGCCGGACAGCGAATGACAAAAGTTGTTTTTGAGGAAGGAAAAGGAATTGTATCTTACTATCCGGACAATCAGGGTTATGAACTTGATACAAAGAATGGAAAAGTAAATCTTTACTATCGAGATGATGATCTTTACGCTGAAAATAAGGCGGGAGAGATTGCATCCGTAAAGGTTGTCTATGATGATAATGAATATGAGATGACTTATAATGCCAATACGCAGAGATGGGAGAAAACAGATGTCGTATTGACAGAGGGAGAGCATCATTATTATTACAAAGTAAAAGCAGCAAAAGATAGCGAAGAAGTAATAAAATTAGACCTGTTTAATGCGAATAAGGAAGCTGGCGATAATCCCGGATACAGCATTTTTGAATACTATAAATTTAATGCCACAGTAAGTGGAACAATGTCTGGGAAGACAATGGATTATGGTGACAATAATGTATTGACGGTTTCTGTCAATGCAGACAAGATCAATGGAGATACCGCGTTTAAGGCATCCGCAGTAACGGCAGATTTGACAGCTCTTGGCGGCAAGAAAGATTTTAAACTCGATCCGGCATTGATGGAGGGAAGCATTGCGGTAAAAGAGGGAATTCAGGCGGGAACCTATGAACTTCCGGTTACCGTAAAAGATCAGTATGAAAATGAGTATACAGGAAAAGTCTCAGTTGAAGTAACAGAGCGGAACAAGGGAACGGATTTTGACTGGGATGAGGCAGTTATTTATTTTGCAGTGACAGACCGTTTTTATGATGGAAATACCACAAATAATGATGCATATGGAACAGGTGATTACAACAAAGATCCTGCTACTGGTTCGTTGAGTTATCATGGCGGCGATTTTGCAGGTCTGACACAGAAGCTGGATTATTTATCAGATCTTGGAGTTAATACGATCTGGATCACTCCTATCGTTGCAAATGAGATGAAAAAAGGGCTCGCTACAGATCTTCCGGGAACGCTTTCTTATGGTTACCATGGTTACTGGGCAAGTGATTTTACGACCTTAAACAAACATCTTGGAACAGAAGAAGAGTTTAAGACCTTACTTGATTCGGCACACAAAAAAGGCATGAAAGTGATGGTGGATGTTGTATTAAATCATGCCGGATATGATACAGAAAATTATTTTAACTCTATGCTGAATGGAAAAAATATGATCCGGAGTGGAGCGGATCTGATTGAGGGAGATACCAAAAAAGGACCTTTGTCTAACCTGCCAGACTTTATGACAGAAGATCCGGATGTGCGTAATCTGTTGGTAGAGTGGCAGTCTGCATGGGTAAGCAAATATGACATTGATTATTACAGAGTAGATACTGTAAAGCATGTGGACGATACAACATGGGCTGCATTTAAAAATGCACTGACCAGGATTGATCCGGACTTTAAAATGATTGGAGAATACGCTGGTGCAGGCTATGCAAGTGATACCGGAACCTTAAGAAGCGGTGAAATGGATTCACTTTTGGATTTTGATTTCAATGACCAGGCACTTGCTTTTGTAAAAGGTGATATTGATGGTGTTGAGATTTTTATGGAAAAGAGAAACGCAGCAATTGATAATACAGCGACACTTGGAGCATTTACAAGTAGTCATGATGAAGATGGCCTGATGCAGAAAATCATTGATGAAGGATATACAAAGGATCAGGCATACAACATGTTTAAAGCTGCCACAGTTCTGCAGATGACGGCAAAAGGACAGGTCATTGTATATTATGGCGAAGAGATCGGACAGTATGGAAAAGACAATTATCCATATCAGACCAATCGATATGATTTTGACTGGAGCCAGGCACAGAATGCAGACGGAAGTTTAAATACAGACAATGAGATGCTTGTCCACTATCAGAAACTTTTGGCTGCGAGAAATAAATATTCAGAGATTCTTGCAAAGGGAGATCGGACAAAGGTTGCAGGTGGCAGCAAAGAAGGATATCTGGTATTTGAAAAATCATATCAGGGAAAAAATGTTTATGTAGGAATTAATCTGACAGATACGCCGGTTGTGGTAGATAAACTTGCGGTAACAGGAAAAGGCTATAAGGATGCTTATGCAGATTCAAAGGTAACGGAAGCAGATGGAACAGTATCATTTACAATTCCTGCACTGAAAGCAGGTGGAACAATTATTCTTGGAGTACAAGAAGAAACAATAGAGCCGGACAAAGATATTGAAGCAAACGCTATCACCTTAAACAAAACGGACTTAACCTTGAAAAAAGGGAAATCTTACACCTTAAAAGCAACCGTAACACCGGAAAATAGTGTAGATAAGACCGTGACTTTCAAATCTTCCAAATCCTCTGTTGTAAAAGTAGATGCAAACGGAAAAGTAACTGCAAAGAAAGCAGGAACCGCTACAATTACAGCTGCCACAAAGAATGGTTTAAAGGCAACCTGTAAGATCACGGTTACAGATCCGGCAACCAAAGTATATCTGACACCGGCGATGAGTATCAAAAAAGGAAGTTCCGTAAAACTGACAGCATCTGTATTTCCGAAGACAACGACAGATAAACTTACATGGTCTACATCAAACAAAAAGGTAGTGACAGTAACAAAGAGCGGTAAGATCAAAGGAGTCAAAACAGGAACAGCTACGATTACAGTTAAAACAACAAGTGGAAAGAAAGCAACCTGTAAAGTGACCGTTGTAAAGAGTAATAAGAAGTCAGCAGGTATTAAACTGAGTGCAAAGAAACTGACATTAAAGCAAAATGCAACAAAACAGCTGAAAGCTACTCTTGATAAGAATGCAACGGACAAAGTGACATGGAGCAGTTCTAACAAGAAAGTAGCTACAGTCGATAAAAATGGTGTTGTAACGGCTGTAAAGAAAGGTACTGTAACGATTACCGCAAAGACATCAGGTGGAAAGAAAGCAACCTGTAAAGTGACGGTAAAAGTACCGGCAACCAAGGTAAAATTAAACAAAACCAAGGCGACTGTTGCAAAGGGCAGGACTCTGACCTTAAAAGCGACTATGACACCTTCTTCCTCAACAGATAAACTTACCTGGACGAGTTCCAACAAAAAAGTGGCAACAGTTGATAAGAATGGTAAAGTAAAGGCACTGAAAAAAGGAGCAGCCACGATTACTGTAAAAACTGCAAGTGGAAAGAAAGCAACCTGCAAAATTACTGTAAAATAAAAAAAGTTGTAAAAAAAATATTGCAAACAGGAAATCAATGTGGTATAAATGTTACAACGTTAAAACAGTAAAGCGATGAAAGAGACTCTGATCTTTGGGCGTCGACAGGAATACAGCGTCACCGACTGAGAGCGCTGTTTGAAAGAGAAGGTCAAGGGAACACTCTGGAGCAGACTGATTGAACAGGAATTTGTGCGAGCGGTTGATCTTAAAAACAGCGGCAGTGGATCGAAAGTAGGTCAGTACGTGGGTGCGCGTTAAGCACAGAGAGCGGAAAGATGATGAGAACGACATCATTTTTCAATGCGGGTGGTACCGCGGGATACTAAGAGATTTCGCCCCGGAAAAGCATATGCTTTTCCGGGGTTTTTTGTATTCATGATAATAGAATGTTCGCGGAGCGTGCATTCTATTATTTGTTGAAAATCTGAAAGACAGAGTTTTGTTTTTCAAAAAGGTTCCCGTCCCGCACCTTATCATATCTAAAGGAGTGTACAGAATATGGAATTCATGACAGGTGTAAACAAAAAGGAAACCTTAGAGATCGGTGATTTACTGACCGGCAGCTATGAGGGAAAAAGTGTAAAAGTAAACGGAGCAGTGCATACCATCCGTGATATGGGTGAAGTTGCATTTATCGTCTTAAGAAAGAGAGAAGGACTGCTCCAGTGTGTTTACGAAGAAGGAAAAACACAGTTTGACTTAAAAGATTTAAAAGAGGCAGCAACGATTGATGTGGAGGGAACCGTAAAACCGGAGGAACGTGCACCACACGGATTTGAGATCCGTCTGGATAAAATCAAGGTATTGTCCGAACCGGCTGCACCGATGCCGCTTGCAATCTCAAAATGGAAATTAAATACCTCCTTGGAGGCGAATTTAAACAACCGTGCGATCGCCCTTCGAAATGTCAGGGAGCGTGCAAAATTCCGTATTCAGGAAGGTGTGGTACGGGGATTTCGTGATTTCTTATACAGTCAGGGGTTTACAGAGATCCATACACCAAAGATCGGTGCAAAAAGTGCAGAGGGCGGGGCAAACCTGTTCCGGTTGGAATATTTTCACAGACCGGCAGTTTTACAGCAGAGTCCTCAGTTTTACAAACAGATGATGGTCGGCGTATTTGACCGGGTATTTGAGACGGCGCCGGTATTCCGTGCAGAAAAACATAATACCAAACGTCACTTGAACGAGTACACCAGCCTTGATTTTGAGATGGGATATATTGATGGATTTGAAGATATCATGGCGATGGAGACCGGATTTTTGCAGTATATGATCGCACTGCTCAAAAAAGATTATGCAGAGGAACTTCGGTTATTAGGCGTCACACTGCCGAACGTCGACAAAATTCCGACCGTGCGTTTCGATGAAGCAAAAGAAAAAGTGGCAGAAAAATATCACCGCCAGATCAGAAATCCATACGATCTTGAGCCGGAGGAGGAAGCACTCATCGGACAGTATTTCAAAGAAGAGTATGATGCGGATTTCGTATTTGTTACACATTATCCATCCAAGAAACGTCCGTTTTACGCGATGGACGATCCGGCAGATCCGACTTATACCTTAAGTTTTGACCTCTTATATCAGGGACTTGAGATCACGACCGGTGGACAGCGTATCCACGATTACAACAAACTGATGGAAAAAATCGAAAAGCGTGGTATGGAGTCTGAGGGAATGGAACAGTATTTATCCGTATTCAAACATGGCATGCCGCCACATGGTGGACTTGGAATCGGTTTAGAGCGTCTGACCATGAAATTAGTCGGTGAGGACAACGTCCGTGAGACGACGCTGTTCCCGCGTGATTTAAGCAGATTAGAGCCGTAAATCCAAAATATTTTGAATGTAAAATGGAGTTTTGCAAACAGACATCATATGAATGAAAAAGGAGAACAGCCGTGAAACATTTGGGAACAAAAACAATCGAGACAAGACGTCTTGTTTTAAGAAAATTTACACTTTCCGATGCAGAGCCGATGTACCGTAACTGGGCATCGGATCCGGAAGTGACAAGATATCTGCTGTGGCCTGCACATGAGAGTGAAGAAGAGACGAAAGGCATTTTAAAAGGCTGGATCGCTGCATACGATAAACCGGAAAAATATGAATGGTGTATCGAATTAAAAGAGATCGGTGAGGCAATCGGCAGCATCGGTGTGGTGATGGTCAATGAAAAAGTACAGTCCATGGAAGTCGGCTATTGTTTAAGCTGCGATTACTGGCATAAGGGAATCATGTCCGAGGCGCTTTCAGCCGTTGTGGAATACCTGACCAATGAAGTCGGCGCACGCAGGATCCAGGCGAGATGTGATACCAGAAATCCATACTCTGCGAAAGTGATGGAAAAATGTGGATTAAAATATGAAGGAACTGCGATCCAGGCAGAGTGGAACAACTCCGGGGCAGGGAATGTTGCCTGCTATGGTCTGGTTGTTGGACCGGTTGTTGCTGAAGAGCCGGAGGAAACCCTAGAACCGGAGATCGAAGAGGAAGAACCGAAAGTCATTAAAACAGGACGCAAAAATGAGATCTCAGACGAGACGATCGAGTATGTCGGAATCCTTGCAAAATTAGAGCTGAATGAGGAAGAGAAAGAGCATGCAAAGAAAGATATGGAAGAAATGCTCAACTATATTGATAAATTAAATGAACTTGACACCACAGGAGTGGAGCCGATGTCACATGTGTTCCCGGTAAATAATGTATTCAGGGAAGATGTAGTGACAAACGGAGACGGCAGCAAAGAGACGCTTTCGAATGCACCGGCACAGAAAGACGGTGGATTTAAAGTGCCAAAGACAATTGGAGATTAATCAGATTGCTCAAAGAACATTTTGTGCAGCAGGCAAAGAAAATGTTCGGATAAAAAGCAGGAGCAGGAATGGAGATTTATATGAATATTATGAGTTTGACTGCCGTGGAACTCGGCAAAAGAATAAAAGCAAAAGAAATCTCAGTAGAGGAAGCTGTTACGGCGGCGCTTGACGCGATTGAGAAAAAAGAAAAACTCGTAAACAGCTTTGTGACAGTAGATAGAGAGGGAGCACTGAAACGCGCAAAGGAAGTACAGAAACAGATTGATGACGGCACACTGACGGGGCCGCTTGCAGGTGTACCGGTTGCCATCAAAGACAATATGTGTACGAAAGATCTGCTTACCACCTGTTCTTCTAAGATTTTATATAACTTTATTCCGACCTACACGGCGGAGGCAGTTTTAAATCTGGAAAAAGCAGGGGCAGTTATTTTAGGAAAGACCAACATGGATGAGTTTGCCATGGGAAGCACGACAGAGACATCCGCTTATGGCGAGACAAAAAATCCGTGGAACACAGAGCATGTGCCGGGCGGTTCTTCGGGTGGCTCCTGTGCGGCGGTTGCAGCAGAGGAATGTGTCTTTGCACTTGGATCAGATACCGGCGGTTCCATCCGTCAGCCGAGTTCCTTCTGCGGCGTGACCGGAATCAAGCCGACCTACGGAACGGTATCACGTTACGGACTGATCGCTTACGGTTCATCCTTAGATCAGATCGGACCGGTCGCAAAAGATGTGACAGACTGTGCCACGATATTAGAGGCGATCGCTTCTTATGATACGAAGGACTCCACTTCCGTGAAAAGGGAGGATTATGATTTTACCAGGGCGCTGGTGGATGATGTCGCCGGAATGAAGATCGGTATCCCACGCGATTATTTCGGGGAAGGCTTAGAACCGGAGGTAAAAACAGCAGTTTTGCAGGCTGCAGAGGAATTAAAGAAAAAGGGCGCCATCGTGGAAGAGTTTGATTTAAGCCTGGTAGAATATGCGATCCCTGCATATTATGTTATCGCCTGTGCAGAGGCAAGTTCCAACCTGGCAAGATTTGACGGTGTCAAATATGGTTACCGCACCAAAGAATACGAGGGACTTCACAACATGTACAAAAAATCCCGTTCTGAAGGATTCGGGCCGGAGGTAAAACGCCGTATCATGCTTGGCTCTTTCGTGCTGAGCAGCGGTTATTACGATGCATATTATCTGAAAGCACTCCGCACCAAGGCACTGATCAAACAGGCATTTGATAAAGCATTTGAAAAATATGATGTCATTTTAGGACCGGCAGCACCGACCACTGCACCAAAATTAGGACAGTCTTTAAGTGATCCGATCAAGATGTATTTAGGAGATATTTACACGATTTCCGTAAATCTTGCCGGCTTACCGGGAATTTCACTGCCGTGCGGCAAAGATAAAAACGGTCTGCCGATCGGGTTACAGCTTATTGGAAACTGTTTTGAAGAGAAGAAGATCATCCGCGCGGCATATGCATTTGAACAGACAAGAACCTATGAGCACAGCCCGCTTGCATAGTCCGAAAATGGAGGAATAGACATGAGTAAAATATATGAAACTGTCATTGGACTTGAGGTCCATGTTGAGTTAGCAACGAAAACAAAAATCTTCTGCGGCTGTTCCACGGCATTCGGCGGTGCACCAAACACACATACCTGTCCGGTATGTACCGGTATGCCGGGTTCCCTTCCGGTGTTGAACCGTCAGGTGGTGGAATATGCGATGGCAGTGGGAATTGCCACAAACTGCAGTATTACCCAGTACTGTAAATTTGACCGTAAAAACTATTTTTACCCGGATAACCCGCAGAACTACCAGATCTCCCAGTTATATCTGCCCATCTGCAGAAACGGTGGTGTCGAGATCGAGACGGCAGCCGGAAAGAAGATTATTGGTATCCATGAGATCCATATGGAGGAGGATGCTGGAAAACTTGTACATGACGAGTGGGAGGATGTCTCCATCGTAGATTACAACCGTTCCGGTGTACCGCTGATTGAGATCGTATCCGAGCCTGATATGCGTTCCGCGGAGGAGGTTATCGCATATCTTGAAAAGCTGCGCATGATCATCCAGTATCTGGGAGCATCTGACTGTAAATTAAACGAAGGTTCCATGCGTGCCGATGTCAACCTGTCCGTCCGTGAAGCCGGCGCAAAGAAGTTTGGAACCCGTACCGAGATGAAAAACTTAAACTCCTTTAAAGCGATCGCAAGAGCTATCGAGGGAGAGCGTGCACGTCAGATCGAACTGCTTGAAGCCGGAAAGAAGATCGTGCAGGAGACACGCCGCTGGGATGACAATAAGGAATCTTCCCATGCAATGCGTTCCAAAGAGGATGCACAGGATTACCGTTATTTCCCGGAGCCGGATCTCGTCCCGATCGTGATCAGCGATGAGTGGATCGCAAAAGTAAAGGCAAACCAGCCGGAACTGCGCACGGAAAAATTAGAGCGTTACCAGAGAGAGTTTGATCTTCCAAAATACGATGCCGAGATCATCACAGGACACAAAAAATTTGCAGACCTGTTTGAGGCGGCAACCGAGCTTTGCGGCAAACCGAAAAAAGTGTCCAACTGGATCATGGTCGAAACTATGCGTCTGTTAAAGGAAAACAACATGGATCCGGAAGACATCCGTTTTTCTCCGGTCAATCTTGCAAAACTGATCAATCTTGCCGATTCCGGTTCCATTACAAACACGGTCGCAAAGGAAGTATTCGAACTGATCTTTAAAGATGACATTGATCCGGAAAAATATGTTGAAGAGAAAGGCTTAAAGACAGTCAACGACGAGGGTGCACTCCGTGAGACAGTACAGAAAATATTAGCAGAAAATCCACAGTCGGTTGAGGATTACCATAACGGCAAAGAAAAGGCAATCGGATTCTTAGTCGGACAGACCATGAAAGCCATGAAAGGAAAAGCAAACCCGGCGCTTGTGAACCAGATATTAAAAGAGTTACTGTAAGGTATTATATTTGATACCAACATCATGTGTATAAAAATATGAGGACTGAAAAAAGTCCTCATATTTTTGCGATAGCTTGACAATCTTGTTTATGCGTGCATATACTAAGATAATTGCGAAACTCATTCATGAACTGGCGATGTTGTGGAAAATTGACAGATGAAAAAGAAAGTGCTGGGGAGCCGTCGGTACTTAGTGACCGTATTTTGGTCACTTAGTATCCGCTACGAGCGACACGCAGCGAGAGCGTGCTTTCGTTTCAGCTGTCAATTTCCCACAACGTTCACAGCCTAAAGCAGAGTTTCGCCCAGGTAACTGTTTTATTGAATAGCATGGAAAGAAGGAGCAAAATGACCTATCATTTATCCGACGAGCAGGAAAAATACTTTTATGACACCTTAGAGGAACTCTGCAGGCAGTCCCGTCTGTTAGAGTCACACCGCTATATGCAGCACGGTGACACCAGCGTGTTCCGCCACAGTGTGTCGGTTGCATATTTCAGCTATTATCTGGCACTGAAAATGAATGCGCCGGTGGATATCCATTCGCTGGTTCGCGGTGCGCTGTTACATGATTATTTTTTGTATGACTGGCATGAGAAAGATGCATCACATAAATGGCATGGATTTCATCATGCAAAAAAGGCGTGTGAGAATGCAGCCCGTGATATCCCGGATTTGAACGAGATAGAGAAGGATATGATAAAATGTCATATGTTTCCATTAAATATCGTTCCGCCAAAATACATGGAAGGCTGGATCTTATGCTGTGCAGATAAGATCTGTTCCGGGGCAGAAACCGTGAAAGGACGCCTGCCGGAGCATATCGTTCTGCCGTGGAGGAAACAGATTCGTTCAGAATTATAGAATGTTTGTGAGTTTGACCCAAAATGGAGACTAAAACGGGCATATATAAAGTTTTCGCTTTATATATGCCCGTTTTTCATGCAAAATGTTAGCCTTCCGCAAGATTTCCCGTGTAAAGCTGATAATATTTTCCTTTTTCTTCCATGAGTTTGTCATGGTTACCGCGCTCAATGACGCGTCCCTGCTCTAATACGATGATACAGTCACTGTTTTTAACGGTGGAGAGGCGGTGGGCGATCACGAATGTGGTGCGTCCTGCCATCAGTTTATCCATACCGTCCTGAACAATCTTTTCGGTTCTGGTATCAATCGAACTGGTCGCCTCGTCGAGGATCAGTACCGGCGGATCTGCAATCGCAGCACGCGCAATGGCGAGAAGCTGTCTTTGTCCCTGACTTAAGTTGGCACCGTCACCGGTTAAAAGTGTGTTGTAACCGTCCGGAAGCTGATGGATAAAGGTGTCGGCGTTGGCAAGTTTTGCCGCTGCAATGACTTCTTCATCGGTGGCGTCAAGTTTTCCATAACGGATGTTTTCCATCACGGTTGCGGTAAACAGGTGTGTATCCTGCAGTACGATACCGAGAGAGTGGCGCAGGTCATCTTTTTTGATCTTGTTGATGTTGATGCCATCGTAACGGATCTTACCATCCTGGATATCGTAGAAACGGTTGATCAGGTTTGTGATCGTGGTCTTTCCGGCACCGGTACTTCCGACAAATGCGATCTTCTGACCCGGTGTTGCATAGAGGTCTACATTGTGGAGCACGATCTTATCCGGGTTATAACCGAAATCGACATCATCAAAGACCACGTCACCTTTCAGTTCGATATAATCGACACTGCCGTCTGCCTGATGGGTATGCTTCCATGCCCACATACCGGTACGCTCTTTGGATTCAACGATCTGACCGTTTTCTTTTCTGGCACGCACGAGAGTGACATAGCCGTCGTCAGTTTCCGGTTCCTCGTCGAGCAGTTTAAAGATACGCTCAGAACCGGCAAGTGCCATGACGATATTGTTGAGCTGCATACTAAGCTGGTTGACCGGCTGGCTGAAACTCTTATTATAGGTAAGGAAACTTGCAAGTTTTCCAAGGGTAAAGCCGCCGACACCGTTTAAGGCGAGCACGCCGCCGACTAAAGCGCAGAGCACATAGCTGATGTTACCGATCTGTGCGTTGACCGGCATAAGAATGTTACCAAACTTATTGGCATTGTCCGCACTGTGGAAAAGCTGGTCATTTAATTTGTTAAAGTTTTCAATACTTTCTTCCTCATGCGTAAAGACCTTTACAACTTTCTGACCGTTCATCATTTCTTCGATATAGCCATTGACGGTTGCGATATCTTTCTGCTGTGCGATAAAGTATTTGGCACTGAGTGCGCCGATCTTTTTGGTCGCAAACAGTGTGACACCGATCATGAGAAGCGTCACGATCGTCAGTGGTATATTTAAGAGCAGCATGCTGACAAATACGCTGACAATGGTGATGATGCTGTTTAAAAACTGCGGCATACTCTGGCTGATCATCTGGCGGAGTGTATCGATATCGTTCGTATAAGTGGACATGATATCTCCGTGATAGTGCGTGTCAAAGTAGCGGATCGGAAGTTCTTCCATATGGGTGAACATGTCATCACGCAGATTCTTTAAGGTACCCTGGGAAACATTTACCATGATGCGTGTGTATATATAGGAAGCAAGTGCTCCGATCAGGTAGAAAATGGAAACGCTCATGATAGCGTGCAGCAGACCGGAAAAGTCAGGATCTGCCTGACCGATGAGCGGCAGGATATAGCCGTCGATCAGAGTCTGCATAAACCAGGTACCCTGTACACTGGCGAGTACGGTAATGAAGATGCAGATCACGACGAGAATACAGTGCACTGCATAATTTTTCATGATATAGGCGAGCAGACGCATAAATAATTTTCCCGGATTTTCAACTTTCGGGCGCGGACCTTTTGGACCTCTGCCGCCCGGTCCCTGAACCGGTTTGGTATTCTTTTCTGCCATTATGCAGCACCTCCTTCATCAAAATCACCGCTTCCGCTGGTCTGTGATTCGTAGACGTCGCGGTAGATATCATTGGACGCTAACAATTCTTCGTGGGTTCCAAAACCGTTTACAACACCGTTATCTAAAACGATGATGCGGTCTGCATTCTGGACGGAGGAGATTCGCTGTGCAATGATAAATTTTGTCGTATCCGGGATCTCCTCGGCAAAAGCCTTGCGGATCTTAGCATCGGTTGCAGTGTCGACAGCACTGGTACTGTCGTCTAAAATAAGTATTTTCGGTTTCTTTAACAGGGCTCTCGCGATACATAAACGCTGTTTCTGACCGCCGGATACGTTGGTTCCGCCCTGTTCAATGTAAGTGTTGTAGCCGTCCGGGAAACGGTCGATAAATTCATCTGCGCATGCAAGGCGGCATGCGTGGCGGCATTCTTCGTCGGTCGCATTTTTATCACCCCAGCGCAGATTTTCGTAAATGGTTCCTGAGAAAAGCACGTTGTTCTGCAGTACCACGGAAACCTCATCGCGCAGCGTATCCAGATCGTAGGAGCGGACGTCTTTGCCGCCGACAAGGACTGCGCCCTCTGAGACGTCATAGAGACGGCTGATTAAGTTGACGAGCGAGGATTTCGAACTTCCCGTGCCGCCGATGACACCGATCGTTTCCCCGGAGCGGATGGAAAGACTGACATCATCAAGGATCGGTTTATCCGAAGTCTTGTTGTAACGGAAGGTCACATGGTCGAAGGTAACACTGCCGTCGGCAACCTCATAGACCGGATTTTCCGGGTTTGTGATATCACTCTTTTCATTTAAGACTTCACAGATACGCTCGGCACTTGCGATACTCATGGCTAACATGACGAAAACCATGGAGAGCATCATCAGACTCATCATGATGTTCATACAATAGGTAAGAAGGCTCATCAGCTCTCCGGTGGTAAGGGAACCTGCGACGATCATTTTGGCACCCAGCCAGCTTAATGCAATGATGCAGCTGTATACAACGATCTGCATGACCGGAGAGTTAAAGGCAAGTACGCCTTCCGCTTTGACAAACATGTTGTAAATATTTTTGCTTGCCTGTGTAAATTTCTTCTTCTCGTAATCCTCGCGGACATAGGCTTTGACTACGCGGATTGCGGAGACATTTTCCTGCACGGATGCGTTTAAGTCATCGTATTTTGGAAATACTTCCATAAAATAATGATGTGCACGCACAGTGATAATTGCGAGGATCATACCAAGTACGATAACGGCGATCAGATAAACCGAAGCAAGTCTTGCATTGATGAAAAATGCCATGATCATTGCGCAGATCAAAGAGATCGGTGCGCGGACGCACATGCGCAAAAGCATCTGATATGCGTTCTGCAGGTTGGTCACGTCGGTGGTAAGACGGGTGACAAGACCTGCGGTGCTGAATTTGTCAATGTTGGAAAAAGAAAAAGTCTGTATATTTTCATACATTGCTTTTCGTAAGTTGCGCGCAAATCCTGCGGAAGCGCGGGCACCGTATTTTCCACCCATCGTTCCTGCAAACAGGGAAATGCATGCGACAATGACCATACATCCGCCCATGACGTAAATATGGTGGATATCCCCGGCCTCTACGCCGTTATCGATGATCGATGCCATCATCAGTGGGATGATCGTTTCCATGAGCACTTCTAAGATCATGAAAACAGGAGTGAGGAAAGAATCCTTTTTAAATTCTTTGATCTGGGCTCCCAGAGTTTTTAACATAACATCACATCCTTTTCAAAAAATAATTGATTTTTATTTGTTAGTGTGCTAACAATATAGTTATAAGGCATAGAAAAACGAATGTCAATGTAAAAATAATTTTATTTCAGCAGGAGAAAAACGATGCATACAGACACGATCGGATATAAAATACGGCTGCTTCACAACCAGATCCACAAGCGGATGGAGGCAAAAAGGCAGGAAAATGAAAAAGAACCGCTGACGGGAATGCAGCGCTGGACGCTTGGCTTTTTGAGGGATCATGACGGGAAAGATATTTATCAGAAGGATATCGAAACAGAGTTTTCCGTATCGAGGGCAACTGCATCAAATATGCTTGCAGTCATGGAGAGGAAAGGGCTTGTGCGCCGTGAGGCGGTGGAGCATGATGCGAGATTAAAAAAGCTGGTGCTGACAGAGAAAGCACGCGCTTTAGTGGACAGATCAGAGCAGGATATGCGGGATATGGAAACACTTTTAGCGAAAGGACTGAGTGAAGGGGAGATACGGGATCTGAAGAGATATTTAGACCAGATGCTTTCTAATTTAGACGTGGATGTCGAGTGTCCGAAGAATTTTTTTTGTGGCGGCATGAAAAACAGAAATACTAGATGTTGTGGTTAATAAAAAACCAGATACAAGTGAAAAAAATGACGAAGAAATCAACTTAAATTTGGTAATAGTGAATAAAGACCGCATATTTACTGGGGTTGAGGCATCTGCTTTTGCCAAAGTGCCCATAAAATGGGACTTTTGACCGTTGGCAAAACGCATTGACAAAGACACAATATATTGTATAATAAATACTCGTAGGTTATGCGGCCGTATGGGTATGGCAGGCAGCCATCAGTCAGAACAGAAAGGGATTTGATCGGAAATGAAAATTATTAAAAGAAGCGGTATGGAGGATACCTTTGATATTAAAAAAATCGAGTCGGCGATCCGCAGAGCGAACAACAGCGTTATTGATTATGAGAAGCTGACGGACAAGCAGATTGACGAGATATCAAAAAATGTGGAAGTTGCCTGTGAAAATATGAAGCGTTCCCCAAGTGTAGAGGAAATTCAGGATATGGTGGAGAACCAGATCATGAATCAGCGTGCATTTAATGTGGCGCGCAACTATATTACATACCGTTACAAACAGGAACTGGTGCGCAAGTCCAACTCAACGGATGAACAGATCTTAAGTTTGTTAGAGTGTAATAATGAGGAAGTAAAACAGGAAAATTCAAATAAAAACCCGACCGTAAACAGTGTACAGAGGGATTACATGGCAGGTGAGGTCAGCAAGGATATCACAAAGAGATTTTTGCTGCCGCCGGATATTGTGGAGGCGCATGAGCAGGGAATCATTCATTTTCATGATGCGGATTATTTTGCACAGCATATGCACAACTGCTGTCTGGTCAACTTAGAGGATATGCTCCAGAACGGAACCGTCATCAGTGAGACGATGATCGACCGTCCGAAGAGCTTTTCAACAGCATGTAACATTGCAACACAGGCAATCGCCCAGATCGCAAGTTCACAGTATGGCGGACAGAGTATTTCACTTTCCCATCTGGCACCGTTCGTACAGGTCAGCCGTGAAAAATACCGCAAGCAGGTCCGCACAGAACTGGAAGCAATCGGAGTGACACCGACTGAGGATAAAGTCAATAAAATTGCGGAGATCCGTGTGAAAGAAGAGATCAACCGTGGTGTGCAGATGATCCAGTATCAGGTGATCACACTGATGACGACAAACGGACAGGCACCGTTTATCACGGTATTTATGTATTTGGATGAGGTACCGGAAGGTCAGCTTCGCGATGATCTTGCCGCAGTGATCGAGGAGATGCTCCATCAGAGAATCCTTGGTGTAAAGAATGAGCAGGGCGTATACATTACACCTGCATTCCCAAAACTGATCTATGTGTTAGAGGCAGATAATATCCGTGAGGGTACCAAATACTGGTATCTGACAAAACTTGCAGCGGAATGTACGGCAAAGAGAATGGTTCCGGACTATATTTCAGAGAAGATCATGAAAAAGTTAAAAGACGGCAACTGTTATACCTGTATGGGATGCAGATCTTTCCTGACTGTTGACCGCACAAAAGGAAATTATGCAAATGCAAAAAATTACGTTCCGGGTAAGAAGTATTACGGCAGATTTAACCAGGGAGTTGTCACTTTAAATCTCGTGGATGTCGCATGCTCTTCCGGAAAAGATATGGATAAATTCTGGGAACTTTTGGATGAAAGGTTAGATCTTTGTTACAGGGCTCTGATTATCCGTCATAAGAGACTGCTCGGTACACCTTCTGATGTGGCACCGATTCTCTGGCAGAACGGTGCACTGGCACGTCTGAAAAAAGGTGAGACGATCGATAAACTTTTATATGACGGTTATTCCACGATTTCTCTTGGCTATGCCGGACTTTGTGAGTGTACCAGATACATGAAGGGGGTTTCCCACACCGAGCCGGAAGGAACAGAGTTTGCATTAAAAGTAATGCGCCGTTTAAATGATGCATGTACGGAATGGAAAGAAAAACACAATATCGATTTCAGCCTGTACGGAACACCACTGGAATCAACGACTTATAAGTTCGCGAAATGTCTTCAGAAGCGTTTTGGCATTATTCCGGGAGTGACGGATAAGAACTACATCACAAACAGCTATCATGTCCATGTGACAGAGGAAATCAGTGCATTCGATAAGTTGAAGTTTGAGTCACAGTTCCAGGAGCTTTCTCCGGGAGGTGCGATCAGCTATGTGGAAGTGCCGAATATGCAGAATAATCTTGACGCTGTACTTGCAGTGATGCAGTATATTTATGACAATATTATGTACGCAGAGCTGAATACCAAGAGCGATTACTGTATGGAATGCGGTTATTCCGGAGAGATCAAGATCGTCAATGACAAGGACGGCAAACTTGTCTGGGAGTGCCCGAACTGCGGTAACCGTGACCAGAACAAGATGAGCGTGGCGCGCAGAACCTGCGGCTACATTGGAACACAGTTCTGGAATCAGGGCAGAACACAGGAAATTAAAGAGAGAGTGCTTCATTTATAAAATTCATATTGCGAAAAAGAACCGTATATCAACATTGATGTGCGGTTCTTTTTATGATAAACTGTAATGGTACTAAATCACTAAAATAAAAATTTAACTTTGGAGGATAAAATGTTAGAAGCAGGAATCAAAGGACAGCATACCATTATAGTAGAGAAAGAAAATACAGCAGCAGTGATGAAAAGCGGTACGTTAGCAGTATTCGCGACACCGGCAATGATCGCCCTGATCGAGGAGACCGCATGGAAGAGTGTTGCAGATGAACTTGAAGAAGGATGTGTGACTGTGGGAACGAGCCTTAATGTAAAACATCTTGCCGCATCACCGGTGGGAATGAAGGTGACCTGCAATACCACTTTAGTGGAAGTGGATAAAAGACGTCTTGTATTTTCCGTAGAAGTAGAGGATGAGACCGGAAAAGTCGGAGAAGGAACGCATGAGCGTTTTATTGTACAGGCGGAAAAATTTCAGAATAAGGCGGATGCCAAGTTAAATAGATAGGAGGAAACATTGAATTTAGTTATCGGGTTACTGGTCCCGTTTCTGGGAACTTCGTTGGGGGCAGCATGTGTTTTCTTTATGAAAAACGGGTTGAACCGTCTGGTACAGAAAGCACTGCTTGGTTTTGCATCCGGCGTTATGGTGGCAGCATCTGTGTGGTCGCTGCTGATACCATCCATCGACATGTCAGAGGGAATGGGAAAATTTGCATTTTTACCGGCAGCAATCGGATTTATATTTGGAATCCTGTTTTTACTGCTGATGGACAAAATCATTCCGCATCTTCATATGAATGAAGACAAACCGGAAGGATTGCCAAGTCACCTAAAAAAAACAACCATGCTGGTACTGGCTGTTACTCTTCATAATATACCGGAGGGAATGGCAGTCGGTGTTGTGTTCGCTGGACTTTTATCAGGAAACAACGGAATTACACTGGCGGGAGCATTTTCATTGTCCATAGGAATTGCAATTCAGAATTTTCCGGAAGGTGCAATTATATCGCTTCCGCTGAAAAGTGAAGGCGGCAGTACAAAAAAAGCCTTCTGGTATGGCGTGGCATCCGGTGTGGTAGAACCGATCGCGGCGGGAATTACGATTATTTTAGCCGGAATCATCACACATATGCTGCCATATCTGCTTGCATTTGCAGCAGGGGCAATGATCTATGTGGTCGTGGAAGAGCTTCTTCCGGAAGCATCAGAAGGAGAACATTCCAATATTAATACGATTGGATTTGCGGCAGGTTTTCTGATCATGATGATATTAGATGTCGCATTGGGATAAAGGAGGAAATAAATATGCAGGACGATATAAGAGAACAGCTGATCAAACAGTTTCCATCAGATGTGGTAGAGATACTGGATCAGAGCGGTAAACCATACTATGGCTGTCCGACCTGTAAGAGGGCAGTTACAGTAGGAACTGATAAATGTCCGGGATGCGGACAGGTGCTTGCCTGGGATCATATCCGCAAGGAAAACCAAAAAAAGGGGACGATGACAGCAGTGTTGAAATTTGAGGTGGCAGGCGATTTTACAAAGGGAGACTGCAGAAAATGTCCGCTTTCCTACATTGCAAAAGAAAAAAATGAAAATGTTTATGAATGTCCGTTGAAAATGCGTGCAAACTGTAAACTTGAGCTTATGTAGAAAGGAAATTCATGCGCGGTGTACAGATGGTCATTATAGCGGTCGGAGGCATTTTATTATTCTGGTTCTTCGCGCCGCTGTTATGCAAAGGAATTTTTAATATAGGAACGGCGACCGGGATTCTGATCTCGTTATTCCTGTTATGTTATGGAATTTTTTTCGGGCGTATGAACAGGAGAGCTTTGATATTGTGGAATGGCAGGAAAACACACTGGATATGTGTTTTCCTGCTTGTCCTTGTACTTATAATGATCATGACAGTGTTGGCAGAGACATTTCTGATGATCCACTCAGCATTACACACTCCGCCGCAAAATACGACAGCTGTTGTTTTAGGATGCAGTGTAAAAGGTACAAAACCAAGCAGAATATTAGAGGAACGTATTGATGCTGCATATGATTATCTGAGTGTAAATAAAGATGCAGTATGTATTTTGTCCGGTGGCAGAGGACCGGGTGAAGATATCACGGAAGCACAGTGCATGTATGAAGTGCTGACAAAACGGGGAATCAGTGAAAATCGTCTGATTTTAGAAGAACGATCTACAACGACGGAAGAAAATTTAAAATATACCGGAGAAATTTTAAAAGACCGTGGACTTGATATGACTGTGACACTGGTTACCAGTGAATTTCATGAATATCGGGCGAATCAGATGGCAGCCAGGCTGGGAATGAAAAGTTACAGTACCCCGGCACATACATTTTTTGTATATTTTCCCACCTATTATGTGAGGGAACTGTATGGCATTTTATATTATGAATTGCGTCATTGGGATTAGTGTGGAAGTATTTTTATAAAAACAGTGCAGTAATAAAAAGTGGAATGTCAGAGAGAGGAAAAGATGCCAGGAAAATATTATGCAGTAAAAAAAGGAAGAAAACCGGGAGTGTACCAGAGCTGGGCAGAATGTAAAGCGATGGTGGACGGCTTTCCTGGAGCAGTATATAAGAGTTTTAAAACAAGAGAAGAAGCAGTGGCTTTTGCCAAAGCTGCGACATATACCGGAGCAGATGCTGCGCCAAAGATGCAAAATGCAATGAAGAAAACAATGCAGCAGGAAGATGGGGCAATGCCGTCTGTCTATGCGTTTGTGGATGGTTCTTACAATGTGGCAACGCATGTCTACGGATATGGTGGCTTTCTGATTCATGATGGCATAAAAGAAGTGCTGCAGGGGAGTGATAAGGATGCAGAGATGGCAGCGATGCGCAATGTCGCAGGGGAAATCTGCGGCAGTATGGCTGCGATCAGAAAAGCGGTCGAATTAGGATTGCCGGAAGTAACGATTTATTATGATTACATGGGAATCGAAATGTGGGCAACCGGTGCGTGGAAGTGCAATAAAAAAGGGACAGCAGCATACCGTGATTATGTGGCATCGGTGAGAAATGTGATTGTGATCCGTTTTGTAAAGGTAAAAGGACATTCCGGTATCGATGGCAATGAGGAAGCAGATATGTTAGCAAAGCAGGCAGTGGGGAATGAGATATAAAACCGGAATCCGGGAGCAGATATATGGATAAAAAGTTAAAATATTATGATCTGATGGAGGACTTAAGAAAACAGATCGTTTCAGGAAAAATAAAGCCGGGAGAAAAACTGCCATCGGAAAATGAACTTTCCGGGACATATCAGGTAAGCAGACAGACTGTACGGAAAGCTCTGCAGATTCTTCAGAACGAGGGATATATTTATGCGGAACATGGACGTGGAACGTTTTGTTCGGAGATGGCGAGACGCACGGGTGAAACAAAAAATATAGCAGTGGTCACGACATATCTGTCTGATTATATTTTCCCGAGAGTGATCCAGGGAATTGATAAAGTCCTTACGGAAAATGGATATAGTATTCTTTTAAAGAATACAAGAAATTCCAGAAATATGGAAGCAAAATGTTTAGAAGAATTATTGCAGAAGGGAATTGATGGGCTGATCATAGAACCAAGCAAAAGTCAGATCTTCTGCAAACATATTAATTTATACCAGACGCTGGATGAATATCGGATTCCATATGTATTTATTCAGGGCAGTTATGCGCAGCTTGCAGAAAAGCCCCATATCCTTTTAGATGACTGCCTTGGAGGATATCTGGTTACAAGATATCTGATCTCACTGGGGCACCATCACATCATAGGGATATTTAAAGCGGATGATACGCAGGGACAGCAGCGCCACAAAGGATATGTGCAGGCATTGCAGGAGGCAGGGATTGCATATGACCCAGATAAAGTGGTATGGTTTTATACGGAAGACCGGAAAACACATCCCTATGAGCAGATGTATCATATGGCTAAGACACGGTGTGTGCATTTTTTTGACAGTGTGGTATCCTATAACGATCAGATCGCACTTGAAGTCATCCGGGCATTAGAAGATGCCGGACTGAAAGTCCCGGAAGATGTGTCAGTGACGGGGTACGATGATTCTTATCTTGCGTCAAGTGGAAAAGTGCCGCTTACCACGGTGGCGCATCCGCAGGAAAAATTAGGTGAAATGGCTGCAGAACTTCTTCTTGGACTGCTGAAAGAGGGAAACATCCCGGAGTCAGAAAGACAGATCCTTGTAAAGCCGGAGTTAGTGATCCGGGAATCCTGCAGATCCCGGAAAAAGGAGGAATAAAAGATGAACTATGCGCAGATCAAACCCTGTTCTATTGAGAATGGCACGGGCGTGAGGGTGTCTTTGTTTGTGTCCGGATGCAGACATCACTGCAAAGAGTGTTTTAATGAGGAAACATGGGATTTTTCTTATGGTAAGCCTTTTACAAAAACGACGGAGGATGAGATCATGCAGGCGTTAGCACCGTCCTATATTGCAGGGCTGACGCTGCTTGGCGGAGATCCGGGTGAGCCGGAGAATCAGCAGGGACTGCTTCCTCTGTTACAGAGAATAAAAAAAGAATTGCCGGATAAAAATATCTGGGCATACAGTGGATATCTGTATGAGGATTTCCTTCCGGGAGGAAAGGTGTATTGTGAGGCGTCAGAGCCCTTCCTGTCAATGATCGATGTTATGGTGGATGGACCTTTTATTTTAGAAAAAAAGGATATTTCCCTGAATTTCAGAGGATCTTCGAACCAGAGAATTATTGATGTACCCGAAACGCGAAAGAACCAGGAAATCGTATTACTGATGGAATAAAGAAAATGAAATGGAGAGTAGTGTGAAAAATAAGATTTTTCACACACAAGATTTGTGCTTGCGCACAAACTTGAGATGCCCTGAGGAACGGGCTAGAAATGGAGAGTAAAATGAAGTTTTCATGGAGAATGATTGCTGCGGCTTTTAGTTATGCATTAGGTGTATTAGGCTGGTGTTATGTAGGTGGCTATAAGATCCTGACCGGTCCGGTGAGAGAACTGATCCTTGCACAGATGGCGGGAAGTATGTCTTTGGGACGACTGGTGGCGGCCCTGATCGAGGGATTTATATATCTTTCGCTGGCAGGCGGAGTCTGGTGCATTGGGTATATGTTAAGTAGTCATTTCAGGGAAGATTGATAAATACATAGAGAGGAACAAAAAGAAAAATGGTTTTTAGAGTGCCTTCATATTATAAGAATTTTCGGTGTATTGCGGACAAATGTCCGGATAATTGCTGCAGAGGATGGGAAATTGATATTGACGAAGATACCCTGGATTATTATAAAGATCTGAAAGGACCGATGGCAGAAAAAATCCGTGCGTCGATCAGCGAGGATGGAAGTTTTGTATTGAATGAAGAGGGATGGTGCCCGCTTCTGAATGAGAAAGGACTCTGTGAGGTGTGTCTGACTTTAGGGGAGGATTCGCTTTCAGAAGTATGCACAGAGTATCCGAGGTTTACAACGGAGTATCCGAAAACAAGAGAAAAAGTTTTATGTCTATCCTGTGGAGAGGTTGGAAGAATTGTCTTTTCAGATACAGAACAGATCGGATTTGATGAGCAGATCCTCTCGGAGGACTATGATGAATATGAGTGGGAAGATGGCGATGATGAGCTTGCAGAAAAACTCGAATCAGTAAGGTCGCATGCAATCGGACTGCTTCAGGATCGCAGCCGCCCGATTGCAGAGCGTATCGCGGTGTATCTGAATTACTGCTGTCAGATGCAGAAAGAATTATTTGAGACAGTACCCAAAGAGGAGGAACCGGAAAAAATCAGCCTGTATGAGGCATTTCTACAGCGGCTGTCCCAATACGAGGAGCTTGAATCCATCGGTGATGCATGGTCTGAGATGGAAGAAGAGCTGAAAGCTTTTTATCATGAAGAAAATTATGAAAAGACACATCGTGCTTTCATGGAAGCGCAGATGGAAAATGAATATCAGTATGAACATCTGATGGTATATTATACTTTCCGCTATTTTATGAGGGCATTCTACGATAATAATCTGCTTGAAAAAGCTCAGTTTGCAGTTGCCTCATTTTTGATGGTGCGTGATATGGATGTTATGGTCTGGATGAAAAACGGACAGAAATTTGATTTACAGGATCGCATAGAAACAACGAAAGTTTACGCAAAAGAAGTGGAACATTCGGAAGAAAATATTGAAATGTTAGGGGAATCATTTTTGTTTGAAGATGTATTTTCCGTAAAAGGTCTGCTTGCACAGATTATGTAAAAAATAAGCCGGGTGACAGGGCACCTGACAGCTTTCATAAGCTGACGGCCTGATCAACCGGCTTTTAGTATCTGCCTGTGAGAAAATGCAGGAAAGATACAGGTTTTTTTCCAGCGGCTTTTGTCTCGTCGATATATTTCTCATAGAAAGAAATAACTTCGCAAAAAGACATTGCCGGATCGATTGCATATGTCATACAATACACCTCCTTATTTGTTTTCTATAATATAGCACAATGCATCGGGAAAAACAACAAAAAATAATATGAAAGATTGTACAATATATATAAAAATGGGATGAGTGAATGAAAAATTCACAAAAACAGAAAAACAACAAGTGGGTATTTTTACTGATTTTTACAGAATAAAATTGTATAATATTACTTAAGAAATAAAAAATGAACATTTTTTGCCATAAGGAACAGGTAAAATAAAAAAATTATACAAAATATTTCTGACCTGGGAAAAGGGGAGAATATGGAACAGGGAGAAGCAGTCCGCAGACGTGAAGCGGAAAAGAGGAAAAACGAAGCGAGAAGAAGAAGACAGAAAAAGCGGAAAAGGCAGCAGATGTTTGCGCGCAGTGTGATGGTTCTGACAGGAGCTGTATTTGTGGGCGTTATTTTGTATGGGGGATGGCGTCTGTCCCACAGGACGGCACAGGCGCAGGAAGAGATCGTGGCAGAGGAAACGAAATATATTGCAGACCGCCCGGATTTTTCTGTGGAGCTTTTAGACTACAATGAATATTCAAGACCGGGAACGGCACTGGAAAAAGTAAACGGGATCGTCGTACATTATACGGCAAATCCGGGAACAACGGCACAGCAGAACCGGGATTATTTTGAAGGACTGGCACAATCCGGGGAGACACATGCAAGCAGCCATTTTGTCATCGGAATCAGCGGAGAAATCATCCAGTGTATTCCATGCAATGAGATTGCATATGCTTCAAACGACAGAAACAGCGATACGGTTTCCATAGAGTGCTGTATTCCGGATGATACGGGAAAATTTACGGATGCGACTTATGGATCGCTGGTTCATCTGGTAACATGGCTGATGGGACGTTATGATCTGACTACGGATGATGTGATCAGACATTATGATGTCACCGGAAAAGCGTGCCCGAAATATTATGTGGAAAATCAGGCTGCATGGGAGCAGTTTAAGTCAGATCTTGTCGATTACATAGAGGTCAACGGTATTGCAAAAACAGAGGAAATACAGTAAAATGAGAGTATCAATTATGTCGAAGGAAGCAGTATGATAGAGAAATATTACGAAGCATTACAAAAAAGAGAAAACCTCCGCGAAAACCTTGTTGGGCTGCGTGCCCAGATCAAAGATGAGGCGGCAAAAGAGCAATTTGTATCGATGATCGGGGATGGCGGATTGCTGTTAGAATTATTAGAGGAAGAAGATCCAAAGGTGCGCAAAAATGTGGCGATGATCCTTGGGGAACTGGAATGGATGGGGGCTGCAGATGCACTTGTTACGGCATATGAAAGGGAGCAGACTCTTTTTGTAAAAAGCACGTATTTAAAGGCACTTGCTTATCTTGACATTACGGCATATCAGGAACGGTTCAAAACGAGAATGGAAGAACTTCTTTCTTATACCCCGGCAGCAGAAGAAAAAAAGCATATTGATGAGGAAGTCCGCGCACTTGGCAGACTGTTGGAAAAGGCAGAAGAAAGCACAGGCCACACTTTTACGGGATTTAAAAACCCGCATGAGATGCTGCTGCTGACGGGACATGCGCGTACGGATGTGACATTAAAGGAAATCGGGGTACTTCCGGCGGATATCCGGAGAAAAACGGCGAAACATCCGCTTGGAGTGGCAGTGTATACAAAGGATGTACGCACTATGGCGAACCTTAGAACTTACCGTGAACTATTGTTTCCAATTCGTTTAAAACAGGAAGCAGAACAGGCAGAAGTGCTGGCGGATGAGGTGTGGCAGAGCGGTATTGGGGATTTCTTAAAGGAGTGTCATAAGCAGGGTACGCCGTTTCGGTTCCGCGTGGAGATCCGGGCTGATATGGAGAATGACAAAAGAGCTTCTTTTGCGAAAAAGTTCGCGATACAGTTAGAGCGTGTGTCGGCGAGATGGCTGATCAATTCGACCGGTGATTATGAGACAGAGATTCGTCTGATAAAGAAAAAAGATGGAAGTTTTGCACCATTTTTAAAATTGTATACCATTCCGATGCGACGTTTTTCCTACCGGAAAAATGTGGTGGCGGCATCTATCCATCCGTCACTTGCAGCGATGCTTGTATCGCTGGCAAAACCCTATCTGAAAGAGAACGCACAGATTTTAGATCCGTTTTGCGGAGTCGGCACGATGCTTATTGAGAGGGACATTGCACAACCGGCAAGAGAAAAGTACGGAATCGATATTTTTGGACCGGCGATCGAAGGCGCAAGGGAGAATGCCTCATTAGCAGGGGAAAAGATCAATTTTATCCATAGAGATTATTTTGATTTTAAACACGATTATCTGTTTGATGAGATTATTACCAATATGCCGGTGAGGGGCAGACAGTCGCGCGGTGAGATGGATGCACTTTATGCTTCCTTTTTCGAAAAATCAAAAGAAATCTTAGCACCGGGTGGAGTAATGATTTTTTATTCGAATGAAGAAGGCATGGTAAAGAAACATCTTCGTTTACATTCAGAATACAGGCTGATACAGGAATTTGTAATTTCGGAAAAGCGTCATTTTAGTCTGTATATCGTTGGAATAAAGGGGTAGAGGGAAATGGCATTTTTGAGCAGGAAGAAGGAAGAGGATGCTTTGAAATCAGAACAGGTACTTTTGGATGCAACACTGATGCAGAATCTGCAGGATCGGTTTTGCGACGCAAATAACCTGTATTTAAGATGTCTTGACAAAAATCGCACGGAAGTGACGAAGACATATGGTTCAAAGGAAGAACTTGAGTATCTGGGCAGTGTGATCGACATGGACAGACATATCGGACTGTTAGAGAGGCTGTTAAACAGCAGGATCGAAAGTGTGATCGAAGAGGATTGTGGGGCAGACGGGATCCGGATGTGTGGAGTGGCAGTAAAGGTAAGTGGAGAGGTGTCTGCGATCTGGATCGTGACCGGTGTTATGGAAGATGCCGGCTGCGATGTGCCGGATTATATTATGCGGACAACACCGGAACGCTATTATAAGTCGATCGAGTTTTTAGAGACGCTGTCAAAGCAGATGTTTGCCGTCAAATTAGAAGAACTTTTGGCGCAGGAGGCATTTTTAAAGAGCCGGGAGTCGGAAATACAGATGGAGACGGAATTAAAACGCAATGAGGCGATGACGGCAATCGTCCGTATGCTCGAGTCGGAGGAGGGTTTTGATAAGATTGTTCATGATATCTTAAAAGAAGCATGTGAGTATCTTGGAATTTCAGCGGCTGTTTTATTCCGGGAAAATATAGACGGCACGACGGTCAACATGATCAGCGAGTATTGTTCTGCGGGAAGAGAATCACGGATGGAGGCATCACAGAACATTTCAAAAGAAGAACTGCCATTTTTTAATGGAAAACCATATATGATTTCGGCAGATTCAATGATGCCGGAAGCGTTCCGCAGAATGTTTGAAGTACAGAAGATGAAAGCCGGGTTATTCCTTCCAATCGACGTCAGCGGGAAAACGGGAATGTACGTCTGCTTTTGCGAGGATGAAAAAGAGCGCATCTGGGACGGCGGAGAAATCAAGTTTGTCAATGATGTCCGAAGAATCATACAGACGATTCTGGTAAAACGCATTGCAAAAAATTCACTTGCCAGTTCGTATGCATCGTTAGAAGCAATCCTTGAAAATGTGGGATGTGGGATCTATGTGATGGATACACAGGAAAATACGATCCTGTATACAAACCAGCACTTTCGTAAAGCATTTGGGGAAGATGTGCGAAGTGCAGGTATTGAGGAATGTTTAAGACAGGGAGCGCAATCGGAGGACAGCCTGTATTTCAGGGAGGTTTATTCGAAAGAAGAAAACCGCTGGTTTGATCTGCACAGTACAAGGATTAACTGGGTGGATGGAAGAAAGGTCCTTTTGTGTACCATTTATGATGTGACAGACAAAAAGCTGTATCAGCAGAAGATTGAGCGTCAGGCAAACAATGATTTCCTGACCGGATTGTATAACCGGATGCGCTGTGAACAGGATTTAGAGCGTTATATCCGTCAGACGAAGGAGTTTGGCGGTGAGGGAGCGCTGCTTTACATCGATCTGGATGATTTTAAACATATCAATGACGGACTCGGTCATCAGTATGGAGATGTGCTGCTTAAGAATATTTCCGGCAGTCTGCAGAGAATTCCCGGTGTGGAGAATAACTGTTACCGTATGGGTGGTGATGAGTTCATTATCATATTGGCGCATCATCATATGGCGATGCTCCAGCAGATCTTAGATGAGATCAAGGCGCTGTTCACGAAACCGTGGATGCTAAAAGGGACGGATTATTACTGTACGATGAGTATGGGAGTCGTTCGCTTCCCGGCAGACGGGGATACGGTGGAAGAATTGATCAAGAAAGCCGATATTGCACTTTATTCTGCAAAATGTGCAGGAAAGAACCGTATCGAGTTTTATGATGATAACGCGGAGTCCACCTCTTACAAACGGCTTGACCTTGAAAAAAACATGCGCAATGCCACACGAAATGCTTTCAGTGAATTTGAGGTATATTTCCAGCCGATTGTAAATATTACAAAAGAGGGAAATCCATGTGCCGGTGCGGAGGCACTGATCCGCTGGAATTCCGGGGAACTCGGTCTGATCCCGCCGGCAGATTTCATTCCGCTTGCAGAGTATTTAGGCCTGATCAATCCGATCGGAGAATTCGTCCTGCGGGAGGCATGTATCCACTGCAAATACTGGAATGATATGGGACACCCGGAGTATAAGGTGAATGTCAATCTGTCTGTCGTACAGCTTTTACAGAACGATATTGTGGAGCGGATTGCGCGTGTGATCGAGGAGACGAGGATCACCCCACAGAATCTGACTCTGGAAGTGACGGAAAGTCTTGCAGTCAACGATATGAGCCGCATGAAACGGATCCTTGCGGATATCAGGCATCTTGGTGTGCGTGTTGCTCTCGATGATTTCGGTACGGGATATTCATCTTTAAACCATATCAGGGAGATGCCGATCGATGTCATAAAAATCGACCGCTGCTTTATCATTGATATCGGAAAAGATGATTTCTCCAATGCATTTGTAAAAATGGTCGGAGAACTTGCAACAGCGATCCATGTGAATGTCTGTGTGGAAGGTGTGGAAACAAAAGAACAGTTAGATGCACTGGTGGGGTCAAAGGTTCAGCTGATCCAGGGGTTTTATTTTGGAAAGCCGATGAAGGCGGAGATGTTTGAAAGACAGTACCTGTAAGGGTACTGTCTTTTAATGTTAAAATAATTAAAACAGTTCCAAAAATTAAAAAAATAAATAAAATTAAAAAAGTTTTAAAAAGAAGGAAAATATTCAATTATCTTATTAAGAGATGTTCCTATAAATTATAAGGGGATTGGAAAGGCTGCTTTAGAATCAATGCCTACAATTATGCAAATCATAATAAATAAGCCTGAAGGTATAAATAATTCTAAAGATTTTGAGAGAGAGCTTTATATATTAAGAAGAAATATTGAAAAAAAGTTTAATGAGGAAAAACAATTAAAGGATTGCAGTACATATATTGCATCACTTTCATCTAAAACAATAGTTTACAAAGGTATGTTACTATCAACTCAAGTTAGAGAATTTTATAATGATTTATTAGATGAGGATGTTACATCTGCTATTGCATTAGTTCATTCAAGATATTCTACTAATACATTTCCAAGCTGGGAAAGAGCACATCCTAATAGAATGATGGTTCATAATGGTGAAATAAATACATTAAGAGGAAATGTTAATAAGATTTATTCAAGGGAAGCATCTATTACATCAAAGGTTTTTGGAGATAGATTAAATCAAGTTTTACCTATAATTAATAAAGAAGGCTCTGATTCAGCAACGTTTGATAATGTGTTAGAGTTTTTATACATGGGGGGAAGGGATTTAGAAAGAGCAATATTAATGTTAATTCCAGAACCTTGGGAAAAAGCAGAAGATATAGATATGGATAAAAAAGCTTTTTATAAATATAATTCAACAATAATTGAACCGTGGGATGGACCAGCTTCAATAGTATTTACAGATGGTGATAAAGTTGGTGCTGTTTTAGATAGAAATGGTTTAAGACCATCAAGATATTATATAACAAATGATGATTATCTTTTTTTAGCTTCAGAAACTGGAGCAGTTGAAATTGATGAATCAAGAATAATAAGAAAAGAAAGATTAGAGCCAGGTAAAATTTTATTAGTTGATACAGTGAAGGGTAAATTGATAGAAGATTCAGAAGTAAAGAAAAAATATAGTTTGGAGAATCCATATCAAGAATGGTTAGATGAAAGATTAACACCTTTAAAAAATATAGAAATTAAAAATTATAAGCAAGAATTTATGGATAAAGATAAAAGGGTTACTTATCAAAAAGCTTTTGGTTATGGATATGAAGATTTAAAAACTAATATTTTTGAAATGGCACAAAATATGCATGAACCAATGGCTGCTATGGGAATAGATACTCCACTTGCAGCATTATCATTAAAAGAACAGCCATTATTTAATTATTTCAAACAATTATTTGCACAAGTTACTAATCCACCTATAGATGCAATAAGAGAAGAAATTATAACTTCTACAAATGTTTATTTAGGTTCTAAGGGAAATATATTAGATGATTGTCCTGAAAGTTGTAGACAAATAGAAATAGTAAATCCAATTATTAATGATGAAGATTTAGAAAAAATAAAATTATTAAATGGACAAGGATATAAAATAAGTACATTAGATATTACTTTTGATATTACAAAGAAAAACAGTTTAGAAATATCATTAAAATATTTATGTAGGGAAGCACTTCAATTAATTAGGGAAGGAACAAATGTAATTATATTATGTGATAAATTTGTTGATGAAAATAATGCACCTATTCCTTCATTATTAGCAGTTTCTGCAGTAAATAATTATTTAATTAAGAAAGGGGCTAGAAGCTTAGCAGATATTATTATTGAAACTGGAGAAGCAAGAGAGGTACATCATTTTGCTACACTTTTAGGATATGGAGCAACAGCTGTTAATCCGTACTTAGCATATCAAAGTATTTATCAATTAGTTGAAGATGGATTAATTACAGTTCCTTTTGAAAAGGCTACTGATAATTATGATAAAGCTGTTGTAAAGGGTATAACAAAAATACTTTCTAAAATGGGAATATCATCTATTAGATCATATCAAGGAGCACAAATTTTTGAAGCTTTAGGTATAGATGAATCAGTGATAAATAAGTATTTTGCAAATACAGTAAGTAGAATTGGTGGATTAACGTTAAAAGATATAGAAAAGGAAATATTACAAAAGCATCAAAAGGCATATGACAAGAGATTAAGACAAATTAATTTTGATTTAGATAATTTTGGTAGAGATAAATTGAGAAGTGATGGAGAAATGCACTTATATAATCCAATAAGCATTTATAAGTTACAACAAGCAACTAAAACTGGTGATTATAAAAAGTTTAAGGAATATTCTTCATTAATAATAAAAGAAGAAGAAGGATTAACTTTAAGAGGGTTATTAGATTTTGAGTTTGCAGAAAATCCTATACCATTAGAAGAAGTAGAACCAGCATCTGAAATTGTAAAGAGATTTAAAACTGGTGCAATGTCATATGGGTCAATTTCTAAGGAAGCACATGAAACACTTGCTATAGCAATGAATAGATTAGGTGGAAAATCTAACACTGGTGAAGGTGGAGAAGATAAAGAAAGATGGATTCCATTAAATAATGGAGATTCTAAAAGATCTAAAATAAAACAAATAGCATCAGGTAGATTTGGTGTTACTTCAGAATATTTAGTTAATGCAGATGAGTTGCAAATAAAAATGGCTCAAGGAGCAAAACCAGGGGAGGGTGGTCAGTTACCTGCATCAAAAGTATATCCTTGGATTGCTAAAACAAGACATTCAACTACAGCAGTTGGGCTTATTTCACCACCACCACATCATGATATTTATTCAATAGAAGATTTAGCACAACTTATATATGACTTAAAAAATTCTAATATTTATGCTGATATTTCTGTAAAATTAGTTGCAGAAGCAGGTGTTGGAACAGTTGCTGCAGGAGTTGCTAAGGCTGGAGCTGATGTAATATTAATATCAGGTTATGATGGAGGTACAGGAGCATCTCCTAAAACTTCAATTCAGCATGCTGGTATCCCATGGGAATTAGGATTAGCAGAAGCGCATCAAACACTTGTTATGAATGATTTAAGAGATAGGGTTAGAGTAGAAACTGATGGTAAACTTATGACTGGAAGGGATGTTGCAATAGCAGCTTTATTAGGAGCAGAAGAATTTGGATTTGCAACAGCTCCTCTTGTATCATTAGGATGTGTAATGATGAGAGTATGCAATTTAGATACTTGTCCAGTTGGAATTGCAACTCAAAATAAGGAGCTTAGAAAGAGATTTTCAGGAAAACCAGAGTATGTTGTAAATTTCATGGAATTTATTGCAGAAGAATTAAGAGAATACATGGCTAAACTTGGATTTAGAAGCATAGATGAAATGATTGGAAGAGTAGATAAATTAAAGAAAAAAGAAAATCTTGATAATTGGAAGGCTAAAAGAGTTGATTTATCATTAATTTTAAATAAATCACAAGTTAATTCCACAAATGGAGTTAAATTTAATAAAAATAAGAAGTTTAATCATAAACTTGATGAAGTTAAGGATTCTACTATTCTTTTAAAATTAGCAAAGCCAGCTTTAGAAAATAAGGAAAATGTAAAAATAAATATTGATATTTTTAATACAGATAGAACGTTTGGAACTATATTAGGTTCAGAAATTACAAGAAGATATAAAACAGAAGGATTACCAGAAGATACAGTTTGGGTTAAAGGTAAAGGGACTGCAGGACAAAGTTTTGGAGCATTTATACCTAATGGATTAACTTTAGAAGTTGAAGGTGATGGTAATGATTATGTTGGTAAGGGATTATCTGGCGGAAAGATAATAGTTTATCAGCCTAAAGATAGTAAAATAAAAGCAAATGAAAATATTATAATTGGTAATGTTGCGTTATATGGAGCTACATCAGGAAAAGCATTCTTTAGTGGTGTTGTTGGAGAAAGATTTTGTGTAAGAAATTCAGGAGCTATATCTGTTGTTGAAGGGTGTGGAGCTCATGGATGTGAATATATGACTGGTGGAAAAGCAGTTGTATTAGGTGAAACAGGAATTAACTTTGCAGCAGGTATGAGTGGGGGAATTGCTTATGTTTTAGATGAAAGTGGAAATTTTGATTCTAAGGTAAATAAGGAAATGGTTATTATTGAAAGCTTAGATAAAGATGATATTAATTTCTTAAAAGAAATAATAAATGAACACAAAAAACTCACTAAGTCTGTTAAAGCAAAGGAAGTTATTGATAATTTTGATTTATATATAGCTAAGATTAAAAAGGTTATTCCAAAGGATTACAAGGAAGTTTTAGAACTTGTTAAAAGTAATGAAAAAAAGGGAGTTACTAAAGAGCAGTCTTTAGTAAATGCTTTTTATGAAAAGACAGGAAAGACTATGTAAGGAGGGGGATTATGGGGAAAGCAACAGGTTTCATGGAGTTTAATAGAAAAAATTGTAGTAGGGAAAATCCATTAAGTAGAGTGAATCATTGGAATGAGTTTGAAGTACCTCTTACAGAAGAAGAAAGAAGAGAGCAAGGGGCAAGATGTATGGATTGTGGAGTTCCATTTTGTCAATCTGGTGTAATATTAAATGGTATGGCTACAGGATGCCCCCTTCATAATCTTATTCCTGAATGGAATAACTTAATATATTTAGATAAGTGGGAATTGGGATTAGAAAGACTTTTAAAAACAAGTAATTTTCCAGAATTCACATCTAGGGTATGTCCTGCATTATGTGAAAATGCATGTACTTGTGGGTTAAATGGAGAATCTGTAACCGTTAAAGCAAATGAAAAGTATCTTATTGAAAAAGGATTTACTGAAGGGAAAATTAAGGCTAATCCACCTAAAATAAGAACTGGTAAAAAAGTAGCTATAATTGGTTCAGGGCCATCAGGTCTTGCATCTGCTGATATTTTAAATAAATTAGGACATAATGTTACTGTATATGAAAGAGAAGATTATGTTGGTGGTCTTATGATGTATGGTATTCCTAATATGAAATTAGAAAAGAATATTATAGAAAGAAAAGTTAATATTCTTAAGGAAGAAGGGGTAATATTTAAAACTTGTATTAACGTTGGGATAGATGTAAGGTATAGCAAATTACAAAAGGAATATGATGCAATAATAGTTGCAATTGGTGCATCTAAGCCAAGAGATTTAAAAGTACCAGGAAGAGAACTTAATGGAATTCATTTTGCAGTAAGATATTTAACTAATAACACAAAAAGAATAGTAGGTTCTCAGTTTAATAAGGGTTCTGATATTTTAGCTACTAATAAAGATGTAATAGTAATTGGTGGTGGAGATACTGGAACAGATTGTGTTGGAACAGCTATTAGGCAAGGAGCTAAATCTGTAAATCAATTTGAAATAATGGGAAAACCATTAAAATCACGAGGTAAAAATAATCCATGGCCGGAGTATGCAAGGGTATTAAAAATTGATTATGGTCAAGAAGAATATATTGAAATGTTTGGACATGATCCAAGAAGATACTTAACAAGTGTTAAAGAATTCTATGGGGATGAAAATAGAAATGTTAAGTCTTTAAAAACTGTTGATGTACAATTGATTAAAGGTGAGGATGGAAGAATGAATCTTAAAGAAGTAGAAAATTCAGAAAAGATATGGAATGCAGATTTAGTATTAATAGCAATGGGATTTACAGGAGTTGAAGATTATATAGCAAATGATTTAGGTGTTGATTTAAATAAAAGAGGAAGTATACATGCAAATGATATAAATTATAAAACATCTAAGGAAAAG
>ERZ773193.1034-NODE-1034-length-38313-cov-21.143944_pt1 | contig 38313 bp, 33 predicted proteins | sample MGYA00511110_ERZ773193 | MGnify/ENA primary metagenome ERZ773193 (study PRJEB29015, sample SAMEA2737784) | human gut metagenome | biome: human gut; feature: human-associated habitat; material: faeces | place: China | collected 2012 ...
AAATTCCCGCAGTTGGAGGACTGCGGGTGTACATATAATGCTTGACATCCTTGCAGTGCAATAGTCGATACCTTTATAATAAGAGCGAACAGAAAGGAAGTGCCTGATATGATGTCTATCCTGAAGAAAATTGTTCTCTTCCCGGTTTCTCTCTTTGTGGCTTTTCTGGCTCTGATGGCGAAGTGGCTGCTCACGTTGTCCAGCTATGTGGTTGCTCCGCTGATGCTCTACATCTTCGGCTGCGGCATCTACACTGCCTACCGCCAGACTTGGGATCAGTTCTTTATCCTGCTGGTAGCTGAGTTCATCTGCTTCGTTCTCTTTTTCGGTGCAACAGCCATCACCGAGGACATCGGACGTTTCAGTGAATGGCTTGCCGAACTGTAAGAAATAGTTTTAATCGTTTGCCGCCTTCGGGCGGCATTTTTCTTTTATGGGGGTGATTCAGGATGGCCGCGACACGGCTGATCGCGTTGCACAAAAACAAGGGCAAGTCGGTTGCGGCTTGTCTGAAAAGCCGCACAGACTATGTGCAGAATCCAGATAAGACCGAACAAGGTGAACTGGTAAGCTGCTACGAGTGTAGCCCTCTGACAGTCGATGAAGAATTTATGCTTTCCAAGCGGCAGTATGAACTTGCTACCGGGCGCAGACAGAAAAGCGACATCATCGCCTATCAAATTCGACAGTCTTTCAAACCCGGTGAGATCACCGCCGAGGAAGCCAACAAGGTGGGCTATGAACTTGCCGTGCGGTTTACCAAGGGCAAATACGCTTTTATCGTTGCCACCCACACAGACCGTCACCACATCCATAACCATGTGATTTTCAACTCCACCGCATTGGACGGTTCAAAAAAGTTCCGGGATTTTTTCTTTTCGGCACTGGCCGTTCAGCGGTTGAGCGACTTGATTTGTCTGGAGCATCAGCTCTCTGTTATTGAAATAAAGCCCTACCGGGAACGGCAGAAACGTACCCTCTATCCACCCAAAGAAAGCAATCGTGATAGGCTGTGTGGCATCATCGACAGCATCCTTGCAGAAAAGCCCAAGGATTACGAAGATTTTCTGCAAAAACTGGAACAGCAAGGTTATGAGGTCAAGCGTGGAAAATACACCTCCGTCAAGGGCGCACGGCAAAAACGGTTCATACGCTTCAAAACACTGGGGGCTGGGTACAGCGAGGATGAACTGCAAGCGGTGATTGCGGGAAAAACTGAACACCATCCACGTCAAATACAGCTGCTCCAAGAGCCGCCGTTCCAATTTCTGGTTGACATTCAGGCAAAGTTGGCCGAGGAAAAAAGCGAAGGCTATGCACGATGGGCGAAAAAATACAATTTGAAAGAAATGTCCAAGACGCTGATTTTCTTGCAGGAGCACAAAATTGGCAGCGCAGATGAACTGAATGAGCGCACAGCGGCGGCAACAGAAAAATATCACCAGCTGGGAGATTCCATCAAAGCCGCCGAAACACGGATGGTGGAAATTGCTGTGCTGAAAACGCACATCGTCAATTACGCCAAGACCCACCCAGTCTACGATGCCTACCGGAAAGCGGGATATAGCAAAAAGTTTCTGGATACTCACCGGGAAGAAATCACACTGCACAAAGCAGCCAAGGCCGCTTTCGATGAAACAGGCTTAAAAAAGCTGCCGAAGGTTAAAGCACTGAATGCAGAGTATTCCGATCTTCTGACCCAAAAGAAAGCAGCCTACCCGGACTATCGCAAGGCACGAGAAGAAATGCAGGAGTTGGTAAAGGCACAGAAAAATATTGAATTGTTCTTCGCAGAAGAAAAAGACACACAGGAAAAGCAGCAGACCCGATAAACGAAAGTCGCCGAGGATTCTAACCCTTTCATGGGGCGGAATCCTCGGCGACTTTTTTAGTTTATGTAGCAGCGATCCTGCGTTACGAGCCAATCTTCACACAATTGCTGAGCTTCATCTTTCGTTCGGCAGGTGCAGTTGAACAGCTTGCCGTGCAGAGAGCAATAGGTGTAACGAACTTTTGGCACACCGTTCTCATCCTGAAATTTTGTGTAGCGTTCGTCACCGGGCATCAGATATAGCTGCTCCATTTCTGCATCGTCCTTTCCGTTTTCATGCGTCAGGCACACAACGCACCTATTCTACCACGAACATCGGAGTTATGCCATTGACGCTTGCACCAAAAAGCATTCGGGATTTTCGGAGAGAGTGTGCATTGACACGTAGCAGAAGCGTTCCGCAGGAATGCGCAGCCTGCATCCATTGGATGCAGAACGCATGGGGTTTGGGCACCGCCCAACAAGCATTTTGCAACGCAAAATAGCATTTGTGCGCACAAATGCACTGCTTGCAGAAGCTTTGAAGAAAAAGAGTATCAGACGGGAGTATAGATATAAATGTTGCGTCCCATCTCTCCCGTTTCAACATCGAAGCTTCCCGATGCCACTAGTTTTCCGTTATGAGTTATCTCAACATAAATATCCCAAAGGCCAGCAGACTCCCAATATGCTTTCGGCGATTGACGAATCTCTACATTAAGGTCATCCGGAACACCCAAATCTTTTGCAATGATTCGCAGCTGCCGATCTGTAAAGCTATCTCCTTGGGATATTTTATCTGTCGGGTCGTCCCATTCACAGATGTAGGCACATCCGGCATCAATTATTCCATCTGCATCATTCCACGTCCCATCCTGAAACTTTTCATAGAACATTGCATAGTGCTCAATACCATCCTGATTGTTCGGCTCACCAGAATGCCAGTTTGTATAAGCTGTGCTGGTTCCATCGACCCATTTCCAGTTTCCTTCAGAGCTTTCATCGCTGAATCCAAAGTAGGCATTCTCGTACCCTTTTGCTTTCATTGCACTGTAGAGAAGGAAATTTTCCGTTGACGATTCAATGACCGCCAGATGACCGCCTTTCCACTCGCAGCGTCTCTCTGCCTGTTGCCATGTGATTGGGCCAGACTCCCATTCCGATTCGGGCAATGTATAGAACTCATAGAGGTGTCCTGTGTAACCTTCGACCTGTGTTTCCTCGGCAGCATCGGACGCTTCCCATTCACAAATGTAGCCGCTCTGTTCATATGTATTGCTGTTTGCCAGGTCGTTCCACTTTACCGGCCACACGGCCACACAACTCTCGTCTGCCACAACATTGCTGGAATTGTTCGGCTCTCCATCGCCCCAGTTCTGATATTCCCATGGTTCACCTGTCACCCAGCACCACTCACCGGCAGAATTTTTATAGCCGCCAATCCAGAGCTTGCTGTTCTGAGTATTCAGGCTTTCAATCATTTTCTGTTCTTCCTGCGAAGTAATCGTCGCAAGGTGTCCGCCCTTTGCTTCACAAGCAGCTTTGGCTTCCTCCCATGTCAGGGTCTCACGGAAAATCTCGTACTTATGTCCGTCTGTTGGCTCAGCTGATGAGTTTTCTTCTTTCTTTACCTTCTGATCTCGCAGTTCAATGGCTTTCTCTACGGCGAGTTTTGCATTCAGCAGACCACAACGATTGCTTCTGAATCCTCCTCCCCCATAACTTCCGGTTGAAGTGTTTATGATGATATCCTTTACTTCCTTTGCCGTAAAGGTCGGGTCGATGCCAAAAATCATAGCAGCAACGCCAGCAACGTGAGGGCACGCCATGGAAGTGCCAACAAGGCCATAATAGCCATTTCCATAAGGAACTGTGCTATAGATGGAGGCATCAGATATTCCGTCAATAGTCTTCTCTCCTCCTGGCGCAAGCACATCCACTCTGCTTCCCCGGTTGCTGTAAGCTGTTTCTTCATAACCTGTATGATTGCAGCCTTTCTTTGAATGGTCTCCTGCATTCTGTGCCGCACCGACAACAATGATCATATTCTGAATTTCCGAATCCATAATGCCACCAAAGATATTATACTGTGCATCAATTCCCTTGCTCTCACAAATATCTTCCGTGATCTTCCCTCGATATCGCTGAAACGCCCCTGCTTTTGAAGTATCGCCATTCATATACTCCAGATAATCCGAGTATGTCAGATACCTTTCACCCTCTTTATCATCATCATCTTTTTTGAAAAATTTTTTATTTTGTCCATTTCCTGCTGCTTCGCAGATTATAAATTCTGTTTCGGTTGTGTCTTTTAACAACTTCAAAAAGTCGCTGAGATCAACAGTGATGCTTTTAACCTCACCCTGTGCGTAATCATCGCCATGACTTGCGCTGTATAAAAAATTGTCAGATAATCCCTGAGAAAAATTTATTACACGGCAGTGCTTATCTACAACAAGATGAACCAATGCTATTTTCAAAAAGAACGAATCTCCCTGATACCATTCACCTTCCGAGGAGTATTTCGTCAAAGATTTCGAATGCACATCTGCTCCATACAACATCACATTAGGAGCTACCCCACAGATACCTTTGTCATTATCAAATTTAGCACCGACAATTCCGGCAACATGTGTACCATGTATATCACTTTTTGTCCACTTTCCACCGCCGTTGTATCGTTCAATACCCATATCCACAACATTTCCAAGCGGCATTTCCTGAAAAACATCTTTTAGATCCTCATGGTATGGGTAAAAAATGCCGTCCATAACGCCAACATTGACCGGCTGCATTTGATTACGGTACACCCATGCACCCGGCGCATCAATGGCCTTCATGTTCCAGTTGTTTCCAGAATTTCCGCTCCAATCGTCCCATTTTTTATCATTCGGGTAATACGCCGAAGAACCCGAAATTGCGTCATTTTCCAGCTCAAATGCATAATTCAGAGAAGAACGTCTCACATAGGGGAGTGCTTTGAGCTGTTCAATCATCTGCTCCAGTTCTTCCTGCGTATGCGCAGCAGGGAGAAGAATCTGGTAATCTGCAGTGACTGGGATTTCACCAACGACCTCACCGCCGATCGTCCGCAGATAATCTTTCAGTGCAGAAAGACTGTCGGAACTGTCCAATGTGACCAGAAGCTCATTGTTAACATATCCAAAGCCTCCCTGCATTACAACATTCTCTGCTGCCGGTTCGTGATAAATCAGATCACCCATGTCCGTTTCAGGGATGTCTTTTTCTACATTCACCGCAGAGACTTCTTGAACAGTTTCAGTGGGCTTAGACGACAAATTGCTGAAAATCAAAAAAGCCAAAATCGTTCCCAGAAACAGTACAAGAATGCCAAGCAGAGCAAAGAGCCATGTCAAGTTGTTCTTACGGCGCTTTCTGTGCATATGATTCGCAGTAGATTTCTTCATAATGATATTCCTTTGCTTGAGTTATCGAAATTTGTGATGCAATAAAAAAACTGGAAGAATGCCATAAGTTAAAGCTCTGCGATGCTTCGCAGAAGCTTAGAATTTACAGATAGAATGCAGCGAACAGGTCGCCGATTCCATAGAAGAAGTCACCGAGACTGGTAAAGCCCCAGTTGCTGCCACCAGACATTGTGTGGGTATAGCCATCGGAGTAAGTATACACACCGTTTTTCTTGGAAACGACAGCACCATGGGACTGCTCAAGCGTTTTAGATTCGCTTTCCCATTTATCGTAGTAGGTGCTACGGAACATACGTCCGAAAGCATAGCAGACCTGAGAAATGATACCGCCGCCCTCAACACAAGACATTTCACTTTCGTTCAGTGCCATATAATCAGCGGGCATCTGAAGTTTGTTGTTTGCCATAAAGCAACACTCCTTTTATTTTGTGCCTTCTTCCAGTTTTTTTATTGCACCCCTTTCTTTCTATAATTTTCCGATCTCAGCCTTTATATCTTGCCAATAGAACCGACGTATTATCGTGCCCTCCGGGAACAGCAAGTGCCGTTTTGACCATCTGTTCCGCCGCCTGTTTCAGATTTCCCGTCACGGCCAAAATTCTGCACATAGTGCTGTCCGGCAGATAGCGGTACAGCCCGTCCGTGCATTGAATGAGCACATCTCCCTTCCGAAGCTGGAACGGCATCCGGTTTCCGCTGATCAATGTCAGCTCCGAAATCCCAAGATAGCTTGTCAGAGCAGCACGCTGCGGATGATGCAGTGCCTCATCCTGTGTTATGCTGCCCTCCAGTGCCATTTGGTCAAGCTGGGCACCAAAATTGTGATCGATGTTCAACTGCTCTAGCGTACCATCTCTATACAGGTAAATATGGCTGTCTCCTATACTGCACCAGAACAGCTTCCCGTTACGGAGAAACACTGTTGTCAGAGTCGTCCCCGCTTCGATTTTCTGGTTGGCCGGGTCCCGGAGATTCTTGACTTCCTCGTTCAGTCGTAGTGCTGCGCGTCCCATCTCCGTAGGAATATCTTCCGCCTGAGCGTGTTCCAGCAGGTATCTCGTTACCCCATGCGCCGCCAAAGCGCTGGCACGTTCGCCCCCTGTAAGCCCGCCCATACCGTCACACACAGCGCAGACTGTGCAGAAATCCCCAAAATCAAAGCATATCGAATCCTGCTGGCTTTTCCGGGTTCCAATCGACGTATAGCTGGCGATCTCCGCCTGACTCGTCTCATAGGCATCGGCACACATCGTTTTTGCTCCTTCGTCTTTTACGGGTATCAGAAGAGTCTGTGTGATATCATCCATCGCTTCGGGAATGGTATTGGCTTCCTCGCCTGCCTTTTTTCGCTTGAACAGGGACATCACGTTTCAATCACCACCTTGAATGTGTACTCGGGCGACACGACACAAAAAATATCGCCATCTTTCAGTGTATACGATTTTTCTTTTTCCATTGGCTTTCCGTCCGCCAGATAGGTGCCATATTTGGACAGGTCCCTGACGATAAATTCCCGCCTGGACTCGTTGTAAAACACCTCGCAGTGATTCCGGCTGATCTGGTTATCCGCTGGCATCATCACGTCGCTCGTCGCCAGACGCCCGACCTTCACCGTGCGATTCGGCTCGATTATCCACCGCCGTCTGGAAATGTGACCACCCGATTTCCGCATCGTCAGCTCCAGATACGCCAGCCTGCGTTTTTTCGGATGGAAGAATGCGGCCAGACCCCTCGGCTCTGGCATATTCTGCTCCTCAACCTGACACATCTTCTCCGAGTCGTCGGAAGTCTCGACATGAATTTCAGACTGCTTCGATGCCTTTGATTTCGGCATCAGTGCCCCCAGATCGATGTCGTAGTCCTCCGGCCGGACGACCTGTTCCAGTGCATCCAGAAAATCCAGCATCCTGCGATAACGGTCGTGGTAGTCGAACGCCAACGCCTTGTCAATCACGTCCGACAGCTGCCGGGAGACAGCGGGACACAGCTCGTGCAACGGGGGATAGGAGGCTCCTTTCGCACGGCTCAGTGCGTCCAGCATCTTGCGTCCTGACACGATAAAGTAGAAAGTTGCGGCCAGTGCATAAATGTCCGTCCACGGTCCCTGACACGGTTTCTGCGTATACTGCTCGTAAGGAGCGTAGTTCGGCTTCAGGTAAATTTTCCTTTCTTTATTATCACTCCCCTGACGGAACGAGCGTGCCGCGCCGAAATCGATGAGCTTTATTTCACCGTCCTGTGTGATAAGGATATTTTCCGGGCTGATATCCCCGTGGATCATGCCGAAACGATGGACTTCTGCCAGTGAACTTCCGAGCAGGAACAGCATCTGGAGTGCCATCTTGAGCGTCTGCTTCGGATTATGATTTTTTCGGAACACCCGCAGATTGCAACCCTCAATCAGCTCCATTGCAAAATATGCCGTCCCGTTTTCTTCAAAAAAATCCCGGATGTCAACGACAGAGATATTTTCTCGAAGCTCCTGAAGGGCGCATGCTTCTTCAATGAACTGCTGCTTTCCCTCTTCATACTCAGGCCGGTTTTCTTCATCTGCAAGGATGAGGGCACCATCTGGTGTCCTCCCCTGAAGCAGACCGGACGGGAAGTACTCTTTGATGCAGCAGCGTAGGCCGCTCTGCATATTCTCAGCAAGATACGTAATTCCGAAACCGCCCTGTCCCAAACTCTTGCCCAACAGGTATTTTTCTTTCAGAATGGTGAACGGTGCCAGATAGTCTTTCACTGCAGAAGATTCTTCTGCATGATACCCGCAGTTCCGACACTCCCCATGCTCCATTGCTTCCTGAAAGCAAACGGGACAAAGTTTTTCTTCCAGACCCGCCATCTTTTATCTCACCCCGTCCTAATACTTTCCCGGCTCAGATTTTGAACTGGAAGATTTCGTTTCCGAGCGTGATATACATACCATTCGCCAGCGTCACTGTATTGCTGCCCAGAATTTTCTCGTCGCCCACGAACGTGCCATTTTTGGAGCCAAGGTCCTGAATGGTGCAGACACCATTACGGCAGCTAATCTTCGCATGGGCACGGCTGATGATCGGGTTGGAGACGATGATGTTTGCCTGAGAACCCTTGCCGATCACAACCTCCGTGTTATTGTAGATTGCAAAACTCCGGTTCGTGTTCATCTGGATCAAAGAGGCCACGACTGTCATCGAGTTGTCCGTTGCCGGCACGGTTGTGGCATTGCCGTCATCGACCAGATTCGTCTCGGCATCCCGACTCGGATCGTTGCTGTTCCAGTCGTCCACGAACGCTTCCTCGTCTTCATGCACCGCATAGCTAACGATCACGGAAGCCACGGACATGATTGCGGCCAGTACGAGGAGCACAATCAGAATCATAGTCAGCGCAGGGGCAACACGGCTGGTTATCGAAGTGTCCGTCGGATCGATGGAAAATTTACCCGCAAACACAAAGAAGTACACTGCCAGCAACTCGATGATGCCAATCAGGTTCGCCGCCAGTGCGCACCAGCTTATCGTGAACACACTAGCAATAGCCGCTGCGACGACCAGCACGAAGAACAGTACCAACAGTGCCACGCAAATTTTAGAGATATCATCCGGGGCATCACTCATGGTTTCAAGATTTACCAGCCTTGCCTTCTGCAAATCGGGACTGACAAGATAGGAAAATACACTCGTACTGCCTTTTTCAACGAATTCATCGATCTTATCGGAGGTAGTGCCCGCACCGAACTGAAAATTCAGCTTAGCTGCTTCTTTCATCTGTTTAAGCTCAGAAGTCATGGTTGCAGGGATATCCTTAAAGGTCCCCTTTTCCGTTTTCATCTGGTATCTCAGCTGATATCCCGGCACAAAAAGTGCCACAATCAAAATCACCGTTGCAATCCACGAAAGAACCGCTCCAATTTTTTTACCCTTGGGGGCATCCGCAAAGAATGTTGCAAATTTTCTGTTGTCCTCCATAATAATGTCTCCTTTGTTTTACAATATTTTATCCGCCGGAGTAGAGTGTTCCAGCAAGATATCCTTTATTACCTTTTTCCCCGCAGTCTGCGTAGCCTTTTTCCATAATGGGAAAAGACCTTTTTTCTCTCCGACCGCGCTGATAAGGATGCCTGTGATATTGTCCATCTCTTTTCGTTTCATGCAGAGCTGTGCTGTTTCTTCCAGAGCCTCATGTAACTTTTTCTCCTTGGAAGAATACCTGCAGCTCTTTTTTATTTCAGCCTCTGTCACCTTGCGGCGAAACCCGTCGCAGCAGATCAGAAACGTCCGGTGCGGCAGAACCTTACCGGAAAGATAATCCGGTTTCACGTCTTTGCCCGCTCCCACGCACTGAAGCAGGAGGCTTTGTCTCGAATCTTTCCGGGCTTGTTCCGGTGTCAGTTTTCCTTCGGTAAGTTCACGCTGGACGATGGTATGATCTGTCGTAAGTTGCGTGAGGGTATCCGAAATGATATATGTCCGGCAATCTCCGACATGGCAGATGTAATACCGACCTTTCATAAAAAGAACAGCTTCCACTGTCGTTCCGCTGCGGAATCCGGCCTTTTCGGAGTTGTCTTTCAAACGGATATGAAGCGATTGGATAAGATTGTCCCAGTCATCGAACAGCTCTGTCTCTGGTGTTTCCTGCACATATAATTTCAAAACACGCTTATAAAACCAGTCACGAAAAGCTGTCACAACTGCTGCACTACTCCGCTCGCCCATTTTCAGTCCACCTACGCCATCGCAGATCACTGCGAGGACAGCTTCATCGTCCTGAGTCTGACCTCGTTGCACCAGAAGGAGAGAATCCTGATTCGTTTCCTTCTGTATTCCGGTATCGGAATAATATGCGGCACAATATTTCATGTTCCTTTTCCTGCTTTCTCAGCGGTATTCGTGTTCGATTTCAAGAAGAACCATTTTCTTCTTTTTGTGCAGCAGAACGCTCCCGACCACGGCCAATAAAACAGCAACCAGCACCAGACAGATACCACACACCACCATGATTTGTCCAACCGTCATTTTCTCCACCTCTTTTACTGCCAGTTGTTCCGTGCCATGCGGTCCAGCTCATCCATCTGCGGGTCATACACGCCGGATGCCTGCTCTGCACGATAGAGTTCAGCAGCCGTTTCGTAATATCCCAGCGTTTTCGTGTAGGATGCTCCGTTCTGCAAATCAAGTTCGCCCTGAACAAAGGCGAGCCATTTATACACCCGGTAGTCCTTGGGGTAATCGTCTTTCAGTGCCTGAAGCATCTCCATCGCTTTGGAGAAATCATGTAGCTGATATTGCAACATTGCGATATTCAGCCGGACTTCCAGCGTGGTGTTTCCGTTTTTCTCCAGCTGCTGATAGGTTCGCAAGGCATCTTTTTGATAACTGGGATTCCCGGTCGCTTCCGCCTGACGAATATATGCGGACGCCAGCTGTCCGGCCAGCGCGTTGTAATATCCATCGGGGAGCTGTTCAATGCCCTGATTCAGGAGATTGATTTCCTCCGAAAGCATGGAGTCTCCAATATCCTCACAGATCGATGCTGCCAGACGGTACGCGCGTGCAAGCTGGTCGTTGCCGTCCGCTGAGCCGATTGCCTTACGGGCGGCATCCAGCGCATCCGGCAGGTCTCCCTGTTTTCTCAGAAGCTCGCTCTGAACGACCTGATAGGCACCGCTTTGTTCGGCGTCAGGGACAGCTTTCGCCATCTCTGCAAGGACCTCATCCGCGCCAGAATAATCGCCCAGCTGAATCAGGGCGGTCGCCTCACCCTGATAATAGCTCAGGATATCAGGAGAGTATCCTATCGCTTTCTGGTACATCATCGCAGCCGATTCATAGTTTTCCAGCTCGTAGTAAGCCTCCGCTGCCACGTTGTACAGGTTTGCCACGCTCTGTCTGCTGTAATATTTCAGCTCACGCGACTGCGTCGTTTCCACTGCATCGATGCACTCCTGATACTTTCCCTGCCGATAGAGAAGCACTGCCTGTTCCACATATGCTTCCAACTGGTCATCGTAAATCGCGATGGCCTGCTGCAGGTCCTGCTCCGCCTCATCAAAGCGCATTTCATCGGCGGCCGTCCGGCCTTTCCGCACGAGGGCGTCATAAGCGGCGTACCGCTCCACGCCGATTCGCTGTACGCCAAACAGGATAGCCAAAGTTCCTGATACCGCAAGGACAAGAGAGACCGCCGCCACAACTCGTTGAGAATGAACCACCTTTTTATAGCGTCCGTCGATTGCATGGATATCCTGCAGCGCCCGGAGCATTTCCTGTGCGTCGCAGAAGCGTTCTTCCTGCCTTTTCATCATCGCTCTGGCGATGATGAGCAAAAAGCTACGGCTGAATTTGAGTTTATAGCTCGTGATGGGCCGAACATCTTTCAGCGAATGGCCGGGCTGCTGCCCGGTGATCGCATAGTATAGAGTCGCACCGATGCCATAAACGTCCGTCCTCTTGCTGATAGTGCCATAACCACCCGCATTGGTTGCTTGCGCTGCCGTGACAGAATTGCTTACACCTCTGCCGGACGGATCCTTGTTGGATCTGACATTCTGATAGGCGAACGCATCTTTGTATCCTCGCAGCGGCATGGTTTCTTCAAGCGGAACCGTCTCGATCGTATCGGGCGATGCTCCCGGACGGGTATACTGTTCCGGTGCCGCATAGCCCGGCGTTGCGCCAATTGCCAGTACGCCTTTTGAAAAAACAAGTGATGTGTTGAAATCGATGACGCAGATATCTTCGTTGGGCGTTATCATAATATTGCTGGGCTTGATATCACAGTGCAGAATCGGAGGTACCTGCGAGTGCAGATAGGCGATTACCTCACAGAGCTGGCAGGCCCACCGGTATGCAAGCTTCTGACTGACCGGGCCGTGCGTTTTGACGTAGTTTTGCATGTTTTCGCCCGGTATCATGTCCATGATAGTATAGACATAGCCGCTCGGGCTTTCAATCACGTCATAGATTCTCGGAAGATACTTGTGCTTCAACGTTTTGAGGATATTGGCCTCCGCGCGCTCGTCCATCCGTCCCTTGAACTTCTGTTTTACACGCTTGATGACGACATCAACATCCAGACTGTCTTTGTGCGCGCGGTACAGTGTGCCCATCCCGCCCTCGCCAAGAGGTCGGATCGAACTGTAGCCGCTTCCAAGATCCGCCGCCCATTGACTGGTTTCGTTATAATTCATGCACATTCCTCCACACGACTTTTAAGACGGAAATTCGTCTTTCAGACTATTAAACTCCGATTGAATCTGCGACCAGTCAAAATCATCGCTTTCGCCGCTGTCCTGCGACGGGTCATAGGTAGGCGCCGTCACTGTCCCAGACGATTCGGTTCCCTGTCCGCTTCCCGCGCTGCCAAGGCCCTTTCGGAGAGCCTCCTGAGCCATCGAATTTGCGATGCCGGCCGCTTCGCCGGTGAGTCCGCTTTTTTCCACGACCTTGCTTGCTGCGCTGTCCGCTGCTTTCTCGGCCACCTTTTGGGTGACCGTCTTAGCGTTGTCTTTCGCATCAACCTTGACACTTACAGATGCCGATTGCCCCGATTCATCCTTCAGGAAATCATTAATCTGTACCGTCAGCGTGCAGGTTCCATCCGAGTTCGTTTTGATCTTGGCATCGATGGTGTTGAAATCGACGCCATTTGTTTCCGCATTCTGGAGCAGTTTCTCAATGCCGCTTTCATCGTCTAGTGCCGCATAGTGTGCTCCCAGCAGGGCATAGGGGTCGGCATTCTGCGGGTCTGCCGCAATCCACGCCTCACCCACGTCTTTTGCAAAGACCGAATTCAAGTCATTCCAAAAGTGTTCCGAAAGCATCTGGAAGGGAACGTTTCCACCACCGCTTTCGAAGACCAGCTTTGCATCATCCAGAAATCCTGGAAGAAAGTCCGCCTCGTCATCAAACACTTCCTGCGCCTGTTCAAAGACCTTGTTTGCCTCATCGGCTTTTCCCTGTGCTGCATAAGCGGCATACAGGCCCGCATAGGCTTCCTTGTTCGTCGGGTCGTGCTGGATGATATCGATATACTGCAAGATTGCGTTATCATAATCCAGCGAGGTCAAGTAGTTCGTTCCAAGATTCAAGACCTTGGCTAGCGAAAAGACCTCTGCCGTCTCCGAATCTGAATCGGTGGATAATGTTGCCATCGAGCTTCTCGGACTGCATCCTGCCAGTGCTATTGCAGCCACTGCCACCAGTGCTGCAACGATGATTTTTTTACTCTTCATTGTCTGCTCCTAAAGCCGGACTCCTATCATCTTCGTCCGCCGCTTCTATCAGCTGAAACTTATTTGCACCATCTGCCAGTGCGACAATACTTTCCCCGGACACATAAGTCGGCACATTATAAGGAATACGCACCCCATTGACAAATACCCCGTTCCGGGAATGGTCGGTAATATTAAACCCAAGATCCTTTCCATTATATTGAACCGTACAGTGAATCCGGCTGATCTTTTCGCCTCTTACGATAAGCGACACCTCCGCTGGGTTCCGACCCAGTTCCACCGATCGTCCGGGTATCAGCTCAAAGCTTCTGCCCGCCAAACTTCCGGTCAACCCAGACAGTCTCCCCCGCATACAGGGCGGGGGAGGTTTCGTGTTGGGGTTGTCGTGCACTTCCGTGCGCTTTTGCCTGCTCCGCTCATATGCCTCAGCCAGTCGGTTCGTATCCTGAATTGCTCGATACATTGCGACGAGATATCCAAGAACCGGAACCAGGATCATCCATACAAAGAAGGTTTCGCTGTCCTGCCGGACCTCCACATCGTATTCTGCTGCATTGTCGCGAATGCGGTCCACGATCTCCGCAATCCACACATATTTGTACACGCCGAACGTCAGGACACTGAACAGCATCATTTTTTCGACGCCCACCGTATGTTTTCCATCCTTTTCGCACAGAATGTTGACATCCTTCGCCCACAAGTCCATGAAATAAAAATGGTAGACCGAAAACGTCACGAAAGACAGCAGCACATACAACAGTAAGCTCCGATCCTGCTTTACCTCATCTGTTCCGCGATCCTGATTCGTTCTTTTTCTGCGTCTCTCAGGCATACTGCATCACTCAGCTCAGCCTGATGATATTGTTGTTATCGCCCAATGCAAGCTCCGTTCCCCGGGCCAGCAGCACCGGAGAATTCGCAGGGAGGCGGCTTCCGTTTACGTAGGTGCCGTTGCTGGAAAAATCGGTAACACGATATTTCTGAACCTGACTGTTGAACATGACCTCACAGTGGCGGCGGCTGATCTTCTGCGCGCCCTGAGAAAACACGATCTTCGCATAGGCAGGGTCTCTGCCCAGAATGACCGGCTGGTTCGGCTCCAGCGGATAGCTCGAGCCCGCATACATACCGGCGACCCCCTCCAGAGCTGCTCCCGCAGCTCTGGAAGCAGCCGGGATATGAGAAGTCGGCTTCTTTCCACCGGTGCTGCCAATCCCCATCAGTTTTTTCGGATCTACAGCAATCGTCATTCCGTTGCCGTCAGTGGACGGTTTGATGTCATCCACCATGACCGGGCGACCCTTCATTTCTTCATAAACAAAAGCAGTTGCCATCATCTTGTACGGTGCAACATACAGGACAGAAAGAATACCGCCGGTAAGCAGACTCAGAATATTCCAGCCGAGATAGCTGAGGTCAAAGACAAACAGGTCGAATTTATGACCTTCCGTCATTACCTTGCAGCGTTCCATAACCTGTTCTGCATTCAGCTGCGGATGATCTGCCTGCACCAGAGCCATAGGCCAGAACTGATATGAACGGTAGGCCACAACAACGAGAGCTGCAATCATGCCGATCATCACCAGCAGCATTGCCGCCAGATAACTCCGAGAAGCCGCTGCAACAACAGCCGCCAGCAGCAGCGTAGCAAACTGGATCAGAACCGGGATCCACATGATCGTCAGCATCCGCACTCCTGTAACAAGGGCAAATTGCATAAAGAAATCAAATGCATCAAAGATGCAGGTGACTTTTGGTCGGATTCCATTCTTCCGCAGAGAAAGATAGTACCGGTATCGTGCCACTTCAAACGGCCCGGCAACTGCTCCACCGGCGATAGCACCGACGAGCGTTGCAATCGGAGTAATCAGCACATAGGCAATGATGATTCCCGCCAGACCAAACAGCTTGAACGGTGCCGACACAACCGCCGACACGACCCCAATGCCGCCTGCAATCATCGCACCCAGCAGGACACTTGTGATTGCCGCAATCACCCGATACAGAATCTCCATGCCGACCATTCCGGACAGATTTCCGTTTTCATTCAAAACACGTTTTGCCTTTTCTTTATTTCCAGCCCGATTTATCACAACGATTCCCCCTTATTTCGTTTTACCAGTGGAATTTTTCGCTGCACAAGGGAACAAACATCAGTTTCGTGTCGCCGATGCTGAGCTGGTCCATGGCCTTCAGCTCAATTGGGTTGAGCACAAGCTTATCGTTCACATAGAACAGCTCTTTAGAGCTGCCCGGCTGCGCAAGATACACATTACTGCGCGGATCATACACAACAATCGCATGAGAGCTGCGGGAAACCGTGTTGTCGCCAAGGATGCAGACATCCATCTCCGAAGAACGACCCACAAAATTGCGGCCCTGATGCAGACGATAGTCAGTTCCCTTATTCACACCTTCCGTGCAGACGAGCCAACCAACAACTGGTGCCGACTTTTCTGTAGCACCGTCCAACATATCTGCAGTTACAGGGAGCGTGCGGTCATCGTCATCGGGGATTGCAGTGCTCAGAGGTTCAGTCGCTACGCTGGGACCCGGCTGAGACACCGGGACGTCCAAAGGAACCGTCGTCTGATCCGGCCCAACGTTCACACCTTCCATGCCGCAGAAGGGGCAGCTGCTGAACCGGGAAGCATCGTAGTGGTGGCCGTTGGGGCATTTCATCAAATTCATAATAAAGTCCTCCTCAAGTAAAAAGTTTGTTATATTCTCAGCAGACGAATTTCTGCCGTAGAATCAAAAGTTCCCTTTACACCCGAATCTATACGGTGTACAACAATGCACAGGTGAGTTGTTGGGATTATTTTCTGTCGCAGAGTAGCCCACTCTGCGACACTGGCGAAAAAGCAACGGTAATTCGTTTGACGATTCGGATTGACGGCTTATTTGACGGAAATAAAATCTGCCAGCTGTTCCATCGTTTCCCGCTTCAGCTCCAACGAAGGATGAACATATCGATTCATTGTGATGGTAACAGATGAGTGTCCTAAAATCTCACTCAGAGTTTTGATGTCGATTTTTGCTTCCACGCAGCGTGTGGCAAAAGTGTGCCTTAAAACATGAAAATTCCTTTTTTCCAATCCACAGGCATCCAAAATCTTGTGAAATCTTCGCTGAATGCACCGCGGTTCGATAAACTTCGAAGGAGAACCGCTCAAAAAGAATCCGGTGTGACTCAGGGAATAGCGCTCCAGAAAACCGAACAGCAAATTTGAGATTGGGATATTCCGATTAGCGGAGCTGCTTTTGGGAGATGCAATCTCGATATGTGTTTTTTTGCTCCCAGGTACCCGATTCTGGATACGTTGCATCGTCTGACAGATATAGATATTCCTTTCCGAAATCGAGATCTTTTCCCACGTCAACGCACACAGCTCCCCGATACGTATTCCTGTCAGTAGACAAAGAAGAATCCCCAGATTCAGAGCATCGGGATGTTCCTCCAGATATTGCTGCAAAATCATCTGCTCTGGGAGGCTTAAAATGGGCAACGACTTTTGCGTCTGCTTGACCCTGATATCAAGAACCTTCGAATCTACCGATATACCGAGTGTTCCTGCATAATTCAGAATGCGACGCAGAACAGAGAGCACATCCGAGATTGTCTTGGGAGAAAGACCGGTTTTATCCTTTTTTCCGTGCAGTTCAAGGTGTCTGCAAAGCTTCCTTACCATTTCTTTTGTGATCTTCTCGATTTTTACTGTCTGGAATGATGGCATGAGATAGCATTCGATTAGCGTCCGATAACGAATGTAGGTAGATTCCTTGAAGTTAATGGAAAAGGCGTCAAGCCACTCCATGGAAACAAGTTCAAATGTACTGTTTCTGGTTCTTTCCTCGCTTCCGGATGGTTTACCTTGGAGCTGGAGCGTGTGCTGTAGATCACATCGCACTTCGCGGTAGGAGGAAGCATACAGATAACCATATTTGGGCTTTCCCAGCGCATTTCGCGACTTTATGTAGCGTGCTTCCCAGCGGCCATCCTTCCTTTTATAAATGTTCAATCCTTTTCTTGACACAAAAACCTTCCTTTCGTTGACGGCTTATTTGACGGAGCATACAATCGGATTGTATCGGATTTGTTGAAATTGTCGAGTAAGTACGATATTATTTTCTTTTTTTCAGAATTTCAGATTGCTTTCTCTTGACCATCCGTGTAATCGGCGGTAAAATTCAATTGAATCATCCTGTCGCAGAGTGGGCTACTCTGCGACAGGAAACATAAACCATGAATGTAAAAATTCATGGTTTTTATTTTTTCCATTTTCTTTTAGTCTATCACGGGTAGTTGATTATATCAATTAAAAATAATAGATTTAATCATTCGGTTTCAGCTATGCTCTCGACTACAATAGAGTTGAGAAGGATGGTGGTGGCCATGTACGAAGAACAGTTTTCTAAGAGGCTTACTGAGCTGCGCACACAGAAGGGTGTGTCTGCAAGAGACATGAGCCTCTCAATCGGGCAGAATCCCGGCTATATTCGTGCAATCGAAAGTGGTACTGCCTTTCCGACGATGGCAAATTTCTTTTACATCTGCGAATATTTCAACATTACTCCACAAGAGTTTTTTAATTTCGGCGAGGAAACCTCCAATGGAATGAATGCACTTGTTGACCAGCTAAAACAGTTCGATGCCGAGCAGATCAATGCACTTACGGCTTTTATAAAAACAATCGTCAAAAAGTAAATTATCAAAGAACTTAATACTTGGTAAACCTACCGAAAGATAGGGACACAAAGCCAAATGGGTCTAAAATCTCATATACGAGGTCATGACAGCCGATTGCTTTTTGAATGGGATAATTTTATCCCTCTACCATGTTAGAACCGTCTGTGAAGATTTCAACTCACAGGCGGTTTTTGTTTTTGAAAGCAAAATGATGGGGCGTTCTTCAGCTTATGCGGTGGAGAGATGGCTTTTATATAGACAGCATCAGGGATTCACCGTATCGAATGGAGAAGGCCCGGATGCTGCTTTTTGTTTAGAAGGTATTGTTATGCGGCAACTTGATCAGGTGTGCGAAAGTCCTGATTCCGAGAGTATCCAGTGCGCTCTTGATTTTGAAAACACAATGAACAATCTGGAAACGCAGCTGTATTATCGCCACCTGCCGCCAAAAGAGGTGGCACTTCGCGTCATGGAAGCAGCCTGCAAATTCTATGATGCCGACTGGTGCGGTCTGATTCAGGTTGATCTGGATTTGGGGCTGTGGAAGCCACTCTGGTGGCACAATGAATGCCAAGAAGATAAAACTACTATCCTTACACATGAGTTTGAATCGTCTGAATTTCTCGACCGCTGGGTAAAGGCAGTGCGCAGAGGAACTCCCATGGTTGTGCCCGATGCCGAAGAAGTTAAAGACCTCTATCCAGATGAGTACCAACTCTATGAGCGTCTGGGAATCAAGTCTGTCCTTGCAATTCCTTTGGAGCCTCGGCAAATCGCCCTGATTGCTGCGCGCAATCCTCAGCGGTACATCCATCAGACCAGTATGCTTAAACTTCTGGCCTATGTGTTACTGGCGGCATACAACGATAAGCGAATGGCTGACAGTCTGAGCATGGCAATCTCGCCAGAAAATATCAAGAGCAGCCATGATGTCTTCATCAGCCTGTTCGGAGAATTGAAAATCCACACTTCCCACAGTGTCCTACCGGAGTCCGACCTGAAATCTCCTAAAATCAGCCGTCTGCTGACCTTTATGCTGCTTTCCAATAAGAAAGCCCTTTCATCGTTGGAAATCGTACAGGAAATCTGGCCAGAAGAACTGGAGGATAAGGACGAACCCGGAAAAAAGGTCAAACAGCTCGTTTACCGGCTGCGGCAGGCATTCAGTATTATCTCGGATGAACAGCTGATTCTCTCCACGCCGTCTGGCTACCAATTCAACCCAGACCTCCATATCACGACCGACTTTCAGCGGTTCGATGAGTTGTGCATTGCGGCCGCAAAAGCCACTTCTGCTATAAATAAGGTGAGATTGCTCGAAAAAGCGGCATCATTGTATCAGGGTAAACTTCTTTCTGCTGCCAATGGCGAACACTGGCTGGTTCACTACGCAAACCGATACCACCTCGCATTTATGAGTACAGTTAATGAACTGCTGAAGCAGTTGATGGACTTCCACGCATACGATCTGCTTCATCGGGATGCTGCACTGGCCCTGACCATCGCGCCGGAAAACACAAAAGCCTACTATTGGCTTATTCGCTCGTACCAGAAGCAACACATGGACGAGATGGCAGCGGGCGAGCTTGCGGCTGCGAAGCAAAAGCTGCCCGAAGATGAATACCAAAAACTACTTAGCTCACTTGAGCAATAAAATAACGTAGTTGCGTTATACGACTTTTATGTGACCTTCATACAACTTCTGTGTGACCTTATTTTTTCTAAAATTGTTCCATGTGACTTTCATATGACCGTCATGTGACTTCTGTAAGACCCTCGTGTGCTATGATAGCAAGGCAAGTCAAAGCCATGTTATCTGGCCGCGAGGGTTTTATTTTTTGTCCTTTTTTAGCCGGATAAACCGCTTTTGACCTGTAACGAAGAAAAATATATCGAAAGCCCGAGATGCATTAAAGGCTGAGGATACTCATATTGCTTTCCATCCTCGGATGGAAAACAGTGTTTGTACCCTTTTCTTTAATGCGTCTCTTTTTTGCGCCCAAAGAAAAGCCAGTGCCCTGTCCAGCAGTGAAGTGTCCTCATCCTCCGCATCCGGCGGAAAGGACACTTATTATGTTCACCTTGAAGGAATTTGGCAATCGAATCAGTATGCTCCGTAAATTACAGAATCTTACGCAGGACGAACTAGCCGAACGGATTCATGTCAGCAAAGACCATATCAGCCGCATTGAGCGTGGTATCCGTGCTTGTTCGTTGGAATCTCTGATTGATCTTGCACAAGAGCTACACACCAGTACAGATTATCTTCTGATAGGAACCGGCCCCACCAATGACTTTGCAAAAGAGCAACTTTTGTCGGCAATCGAAGTGCTATCTTCCGTAAGCAAGCTGATATGAAAATTGGTATTTATGTCCATATTGTCCAGCCTATGCGAGATTCACAATGAATAAAGGCCTCCCGGAATCAACCTATTGTAAGGTCGGATTCCGGGAGGCCTTGTGGTTTAAGGATACTATAAGCCTTGCACTGTCAATGCGAGTGTGCCATCAAACAGCTTGGCACACTCTGATTTTGTTGATTTCCTCGGCAAGGCTGATCTTCAGATTTCGGATATCAATATCATTCTGCATATCCAAAAAATACCGATCCGATACGCCAAAATACTTTGCCAGCCTGAGAGACGTATCAGCAGTTATTTTTCTGCGGTCATGCAGGATATCCTGAATTCTGGATACAGGAACGTGGATTTCCTGCGCCAGCTTATACGCCGAGATATCCATTGGTTCCATAAATTCTTCCTGTAAGATTTCTCCGATTGTAGGAGTATCAATATAGCCTGTCATTGAAATTCTCCTCTCCTTGCATATTATGCGCAGTCTGCACTAATGATAATCGACAATTTCGACATTGAAAAAACTGTTTCCATCTACATTGAAGCAGACCCTATACTGACCATTGATTCGTATGCTGTATTGTCCCGCCCGATCGCCTTTCAATAATTCCAGCTGATTTGCTGGCGGAACACGCAGATCCTCCAAACATCCTGCATTATCAATCATAATCAATTTTCGCAATGCAATTTTTTGAATCGACTGGGGCAACTTCTTTGAAAAAAGCTGATTATAAACTTTTTCCGTTTCCTTGTCTGCAAAGCTCTTTATCATGGTTTCATTATACCCGTTTCTCATGTATATGTCAAGCAGGTATATTTTTCTTCGAGATTGGAAAATTGTTCCAAAAGTAGACCTATCAGGCTTACCAAGTAGGCCTACGAGGCCCACGCATTTCACAATTTGAGCCGTTATACTATAAGCAAGCCAGACGACATCTGGTAGCGGCCCTTGAAAACTGAACACGCATTCTTCAGTCACATTCCTGTGATGATGAGCCACGTCCGTAACAAATGCGATGATCTCCCACTGAGGGAATGAGCGGTAGGTTGACGGTAAATGGGTGACAGCTTCCCCATAGCTATGAGCCATCATAGAATAATGATACTTCCGCCTTCGGGCGGCTCGGTGAGAACCACGGAGAGGTGAGATTCCTATGGATTCGGTACGCTGCCGGACGGCTGAAAGATTTCCCATACAAGACAGAGTGCTTGTTTTCCGGGGGTGTCGGGGACAAATACGGAAAGGTATAGAACTATAAATCACAGCTTTTATGCTGTTTGAGATAGTAGGGCGGGCTGTGCAAGCAGTCCGCTGTTACATACACACGAAAGGAGAAATCCACTTGGCTACCAGAGGCAAGAAAGACAAGGACTACGAACCGCTTCCGGCAAACTGGATGTACAAGCGCGGAGATGTCTACATGATGGATCTGAACCCATACAGCGGTTCCGAACAGGGTGGTGTCCGACCGGCAATTGTTGTCCAGAACGATGACGGAAACTTTTATTCCAATGTCCTCTTAGTTGTTCCGTTGACAACGCAGATCAAAAAACGGTATATGCCGACACACTTCGTTCTGCACAACCGCTTTTTAAGCGCACCGTCCATGGCGATCTGCGAGAGTCCCCGGCCAGCAGATAAATCAAGGGTTCTTCAGTATTTAGGGCATCTGTCTAAATACGAAATGCGGCAGGTATCCCTTTGCCTGCAATATAGTTTTGGATTTATCGGATACAAAATGTTCCGAAAATGCCTTACGGCTCCGCCGGAAGAGGATGTGATTGCTGCGGCAAAGACTCTTCTCTCCAAGCAGTTCCAAGACCTTCGAGTACTGAACAGTCAGTCCCCGGCTCCCGCCAAGCACAAAAAAGGCGATCTACATAGCATTGAGCAAATTTCGGAAGGAATGCTTTCATCACCAATGGAATCTTCTGTTGAATTTATGATTGCAGAACTGGATGATTCGCTTCAATCGCTTATGTTCCGATGGGATACCTGCTTTGAGCGGTATTCCTGTCACAAGTTGTCCGATAACGAAAAGAAGAAAATCGGATCAATCATTCAATCAGGAATTGATTTTCTACAAAAAAAGAAGGAGGTTCCCTTATGATGAACGCAGTTGAAAAACCTTACCATGAAATCTGTCTGAACAGCAGCCAGCTGATCGTACCGCGCGATACTTATCAGCGCGGTCTCATCCCGGCCCGTGTGGCTCAGATTGCAAGTGCTTTTGATGAACGAGTTGCCAACGAGCCGAAAATCAGCTTCCGGGATGGCAGCTACTATGTGATGGACGGCCAGAACACCATCGCTGCACGCAAGTTCCTGAACGGGGGAAATGATTTGCAGATCCGCTGCAAGGTCTATTTCGGCATGACGGAGCGCGAAGAAGCGCTTCTTTTTGCACAGCAGACTGGCTATTCGCATTCGCTGACCCCCGGCCAGAAGCTCCGCGCCCTGATTTTTGCAGGGGAGCCTGCTGCCGTTGCATTCCAGCAGGCCACCGAGCTGGCAGGTGTTCATCTTTCGTTTGAGGAAGGCCGTGGCAAGCGTCGGATCAGCTGCATTGCGACCGCTTATCGAGAATTTATCCGGCTTGGCCCGGAGCTGTATATCGAAGCCATCGATATCCTGCTGAATGCATGGAACGGGGAACCGGATTCCATGAGTTCGGCCAATATGCTTGGCATCTGTCGTTTTGTGGAGCTTTACCACAACGAGTATAGCCGAAACCGGCTGATTGCAAAACTCCGGCAGGTGGATGCCTTCACCATTTTCTGCCTTGCGCGGACCGCAGGCGTAAATCTTCCCGGCAAAACGAAATATCTTCAACAGGTCTATAGCATCTATAACGGTGGGAGCCGCCGGGCTGCATTGCCACTGAAATTTTAACATATAGTACAATATGGGATAGTTTATCCTATGAATAATTTTGAAGAAATTGCACACGCTGTGCCTATGACCTCCATGCAGGATGTTCGCTGCTACACGGTGGAAGATCTGATGGCAATGTTGGCTTTGAGCCGCCCAACCGTTTATCGTCTGCTGAAGCAGAACGTGTTCCGCTGGTTTAAGGTCGGTGGCGCATACCGGATTTCTAAAGCCAGCTTTGACGCATGGCTCAACGAAGGTGTTATCGAACCCAGTTTGGCCGGTTGACATCCTCAACATTTCAAGCAAAATCTGCTATTCTTTAGCCGGGATGAGAATCCCGGCTAAATTTTTACATACGATGGAGGTGTTCTTCATGGACGAAATGTCACTCGCTTCGATTCCACTATGCGAAAAAAGCGAGGCACCCGCTGCCAAAACCACCATGTCCGTGCGCGAGATGCAGCACCTTTTGGGCCTTGGCAAGACGGAGAGCTATTGGCTGATCCACAAGAATTTTTTCGAGGTCATTCAGATAAACGAGAAAATGCGTGTTGTCATCTCCAGCTTCGAGAAATGGTATGCAAACCAGATCAAGTACCACAAGGTCAATGGTCCTCCTCCGGGAGAGGAACTTCGCAAACGTTCTTATTCCGTTGTGGAAGCAGCTGAGATTCTGAGCGTCGATACGGAAACGATCTATACGCTGATTCGTCAGGGTAAGATAAAGACAGAAATCGTTGATTTCTGGATGCGGATTCCAAGGGACGAATTTGAGCGCTGGTATAGCTCACAAAAGCGTCTCCGCACTGCTGCCGACCGGGAGCGTGACCGAGAAATCGAAGAACAGACGATTTCTGTGCCTGAAATGGCAAAGCTGCTCGGAATCACGCGGGAGAAAGTTTACTGGATTCTCAAGTGTAAGAAATATCGTGACATCCTCGTTATCGAACGTGTTGCAGACAGGCCTCGCATTACCAAAACGAGCTTTAAGCTATGGCTGAAAAGCCAATCTACATATCAGGTTCAGGCTCCAGCTAAAGAAGCCCCTGAAGAACTTCCCTTGAAGTTGCAGCGCCCGAAAAGTGGAAAATATTACAGCTTTCAGGAGATTCAGGATTTTTACAACATCAGCCGTACTACTCTTATCAAATGGATTCGCACTGAAAACATTCCGACCATTGATGTCGGGCGGGCAAAACGTGTTCGCAAGGATGTTTTCGATGATGTTCTCAGATTAAAACGCAACGTGGAGGAAGATACATAATGGCCAGCATTGTGAAACGCAACGGCAACTTCTGTGTTGTCTATTCCTATAAGGAAGCTGATGGCACTGCCAAGCAAAAATGGGAGACTTTTTCGGCACTGCCGGATGCAAAGGCTCGCCAGAAAGAAATTGAGTATAAAGAATCCATTGGCACCTTCGTTGCACCCCAGTGCAAAACGCTGAACGATCTGCTCTCTGAATACATCGCACTCTATGGCAGAAGCAAATGGGCATTTTCCACCTATCAGTCGAATGTCGCCCGGATCGACAACTACATAAGACCGATCATTGGTTCCATGAAACTTCAGGATATTACCACTCGTGTGATCGAAGGGTATTACCAGAAGCTGCTCAAATACGAAGCCGTTGATCCAAAGTTTGGCACCCGCAAGAACGAGTATGTTTCGACCAGCACGATTCGCGACATCCACAAAACGCTGCGCAGTGCTTTTGAGCAGGCTATCAAATGGGAACTGATGGAGAAAAATCCCTGCACCCATGCAACGGTGCCCAAGCATACTCCCCAAAAGCGTGAGATCTGGACAGCAGAAACACTGTTTCATGCTCTGGAAGTGTGTGACGACCCGAAACTTCGGCTCTGCATCAACCTTTCGTTTTCCTGTTCCCTGCGTTTAGGAGAACTGCTGGGGCTGACATGGGATTGCGTGGACATCTCCCCGGAAAGCATTGCAGCTGGTCGGGCATCCATTTACATAGACAAAGAATTGCAGCGTGTCAATGTGTCGGCGCTGGACACGCTGGATGATATCGAAGTCATCCGGCGCTTTCCATCCAGAACGTCCCTCTGCTCAACTGTCCAGATTCTGAAGAAGCCCAAAACCGAGAGCAGCATCCGAACGGTGTTTCTGCCCAGAACGGTTGCTGAAATGCTGGTCGCCTACAAGGCTGACCAAGACAACATCAAGGAGGCTCTGGGCGACGAGTACACCGACTACAATCTGGTGGTTGCCGGCCCGCTGGGTCTTCCAACAGTGCATACCACCGTCAATGCAGCCTTGAATCGCCTGATCAAGAAGAACAATCTCCCGAAAGTGGTTTTCCATAGCTTCCGACATTCCAGTATTACATACAAACTCAAGCTGAACGGCGGCGATATCAAAGCCGTTCAAGGTGACTCCGGTCATGCGCAGGCATCCATGGTCACAGAGCAGTATGCACATATCTTGGACGATGACCGGCGAATCAACGCCCAGCGCTTCGATGACTTCTTCTATCAGCACAAAGGTGCGGAGCCTGAAATCCAGCACGATAATGAGCCGAGCGCAGAATGCGGAGCCGGCGCAGTCGATGCCGAGGCGGCAGCAGCGCTCACCAAACTCCTGTCTGATCCTTCGATGGCAGCGCTCATCAAGAATCTTGCAAAAAGCCTGTAACCCCCATATACATAGACAGCGGCAGCTTTCCATTCTGGGAAACTGCCGCTGTTTGTTTTAAGAAGATGCAGCTATCTTGCTGGCCAGTTCTTCGATCTCATCAAGTGTAAGCTCCGTGTATTTAGCAATCTCCTCATGCGAGAACCGATTATCTTCCAGTAGGCGCTCCGCTACTTCAAGCGAGCATTCATGCGCTGCTTCTGCTCTTATTTCATCAAATATTTTACTCATAATCCAAATTCAAGGTTAGGCAGGCTTCTTCGTATCCAGTGCCTTGACCTCATCAACAGAAAGATGTGCATACCGTGCAATTGTTTCATACGGAAGTCCATCCGCAAGCATCGTCATTGCGGTTTCCACAGCCTGCTCATGTTTTGCTTCTTTTCTTTCTTCCGCTCTCATTTCTTCCATTGCCTTGCACATGGTCGTCACTCCCTTCGTGTCCTCTTTGAAATATCGTACCCGTTGTGCCAGAACAGGGTAGTTCATGTCATCCGGGTCTGTACAGGTAAAGTCGTGCATCAGCTTACCCAATGCTGTCTCGTCTTTAATCTGTGAGTTTACATAGATAATATGTGCATCATCACCGAAAGATTTTCCGGTTTCCTCGATGATGCGGTTGATGTGGTAGATGGGAAGTCCACCCCGCAGCACATCATTTTCTGTGATAAAGATTACATAGGTCTCGTTCAGTGCGTCATACGCATCACCCGGATCTGTCAGGTTTGCATCCAGCAGACTGCTGTTGTATCTCGCCCTCTTGGCACCTGCACCATGGTCGTTGCGCTGCACCTCAATATTATAGGTATGGTTTTCCTGATCCACTGCCAGAATATCCAGCCGCACAGAACGACCTTGCAGATTCTTCAAATCATGCTGACCATGGACTTCCTGTACAGTCAGGTCATCACGGTTCAGAATGATTTGAAGCAGGCATTCCGCACAGGGCTTATCTTCAAAGACCTTGCTCATAAAGTCATCATCCATTAGCCGGAAGTTTCGGATACGCTGTAAATCTTCTTTGTGCTTGCGCTCGAAGTCAAGTTCCTTCTGCGTTTCAACTTCTGCCATCGGTTCACCTGCTTTCTGTTCTCTATCCAAGGTAAGAATACCATAAAAGCGTTCTTTTTACAAGACGAGTCCCGCTGACTACATAGGCCGGAGGCATCCTTCGGGATGCAGCCGGTCGGATTTCTATGGTAGTCCTTGCTCCGGCATGGCATCATAAGTCCAGATTGAAAAATCGGTTTCTGAATGCAAAATTCCCGGAACAAATCCACCCTTTCCAGCTAATAAAGGGGTTTGGTTTACAATAGAGCAACTCCCTTTCATTAGCCAGCTAATTTCCAGCTAATGAACGCCCGTTTACACAGCTTAAAACAGGTTCGATTTCGTTGACTTAAATTGACAGCGCAAACAAAAATCTGTTGACGCAATGTAAAATAAATCACCTAGTTTTATCACGGGTTTACAGCGGTCGGGGTTACTCCTAAGCGAAAGGCCTGCAGTTCGAATCTGCATGAGGACATATGCAACAAGCAGCGGCAGCTTTTCCGTCTGGAAAGCTGCCGCTGCTTTTCTCGTTATTCAAAAATATCAGCAAGGGTAAGCAGCTGTACTTCTCCGCGTTCCTGCGCCTGAAGCAGACCGTCCATGAATCCGCCTTTCGAGAAAATGTAGTAGTGGTAGTTTGCTCCTTTTCCAAAAACTGCTGCATATTCCCGAATCAGTTCCAGTTCATCCAAACCGATTTTTTCATTGCGGTATTTGCAAGAGCCGATGATATAGTCATTGCCTTCAACTGGAGTTCCGACAATATCGATCTGAATCTGCTTCTTCTTTTTGGGGTCGGTCCCCCACCACTGCCCGATCTCGCTCAACTCGACGGGAAGCTTCTCTGCGTAGTAGAGCAGATAATCCTGACACATCTTCTCAAAAATCAGACCCATATAGTCCGGAAAATACCGTTTCACTGCATGAGGGTAGGTCTTTGCGATTCGCCCTGAATCAATCGCACTTGCATTGACCGGAACAAAGCGATACCAGAAACGGAAAAAATTATCCGCCAGAAGATAGATCGTTTTTTTGCCAGGTTTTTCGGTGATCGGCGTTTCTTTTTTGACGATGCCAAGGTCTATCAGCGTTTTGAGGTACTTTGCCACTACCGAGTTTTCTTCACCAACTTTTGTGGTGATGTCGTTCAGACGGGAAGCACCCTCCGCGATTGCCTTGATGATCGCATTATAAATTGCCGGTTCGCGCAGTTCCTGCTTCAGCAGGTTGGCCGGTTCCTCATAGAGATAGCTGGAACGATCAAACAAATTTTCCAGCAATGCTTCATCTACACTGTTCCGAACGTCCAGTTTGTTGATATAATGCGGAACGCCGCCTGTGATGCCATAAATCAGAGCGTTATCTTCCTCTGGCAGATTCGGATGGAACACCGCAGTTTCCTTGTAATCCAGCGGCATAATTTTGAATTGCGCTGTTCTGCGCCCATATAGAGGGCTTTCTTTGCCCAAGACCTGACTTTCCATAAAACTCATAGAGGAACCGCACAGAATCAGATACATTTGGGACTCTGTCCATTTATGGTCGATGATGTGCTGAAGCATTGCGGAAATAGCGGGTTTAGCCTTTGCAAGATAAGGGTACTCATCAATTACAAATACGATCCGTTGCTCTTTGGAGAGAGCTGTCAGTTCGTCCAATGCTGCGTCGTAGGTTGTAAATTCCGGGGACGATTCCGCATTGGGTCGTTCAAAGCTCATGATCGCCTTGGACAATGCTTCCAGATTCTCTTTTCCGGTCGTATTCAAGGCAGAGAAAAAAATGGTCGGTTTTCTCTTACAGAATTCGTTGATCAACGCAGTTTTTCCAACGCGGCGTCTGCCGTAAATGACAACACACTCAAATTTTCCGTTCTCGTATCGTCTATTCAACTTCTGAAGTTCCTTTTCACGGCAGTAAAACCGGCTCATTTCTTTCCCTCCCCAAATCACATCTATGAAATTTATATACTCATAAGTTAGTTTCTTACGAGTATAATACTTCATCTCTTGCAGAATGTCAAGAAATATATTTTCAACGATGCAGCGAAAACAGAGATACTTTTTCCATAGCAACGCTTTTCAAAAACTCTGTCAAAAATCTATAAGTTCCTCATACAAAAGCAGCGGCAGCTTTTCCGTCTGGAAAGCTGCCGCTGCTTGTTTTTAAGAAGATTTTGCAGGTGCTTTTCTCACCCGATGCTGTTGGCCAGCATGTTCAGGATCTGCTGATAGTCCACTTCCTTCAGGCCCTCACCGGCCTTGGCGGGGTAAGCGGCAACATTGTCCCACGAATCCATGATCTGGGACCAGTACTCTGCCTCCGGGGCAAACAGCACCAGGCGCTTTGCGTTCTGGTCCATGTAGCCGCGCTCCTGAGTGGCGGCGTCGCCCCACCACTGGGTCAGTTCGCACAGGTCTTCCGGCATGCCGTTGGGGTAGTTGGGCAGGAACTTTGCAAAGCCCATCTCGTGGGTCGGGGCGTCGGTCCACACCACGATCACATGGCGGCGCTTGGTGCCAGCATTGTTCCAGTCCGAGCGGATCGCATAGGCCAGCGCTTCCAGACCGTCCTCCGGGATGTCGCCGCCGCCCTCAGCGTGGATGCTGCGCACCGTCTCCTCAAAATCCTTTTCTTCCTCCGGCAGGTTGAAGAAATCGGTCACCATCATGGCGTCGTCACCGTCGGCGGCGTAATCGCGGAAGGCGATCACCCGCACGCGCAGCTGTGCGATGGTCTTCTGCTTATTGGTCATCATGCGCTGCACGTCCTGATAAAAATTCAGCGCGTTATCCTTGACCTTTTCGATCAGGCCGCCCATGCTGCCCGTTGCGTCAATGCAGAACACCATGTCCACATTGTAGTCAAAGTTGAAGTTCATCATGTTGCATTCCTCCTGTGCTCAAAGCAGGCTGCCCGCCTGCTTGAATTTTTCGGCGCCGTTGGTGCTCTTATAGATGTTGATGCGCAGCGCTGCCTCCCGGTCGTTCTGGGTGGCTTCGCGGTTTTCCGCCTGCTGCTCCGGCCGGATGTCCTCGCCGGAGAGCAGCCGCACCACGGTATCCAGCGAATACCGCCGCACCGGGTCCGTTTCCAGCATTCCCGCGATCAGCCGGGCCATATCCGCCGGGACGGCGTCGCCCAGCTTCAGCTCGTCGCCGCTCAGGAGCCCTTCGAACAGGTAGTTATATTTGGTCCCGCTGACGAACTCCGGCACGCTGCCCTGGAAGATCTGGTGGAACAGCACGCCCAGCGCGAACACATCCAGGGGCTTGCCCACCTTGACGTCCTCTCCGGCCGCAAACAGATAGCCTTCCGGTGCCAGATAGACCACGTCGAAGTTGAAGCTTTCCGGGTCCGAAGGGGGTTCAGCTTCAAAAAAGCTGTTGTCGAAGTCGATGATCTTGGTGGTCAGCCCGCCCGACTGGCTTTTCTGCAGCAGGACGTTGTCCCACTTGAGATCGCCATGGACGATGCCAACCTTGTGTAGCTTCCAGATGCTGTGGGCCAGCGTCTTGCACAAAAGCCGCTGCTGGGCCTGACCGGCGCTGCTCATCTGCGCAACGTCCTCCGGCGTGAGCTTCTCCGAAGGAATGCACGGCATTGCGATGTAATAGTGGCTCTCACAACGGAAAAAGTCCACGATGCGCACATCGTTGCCGTCCGAAGCTTCGTTGATCGTTTTGTAGAGCAAGGTCTTCTGGGCCTCGTACTTTTCGCAATACTTCCGCCGCTTTTCCGCCTGCTCGGGCGAATACATGGACGCATTCTGCGGGTAAACGGGGCTGAGGAACTCCTTCAAAAAGTAGTCCTGCCCATCCTTCTGCGCGATGCCCCACTTGCTGAAACCGGCGTTGTCGCTTTTCAGTGTGCCTGCAACAAGGTAGCCATTGTAGTCTGTATATCTCATTTCACGTCATCCTGTTCCGACAGATAATCCGCCGCATATTCCAGCCACAGCTGTTGCTGCTGCTCCTGTGTGCTGTCGTTCCACACCGCAAGGTAGGTTTCCAGCAGGGCCTTATGGCGGGGCTCGAAGGCCTTTTTCAGGTCCGCAAAGCTTGCATAGCCAAAGCACGCCAGACACATGGTGTAATCATCCGCCGAGATCTTTTTCAGGATGCCGAACAGCTTTTCGCGCCAGTCTTCGATGCTGCTGCTCTGGAGCAGGGTGTCCAGCAGCAGTGCCTCGAACTGGATGGGCGACTCCACATAGCCAAAGCAGCCGTCCGTGGCCGTGAGCACGATGCAGGGCTGGCTGCAGCTCACCTGCTTTTCGTGCAGGTGGAACGGCTTGGACGCACTGCACACGCTGGTCATGATGCCATCGCTGCGCATATCCGGGCCGTCCACGGTGTGCTGCACATCGTCCACGGTGATCTGCTTCAGGCCGTCTGCCGTCATAAGAAAGCCGCGCGAGTCGCCGCACCACAAAAAGTCGGCATCCACCCGGGACGGGCTGCAGCTGCACTTTGCCGCCGCAGCCGTCGCGGGGAAGTCCTTCGCCATGGAGCTGCGGATGCCGCTGCTGCCGCTGGCGTTCTCCTTGTAGCACTGCAGCGCCCGGGCAATGTCCCGTTCCAGTGCTGCGGGCGGCTCCTCGTTCTGGAACCAGTCGTAGGCCGCACCGCTGGCGATGCGGGAGGCAAGGTACGCGCCGGTGTGTCCGCCATAGACGTCATACACCCTTGCGCCGCTGCCGCCGCAGCCATCGAACACGCCCAGGAACACTTCTCCGTCGTGCGCGCCGAGGGCATAGCTGTCCTCGCACAGGTCCTGCTTTTTTTCACCGTTCACAAAGAACAGTGCCGAAAGCTCCAGCCCTGGGTCGGCAGTCTTCCGGGCCGTTTTCTTAGACAGTTTCATGCAGCTCCCCTTTTCCCGTATCTGCGGCCGGGGCCGTGCTTTCTGCGGCGGGCGCTGCGTCCTTCTGGGGCTCGTCGGCCGGGAGCAGGCTGTTCTCCTGCGGGGTCTCCGGCTCGCTGGCGGCCGGGACCGAAGCGGCGGGTTCTGCCGCCGGGGCCTTGCCCTGGGCCGCATCCACCGCCTGCTTCAGCTCGTTCAGCACTTCGCTCTGCTGCGCCTGTGCTTCCTGCAGCTGAGAAACGGTCTGCTTCAGCTCATCCAGCTTGGCGTTCGCGCTGTTCAGTGTGCGCTCCACACCGCCAAGCTTGAGGTTCAGCACGACCGCACACAGCAGCACTGCCACGAGCACCGCCAGCAAAAGCACATTCCGCCCGCCCGCGTTCTTTTTGGGGGCCGGGCTGTGGGCCGGGGCGGGCCGTTCTTCCGGCTTCGGCTGCGGGACCGCCGCCTTCGGGGGCGGTGCTGCTTCCGGCTGCGCGGCGTCCTCACCGGATGCCTTGCGCAGCACGCCGAAGTAGCCGCTCGTGGCGAACAGGGGGCCCTGCTCTTTGCCGCATGCGGGGCAGCTCAGCTCATTTTTTGCAAGTCTTGTTCCGCAATATCTGCAAAACAATCCCTCCACGCTCCTTTCGTCTCATCGGCCGCCGGGCAGCCGTGTGCCCGGGCCGATGTACACCTGTTCCATTCCTCAGGCGGTCGCTGCGCTGGCGAGGGTCACAATGGCCACGATGACCACAACGCCCAAGCCGACAAAGAGCACGATGCCGCCGATGGTCGCAGAGTTCGACACCTGCTCACGGTACTGATCCTGTGCTTCCTGGCCGATCAGCAGGCGGCACTCAGCCTTTTTGCCGTCGGTGGAGGTCACGGTGATGGTGGTCTCGCCGTCGCCCACGGCCGTCACCCAGCCGCTCTCGGTCACGGTGGCCACCGCCGGGTTGCTGGAAGTCCAGCTCTGGACCTGCACGCGGGAATCCTTTACCAGATAGTCACCCAGGTTGAACACGTCACCGGACTTGATGTTGCCCAGCTTACCGGACTCCAGCATGGTGCGGCTGGTGCTGCCGTAGGATGCTGCGCGTTCGTACGAGAAGTACAGCGCACCGATGCGGGAGGAAACGGTCACGATATAAGAAGCGGTGCCCTCGTTGGTGGAAACCGTGATGCGGGTAGAGCCCTCATTGTAAGCCGTCACCACGCCGCTGGAGCTGACGGTGGCAACATTGGGGTTGCTGCTGGACCAGTTCTTGTAATTGATCGTGCCGTAGGAATCGCTGATGCGCATCTGCGCGGTGGGGTGCAGGTCGTCGTAGTCAATGGTCAGCGAGCTGGGGGAGCAGCTCAGTTCCAGGCTTGCGTTCTTGACCGTATAGTAGTATTTGCTGGTCTTTTCCGGGTCGTCCTTGCGCACAGCGGTAACGGTGGCAGAGCCAAGGCCCTGTGCGGTGACACGGCCCTTCTGGTCCACGGTCACCACCGAGGTGTCCGAGCTGGACCAGGAATAGTTGGTGTTGCTGGTGAAGCCGACGCTCACCGTCTCGGACGGGTGCGTGTTGCTGGCGTAGCGCACGAGGGTGCGGAACTCGATCAGGTTTTCCTCCTCCAGTGCTTCGGCCTGCACTTCGTCCGGTGCTTCCGCGGTGGCGGCCTGCTCCGGCGCCGCCTCGGTCTCCGGCAGCTGCGCCGCAAACGCAGGCACCGTGAACTGCAGCGCAAGCGCTGCCGTCAGGGCCATGGCCACAAATTTCATCTTTCTCATGTCAAATTCCTCCTTAAATGCTTAATATACAACATGAACAGATGCAAGCATCCGTCTGTTCTGATCGTAGAACCGGACCTGATATTCGCCCGGGTCGCCGGGGCAGGCGGGGTCGAAGCGGTAGCTGCCGCTGCCAAAGCTGCCGATCTTGCCAAGGGAATAGCTCTTGCCCGTTGCGGTCTGGACCAGCTCCATGGAGATATCCACCGTCTGGCCTTCCGCATTCAGCGTAAACGTGATGACGCCGTTGCCATCCTGCGAGGCCGAAGCCGTGTAGCTGGGTGCCAGCTCATTCTGCTCAAAGTACGCCGTAAAGGTCACATTCTGGGTAAAGTTCGTGTCCGTGCGGGTGGCACTGGTGGAGCCGTCGCTCCAGCGCACAAAGTGGTAGTTGTTCCCCGGCACGGCCGTGACCGTGAAGCTCTTGCCCTCGTTCTGCTTGACCGTGTACTGCAGGCTGCTCTTGCCGGAGCTGCTGCCGCCCGTCAGCGAACCGCTGCCGGACACCTTATAGCTCACCGTATAGCTGGGCACCTGCGGTGTGGTGGACGATGCCGGGGTGCTGCTGGACGAGCCGGACGACGAGCTCACCGGCTTGCTGTCGGGTTTGCTGTCGGGCGTACTGTCCGGTTTGCTGTCCGGGACCGAGGTGCTTGCCGGTTCCTCGGAGCTGGACGGCTCCTCTGAATCGGGTTCGTCCGAGGTCACGCTGCTGCTCTCGGACGAAGCGTCCCGGCTGGAAGACGAGCTGACCGAACGGGAAGAAGACGTCTGCGCCGGGGTATTGGCCGGGCGGGAGCCCTGGCCCAGCAGCAGCACGGCTGCGGCAGCCAGCGCCGCCAGCGCGACCGCCAGCACCACAAGGATGCCGCCGCGCTTCTTTTTGGGTTTTTTGGGTTCGTCCGGTTTGCCCGGCCCTTCTCCGCCGGACGGCGGTTCTGTTTCCTTGTGACCGCCTGCACCGCCGGTGCCGCCCGGGTACGGGAACTCGTCCTTCGGCACACCGGCGGCGGGCCTTGCCGCGCCGCACACGCCGCACACCTTTACCTGCTCCGAGTTTTCGGCATCGCAGGCCGGGCAGACCCAGGTCGGGTTCCAGGGGTTTGCGCTGTAGGAATAAATGGGGTAACACTGCCCCGCACTGACGACCTCATCCGTTTCCTCTGCGTGCGAGCTATTGATCTTCACGCCGCTGCGGGTCGTTTCTTCTGCTGTGGTTTTCTCCTCCACGGTTCAAATCCTTTCTTGGGACGTTTTGCCGGAGCGCTCTCCGGGGTCCGTTTTTCTCCTGTTCTCACTCAAAGGCTGGGTGCCTGATGGAAATGCGTATTCTTCTTTTCGCTCCTGGCCGCGCCCGCAGCCCCGCTGATGCGCACGCTTGTTTCCGGGGCAGCTGCAGCCGGTGCCGCAGGAGCTGCCGGGGCAGCGGGTTCGGCATAGCCGTAACCTGTTGCGGCGGGTGCCGAGGGTTCTGCATAGCCATAGCTCGCCGCAGCCGGGGCGGCAGGTTCAGCGTAACCATAGTCCGCTGCCGTGGGGGCAGAAGGTTCGGCATAACCATAAGTGGGTGCGGCAGGCGCGGCGCAGCCGTAACTCCCCGCAGAGGGGGTGACACGCTCGGTGCGGTCATCCGTCGGCCAGAACGGTGCCGGTTCCGGGTCGGGCAGGGGCGCGGCCGCGTTCTTCTCACCGGCCGGGTGGGTGGGGAACACATAAAGCGTGGCCTCGCCGTCGTCCGGCACCGGGGGCTCTGCCGGGGCACTGGGCCGCACCGGGACATCCGGGCTGGGTGCGCTGGACGGCACCGTGCTGCACGGCGGCACAGGGGCCGGGGCAGGCGCTGCGGGCGCATGCGGCACGGCGCTGCCCGTGTCGGCGGCCGCTCCCGCCAGGCACACCGCTGCCACGATCAGATACAAGATCGTCAGGGCCACATCCAGCTTGAACCAGCCGGTCGGCTCCACCGTGGTAAAGTTCGCCCAGGCCATGCCCTCGATGCGGGCCGCCTTTTTCAGCCGTTCAAAGATATAGAACAGCGCGGCCACATGGGCGGCTGCCAGAGCGATCTGCACCCCGTGCACATTTTTCTGCTCGGTTCTGGAGGCGTTCTGGGCAAGCACAAAGGTGCTGCCCAGCATACCGCCCGCCAGCAGCAGCGCCGCAAAGGCCGTCAGTGACCCCTGCGGCAGGCTTGCGTTATCCTGCGTGTAATAGCGGGAGTTGTCTTCCTCGCTGAGGAACCAGCTGCTTTTCGTGTTGCCGTCGTCGTCAAAACCGAAGCCGGTGGCCGTCTGGAACCCGCTCACGTTCATCTGGACGCCCTCGCAGGAGACCAGGAACAGCGGGCAGAAAAACAGCACCACCGCCAGCAGCGCCGCAACGCGCATGATATGGCGGCCATACTTCTGCAGCCACCCCACCAGCTGGCTCAGGCTGGTCTCGCTGCGCACCGGCACCGCCGTGTGGCCTGCCGCCGTCTCGGTGACCAGCGGGCTGCCGCATTTTTCGCAGAACCGGTTGCTGTCGCTCATTCTTGCGCCGCACTTTGTACAGATCTTCATTGTTGCCTCCTCTGTCTTTCCATGCTGCAATGCTCCCCTTCCCGGGCCGGTTTCCGCAGCACAGCCCAGGCGTTCGTGTGCCGATTTTACGGCACAGCATTCTACTTAAATTCTACTTCCTACGACTCCTTCCGTCAAGCATCGTCATTCCAAAATGCCCCCAAAATCCGGAGAGACGCTTTGGCGGCCTTGACATTCTGCCCAGAGTTTCCCCGTGTGCCTTGTGCAAAACAGCAAAACTTTGGGGTGCAAAAAAGCGGCAGCCTCCCGCACAGGGACGCTGCCGCTTTGGCACATACATTACATGGCGATCCAGCCCAGGGCGTTTGCCACCGAGCTGACGAGGATGATGACTGCAAAAATGGGGCACAGATACCGTACCATGAAGTTGAACACCTTCTGGCGGCGGAAGGGCTTGCCCTCGCGGGTGACCTCCTGTTCGATGCGCTCCACACCGACGACGCGGGACACCAGCAGGCAGGTTGCAATGGCCGCAATGGGCATCATGACCGAGTTGGTGAGGAAATCGAAGAAGTCCAGGAACTGCATCCCGAACACGGTCACGCCTGCCAGCGGGCCGTAGCCCAGCGCGGACAGGCTGCCCAGTGCCAGCATGATGATGCCGATCATGAACGTAGCGCGCTCACGGCTCCAGCCCAGCTCGTCCTCAAAGGTGGAGACGGCGCTCTCGGTCAGGGCGATGGAGCTGGTAATTGCCGCGAACAGCACCAGCAAAAAGAACAGCGTGCCCACCACATGGCCCAGGCCCATGCTCTCGAACACTTTGGGGATGGTGATGAACATCAGTGCGGGGCCCGCCTGCAGGGTGTCCGGGTCGCCGCCGGAGAAGGAGAACACCGCCGGGATGATCATCAGGCCCGCCATGACCGCAATGGCCGTGTCGAACACTTCCACATTCTCGGTGGACTCCTCAATGGAGATGTTCTCCTTCATATAGGAGCCGAAGGTGACCAGGATGCCCATGGCGATGGACAGTGAGTAGAACATCTGCCCCATGGCGGTGACCACGGTCATCCAGGAGAAGTTGGAAACGTTGGGCACCAGAAAGTACTTGACGCCTTCCAGCGCACCGGGGCGGGTAACCGAGTACCCGGCAATGACCACCGACAGCACCACCAGAATGGGCATCATCACCTTGGAGACGCGCTCCACGCCGTTGCGCACGCCCGCAAAGATGATGGCCAGCGTAGCGCCCGTGAAGATGACGAAGCACACCTCAGCCGACAGGCCGCTGGCGATGAAACTGGAGAAGTAGCCGTCCTGGGCCAGCTCGCTGCCGTGGCCGCTGACGTAATCCGCCAGATAGCGGATGACCCAGCCGCCGATGACCGAGTAGTACGGCACGATCAGGATGGGGATGATGGCATTGATCCAGCCGCCGAACCGCAGGCCCGCGCTTTTGCCAAAGGCCCCGAAGGCGCTCACCGGGCTTTTCTTGGTCATGCGGCCCAGGGCCGTTTCCGCCGTGATCATGGTGTAGCCAAAGGTGACGGCCAGCACGATGTACACCAGCAGGAAGATGCCGCCGCCGTATTTTGCCGCCAGATACGGGAAACGCCAGATGTTGCCCAGGCCCACCGACGCGCCCGCCGCCGACAGCACGAAGCCGATCTTGCCGGAGAAAGCACTCCGGTTATGTTGTCTTGCCATAAAATTCCACGCTCCTATCCTTTTTTCCAATTCACAAGTAGGGCAAGTGTACCACAAGCGGGATGCAATTACAATCTTTCTTTCTGATTTTTACGCAAATTCGATTTTTTCACATGCAAAGTGAAACACGTTGTTTTCCCATTCCGTTCAGATGAAACATTGGCAGGCCCGTTTTGCTTGACTTTCGGCAGGCAAAGGCGTATACTGCGGGGCAGTGAAATATTCGGCTATGACGAGAACAAGTACCCGGGTGGAGCGCTTCAGAGAGCTGCCGGTGGATGCAAGGCAGTGCAGGAACCCCGTGGGAAGATCCTCTCCGAGCTTTCGGGCTGAAACAGCGGCTGCTGTG
>ERZ773193.1036-NODE-1036-length-38295-cov-3.762238_pt1 | contig 38295 bp, 35 predicted proteins | sample MGYA00511110_ERZ773193 | MGnify/ENA primary metagenome ERZ773193 (study PRJEB29015, sample SAMEA2737784) | human gut metagenome | biome: human gut; feature: human-associated habitat; material: faeces | place: China | collected 2012 ...
GCCCATGCATTGCTTTTCCCATCCGAATCGCTTGCAGCAGTGCCGCTCGATTCAAGGGCTTTGCAACCACCAGAACCCCATAGGAAATCGTCTTGTTCGTCATTTCTTCCGCCATGTCCGCCTTGCAGAGCATCACAACACCGGAACAAGTATTTTGTGTCAATTGCAGCGAAAGCTGATAACCAAATTCATCTTTCAGCGGTGTATTCAACACAATTAAACTAAACGTGTCCTGCTGTAGTCTCCGGCGTGCTTCATCGCCGCTGGATACCACAGAAACCGCAGCATATCCGCAGCCTTTCAGAAAATTGGTGATGGCATCCAAACCCTTTTCTGAACCGGAAATCAACAGCGTTCGTTCTGTATACACATCCATACCCCCTTTTCATCTTTTTCTCGTTGTGGTTTTAAAAAAAGTGATGATAGGAGTATGCCTGTGCATCTTCTGCTTCCGAAACTGCCTGAATCTGCTGTTCGGTCTTCTGGAAGAAATCATGCAGAATTGCATTCGGCAGATATGCCTTTACAAATTCGCTTTCCCGTGCCATCTGCAACGCTTCTTCCAAGGAAGTCGGCAGCTTCTGGAATACCGTTGTCACGTTGGCTGCATCCCATTCTTCCTTGAGCTGTTCCTGATGATGAATGCCCTCCATACCAGCACGCAACAGCATCTGGAACGTAATATACGGGTTGCAATAGGCATCCGCAGACCGTACTTCAATAATGGCATCGCCGCCTGGTACATACATCAGGCGAATCAACGGCACTCGATTTTCGGATGACCAGTTGACCCGTGCCGGTGCGGTGTGCAATTGCAAACGTTCATAAGAATTTACAATTGGATTTGCAAACAGCGTAAAGCCGCAAATCCGGTTCAGGATTCCGGCAATAAAGGACTTCCCTTCCGGTGTCATATCCTCTGGGCAAGAGCCGAAAATGTTTTGTCCATGCTTGCGGACAATGATATTGATTTTCAAAGCACTGCCGTTCTGATTCGGCAACGGCTTCGGCATGAACGATGCATACAAGCCGTTCTGGGCTGCAATCGTTTTCACAACGGTTTTATAATGCATCATGTTGTCCGCTGCGGTCAGCGGATTGCTACATGCGAAATCAATTTCATTTTGTCCTGGCCCATGCTTGTGACAGGAGGAAGTCGGATTCAATCCCATTTCTTCCAGCGACAGGCAGATTTCCCGTCTGGTATTTTCGCACTTGTCCAGCGGTGCAATGTCCAGATAGCCGCCTTGGTCATAGGGTTCTCTGGTCGGATTGCCCTCTACATCAGTCTTAAACAGGTAAAATTCACAGCGGGTTGCAATCTGACACTGATAGTCGTTTTCTTCAATCTCTCGCATGGTATTGCGGAGATTTTGCCGCAAGTCCCCTGCATACGGCTTGCCATCCATGGTCATCAGGTTACAGAAGAACCGGACAACTCTGCCGGACTGCGGCCGCCACGGCAAAACAGAAAGGGTCGTGCATTCCGGTTTCAGCAATAAGTTCTGGTGCTGTTCCTCCAGCAGTCCCGTTGCATTGAACGGGATGCCGTAAGCAATCGCTCTCGGCAGTTCTCTCGGCAAAATGGCAATGTTTTTCATTGCCCCAAGGGTGTCACAAAATGTCAGTCGAATAAATTTTACATCGTTGTCTTCAATAAATTCCGTCACATCGGATTCTGAAAAAAACATAAAAAGCCTCCTCCTTGCTTTTTCATTTGTTTGGAACAACGGCAAATTTTCCACGATTCTGCACAAAGCAACATGGTACTGCCATCGTGTTGGATGCAGGAACACCGCTCCGCAACCGGCAACGGGGTCTACATATTTTTTTATTATACCCCAATTTCTGCAATTTGTAAATAAGAAAACCAGTGTATTTTGTAAATTCTCGCTGATTTACCTCATTCTTTCTTATTTTTACAAAATTTCAAGGTGGGATTCTTTCTTTTTGAAAGAACGCCTGCCCACATTCTCCGCTCGTTCTTCTATGGATTTCGCTTTTCCCGACAGAACAACACCGCTCCTTCGACAGATTTTTTTCGCCGTTCCTGCTACAATAAAACTATTCTCTACAGGACGAAGAAAGGAGCATCACCATGCCTGTTACCATCCAACTGGAAAACCCCTGCCTGACGGCAGTACTAGACGGCGAAATTGACCACCACTGTGCCCGCAGCTTGCGAGAGGAAATCGACCAAGCGATTTTAGACTACGAACCGCATCAACTGCGGCTGGACTTTGAAAAGGTCACATTCATGGACAGTTCCGGAATCGGGTTGATTTTGGGTCGCTGCCAGCAGATGCAGGCTCGTTCCGGTCATGTCATCATCCAGAATCCGCCCCCGCATATCCGCAGAGTGATGCGGCTTTCCGGCATGGAACGCATCGCCAGCATCGAAATCACCAACGTCTAAGCAGGAGGAACGTCATGCATACCACCAACCAAATGAAAATGGTCTTTCCCGGCATCTCTGTCAACGAACGCACTGCCCGTTCGCTGGTTGCTGCCTTTTTGGTGCAGCTCGACCCCACCGTGGAAGAACTGGCAGACATCCGAACCGCCGTTTCCGAAGCGGTCACCAACAGCATTGTACATGGCTACCGCAGCCAGAAAGGCGATGTGGAATTACATATTAAGATTTTAGCAGACCGTGAAGTTTATATTCGTGTCAAAGACCGTGGCTGCGGCATTCCAGACATCGAACAAGCCATGCAGCCCCTCTATACCACTGCAAAGGAGGAAGAACGTGCAGGGCTGGGATTTGCTGTGATGCAAAGTTTTATGGATCGCCTGCAAGTTCGCAGCAAACCCAATGAAGGAACAACTGTCATCATGCGGAAAAAACTGAGGACTTCTCTATGAATGCTCCCACCGCCGAAGAACATCTCGGTCTAGTGCACCTCTGTGCCAACCGCTTTCGGGGGCGAGGCATGGAATATGAAGACCTCTATTCTGCTGGCTGTATCGGCTTATTAAAAGCAGTCAAAGCATTTGACTGTACCCGTGGCGTGCAGTTCTCTACCTATGCTGTTCCGGTCATTCTCGGAGAAATCAAACGACTGTTTCGAGATGGCGGAGCGGTGAAAGTCAGCCGTTCCCTCAAAGAACACGCTATGCAAATCCAACAGTTACAAGAACAGTTTCAACAGAGCCACGGCAGGGCTGCCACGTTGACAGAACTGGCGGAGCGTTCTGGACTCTCGGAAGAAGTCATTGCAGAATCCCTCTGTGCTGCACAGCCGCCGCTCTCGCTGACCACTGCTGCGGAAGAAGCCCCCTTGGAAATTCCTGTTCCTGCACCGGACACCGAACTGGAAAATCTGTTTGCTCTGCGGCAAGTGCTGCAAATCCTGCCGCAAGCTGACCAGAAATTGCTGCAATATCGCTATTTTCAAAACCTCACGCAGACCGAAACCGCAAAGCGGCTTGGTATCTCTCAAGTGCAGGTTTCCAGAAAAGAAAAAAAGATTTTATCCCGTTTGCGACAGGAATTGTTGTCTTAATTGCACACCGCTTTTTTGTAGGGATTTGTCGATGAAAAAATGGCTAAAGGTGTTTTCCCTCGGGCATACTAAAGGCGGAGGTGAAACGCATGGCATTTCAAAAGGTGATGATTTCAGGCATTCACACATCGGAATTAACAGTGTTAAAAGAAGAAGAAAAAATGGCACTGCTGCGGGAAATTCAGGAAACTGGCAGCAAGGCTGCACGGGATAAACTCATTCAGGGCAACTTGCGTTTGGTTCTGAGCGTCATTCAGCGTTTTACAGGACGGGGCGAGGATATGGAAGACCTCTTTCAAGTCGGCGTGGTGGGACTCATCAAAGCCATCAACCACTTCGATTTGAGCAAAGAGGTTCGATTTTCCACATACTGCGTTCCCATGATCAGCGGTGAACTTCGCCGGTATCTGCGGGATTTCAATCAGGTCAAAGTCAGCCGTTCCCTGCGAGATTTGGCATATAAAGCCATGCAGGCAAAAGAACGCCTGACCGGAACGCTACAGCGAGAACCCACCATTGAACAGATTGCAACGGAAATCGGGGCAAAACGAGAAGATGTTGTGATTGCACTGGAAAGCATCACTGACCCCGTTTCCTTGTATGAACCCGTCTATTCCGATTCCGGCGATACCCTCTATGTGATGGATCAAATCAGCGATCGGGACAGTATGGAAAACTGGCTGGGCGAACTCTCCATTCGGGATGCTATGCAAGAGTTGGGACAGCGAGAGAAAAATATCCTATATCTGCGATTCTTTCGAGGCAAAACACAAATGGAAGTCGCCGGAGAAATCGGCATCTCACAAGCACAGGTTTCCCGTCTGGAAAAAGGTGCTCTGCTCAAAATCAAGGCAGCCGTACAATAATTTTTTCACCAGTTGGAATAAGGGACAAAAATAGAAAAGAGCCGCTTTTTCTTTCAAAAAGCGGCTCTTGTTGTCTGTTTGATTTTGATTTTTATGGATGCTTACGGAATTACAATGACCGGATAACCAACCTCTATGGTATCAAACATTTCTGCGGCTACATCCAATGGCAGGTTGATACAGCCATGAGAACCATTGGTCTTATAGATGTCGCCACCATAGGCAACTCTCGCCAGGTCGTGGAAGCCGATCCCGATTTCTGTGAAGTTCATCCAGTAATTGACCGGTGCTTCGTAACCCTGTACGGCATAAGTACCCAGAATGACATCCTTTTCCATCGTCCAGACACGATAAACACCCGGTGGTGTTGCACGTTCCGGATCAGATGCCAGACCCGTTACACAGTCGGATTCAATCACCAATTCGCCATCTTTATAGACAAACACTTTCTGGTTCGTGATGTCTACTTCTGCGTAAGAATCGCCGATGTCATCCGTTGCACGGCAATAGCCTCTCTGACTATATTCCGGTTCTACGGTGACAGATTCGCCTGCAAGGATGTATTCTTTCAGCTTTTCAACGGTTGCATCTACATCCGTTTTCCAGCCGTAAATTCCATAATCGCCAAGCGGTACTTCAATTGTTCCCTGCATGGTAGAGTGGAACGTACGGGTATAGCCCGGTACAAAGGTATCATACTTGACCAAGTTTTCATTGACCCATGCCTTGACCTTATTTTCATCGACAGAAATTTTTCCGTCTGTATCTGTTGTAATCCAGTCCGCAATCGTGCTGGTATCCAGAACTTCCTGTCGGTCATCAAAGTCATAGGTAATCGTCAGACCAGCCAGTGAATTGGCAGCATCCAAAGCAGCTTGCAAGTCTTCGGACTTGACTTCTGCCTGCAAATAACAATCTGCATCTTCCAGCTTAATGGTGTTATTGCCTTCTCGCATCTGTTCCAGCGTATAATTCATTAAAATTGTAGCGTCAATCATATCGCCATTATCTTCCGGAACGATGGAATACGTGCCGTCGCTTGCCTTTTGAATGTGGGCATCGGTCGGCGGTGTTGTGCCCCAGCTGTAAGAGAGTATCAGATTCGAGAGATTCGATTCCGAATAAGAATTGACTACAGAAACCGTATATTCCGACTTATGCAGCAAGTGCGTAAACCACAGTACATGGCTCTGGCTGGTGACTTCATCCATTGCACCATCTTGGAAAGAAACGGTCGAGCCAAATTCTGCCCCGTCAAAGTGTACCTTTTCGCCACTCTTTTTAATAAAGGTAATGCCTTCTGTGCTGGCACTATTCAAAACCTTCTGTTCTGCATCCGCTAATGTCATTCCGCTGACATTGACACCATTGACATAGGTTTTTGGCAGCAGCTTGCTCCGGTAAGAGAAATAGCCAATCAAATAACCGATTAATAATAGTACAACCAAGACCAGTACTATAATACCAGCAATCTTTCCGCCTTTTCCGGAAGATGCCACATCCGAACCGCCATAGTATTCCGGTTCTTGCGGACGGCTGTTTCTGTTCCGTGGCGGAACGGGCGGCGGCGGTGCACTGCTGCGACGGTGCACATAGCGATGTGCTTCAGCTGCGGTTGCAGATGGCGTTTCTTCACTATAAATTCCCTGCGAAGCAGAGGCAACGGACGCTTTGATTTGCCGAAGTTTTTCTGCCTTTGCCTGACCAACAGAACGAGGCATTGGTTCGGGCTGATTGCCACGTTTTCCCCTTTGAGCTGGCTTGCCGTTTGGCATATCAGAAATCCGTCTTTGTTCTGGTTGTTTCTTCTTTCTCGGGCGATTCGATCCATCCTGAAAAGCAGCCTGCATTTGTTGTTGCATCTGTTCTCTGGAAAGCGGAGCCGGACTGCCGTATGTAGAGCGACCGTCTTTTTGTGTTTCGTTCAATCCAATCGATCCTTTCTTCTATCTGTCTGTCTGTTCAAACACAGACAGGTTGTCTATATTCGTTTGTTCTGACAGGAAATCATCATTTTTATTATATCCGCTTCCCTATCATTTGTCAACTGTTTTCGATTTAATCTTGATTGGAATGCAGAATTTGTAGAGAATCCATAAAAATCTACGTTTTTCCAATCCGCTTTCTGCCATTTCGACAACGCAGGATGTAAAATATATTTCTATAAAGAATATTTTGCGAAAATAGCACGACAATAACAATATTTTTGTTTGTTTTCTGACATAGTAATACGACGTGTAAAAAAACATATCAAAAGATTCAAAAAAGATTTGTGAGAAATAACCAAAAATGCAAATAAATTTTCAGCGTTTTTGCAGATTGACAAATCCGCTTGAAAAGTTGTATATTAAATTAAATGGTTCACAGCCAAACTCAGATTACTGGGGGCTGTATATGAGGAGGATCTATCTTGAAACACACATTTTCATTCAAAAAGGGCATGGCAGCTGCTCTGGTTGCCGCTGTCACAGCGGTTGCCTCACTTCCATCCCAGATGCTGGGATTTGCAGCAGATGCTGTTCCGGCAGCCGATGCCACATGGGAGGAAAACCTTTCGCTGCTGGCTTCCAGCAGTGTTTCCATCACCAAATCCATGGGGTATTTTGAAGGAGCTTATGCAGAATGGCAACCCGTCAGCGGTGCAACCGGTTACAATGTTTATTGTGACGGCGTACAGCTGGACAGCATGCTGATCCGGCAGTACAAAGACGGTCATTTCCGTGCGGACGCCTTGGGTCTGAAAGCTGGCAGCCACACCCTGAAAGTCGTTCCGGTCAATGGCTCAAGTGAATTGTCCGGTGCAGCAGAAGCGACTGTTTCCGTAGAAGCCAATGACAGAAGCGGTTTCGGCTTTGTAGAAGGCACTTCTTCCGGTGCATACAACGAAGACGGCACATTAAGAGAAGATGCCGTTATTGTCTATGTCACGAATGAAAATAAAGATACCGTTACTGCAAGCCTGAATGCAGAAGGCAAGGGCAATGTCACTGTAACTGGTGTACAGAACATCATCAATGCCTATAAAAAAGGCAAGGAAACCCGTCCGCTCTGCCTGCGTATCATTGGCAATATCACTGACCCGACTGTTTTGACGAAGGGTGATTTGTATGTGGACACCACAAAGGCTGGCATGACCATTGAAGGTGTCGGCAACGATGCCGTTTTAAATGGCTTTGGTCTGGTTATGAAGAACTGCTCGAACGTTGAAGTTCGGAATTTGGGCTTCATGAACTGCAACAGCTCCGAAGGCGATGACTGCGGATTACAGCAGGGTAACGACCACATCTGGGTACATAACTGCGATTTCTTCTATGGCGATGCCGGTTCTGATGCCGACCAGGTAAAGGGCGACGGTGCATTGGATACCAAAAAATCCACTTATGTTACCCACTCTTACAATCACTTCTGGGATAACGGCAAGTGCAACCTGCAAGGCATGAAGTCCGAAACCGAAAGCAATTACATCACCTACCACCACAACTGGTATGACCACTCTGACTCCCGTCACCCTCGGATTCGTACCTGCTCCGTACACAGCTATAACAACTACTTTGACGGAAATGCAAAGTATGGTGTTGGCGTTACCATGGGTGCTTCTGCATTCGTAGAAAACAACTACTTCCGGAACTGCAAAAACCCGATGATGAGTTCTAAACAGGGTACGGATACATTGGGTGAAAAAGGCACATTCTCCGGCGAACCCGGCGGTATCATCAAGGCTTATAACAATGTCATTGTTGGTGCTTCCAGCTATATTCCATATGCTGAAAACAACACCAGCTTTGATGCTTACGAAGTTTCTTCTCCTTCAGAAACCGTTCCGAGCAGTGTTACAGCACTCTCCGGTGGTTCAACTTATAACAACTTCGATACCGACAGCAGTATCATGTACAGCTACACAGCTGATGCTCCGGAAGATGTTCCGGGCATTGTCACCACACATGCTGGCCGTGTAGACGGCGGCGATCTCCAGTGGAAATTCAACAATGATGTCGATGATGCAAGCTATGCTGTGAATCAGGGACTGAAGGATGCTCTGGTTGCTTATACTTCTTCCATTGCCCACATCGGCAGCGGATTCAGTGACAGCGGAAATACTCCACAGGTTACAGAAACCAAACCTGCTACCACCACAACTTCCACCACTACAACCACCATTACCACTACAAAGGGTGGCGTTGTAACTACTGTTCCAGCTGGCACAACAACAAAACCAACTCCGGTTGCAGGTGCTCTGTACTGTGCCCCAAATGCAAAGGGTGTTGGTACGATGGATGACCCGATGGACATCTACGAAGCCATTCAGAAGGTTTCCGCTGGTCAGACCATTTACCTGCTCGATGGTACTTATGAACTGAGTGAAATGATTCTCATCGACAGCAACAACAATGGTGCAGAAAATGCATACAAGACCATTTCTGCTTATCCGGGTGCAACTGTAAAGCTGGACTTCAGCGGACAGGGTGCAGCAGACGGCTCGAAGCGTGGTGTCGTACTGGATGGCGACTACTGGAAATTCTGCGGTTTTGAAATCACTAAGGCTGCAGATAACGGCATGCTGCTTGCCGGCAATCACAACCGCATTGAAAACATGGTCTTCAATGACAACCAGGACACCGGCTTACAGATTTCCCGGTATAATACCAGTGCTGCAACCATTGCAGATTGGCCGAGCTATAACCTGATTCTGAACTGTACTTCTAAGAACAACTGCGACAATGCCTCCATGGAAAATGCAGACGGTTTTGCTGCAAAGCTGACCTGCGGCGAAGGCAATGTATTTGATGGCTGTATGGCATACAACAACAGCGATGACGGCTGGGATTTGTTTGCAAAAGCTGCAACAGGTCCGATTGGTATTGTTACCATTCAAAACTGCGTTGCATTCCGGAACGGCTTTACAGAATTTGGCGAAGGCTATGGCGACTGCGACGGTAACGGCTTCAAGCTGGGCGGCAGCGGCATTGGCTCTGCTCATGTTGTAAAGAATTGTCTGTCCTTTGAAAACTTGCACTGCGGCTTTACGGATAACAACAACCCGAAGCTTGGCACGTTAATCAACTGCACTGCTATCAATAACAACGGTGAAGGCACGGGCAAGCCGAACTTCTCCTGTTATCGTTGTACCGACCCAGGCTGTGATTTCGACAACCTGATGTCTTATTATGATGCTTCTATCTTCCTGTCAGATGCAAAGCTGAAGGGCGGTGCATCCAATGATAAGTACGTTGGTACTTACAACAATGGTGTTTACTACAACAGCGGTTATTATCTGGTTGAGTCCGATACCGCAATCACCAACGGGGCAAAGATTGGCACGAAGTTTACAGGTCCAACCGCTTCCGACTTCATCGCATTGACGAAAGCTCCGGAACAGGGAACGGATTTCCACAAGGTTTGGAGAAATGCAGATGGCTCTTTGAATCTGGGCGGTCTGTATGAAACAAAGACCGATGGCAAGTATGGAACAATGGGCTATCACCTCAGCAATAGCGATACGCCAATTGTTACAACCACAACCACCTCCGGACAGAATCCAACCACAACCACCACGACAACAACTGTAAAGCCGACTACTACAACCAGCGGCAAGCAGAGCGAAACACCGACTCCGGCTGGTGCACAGATTCACGACTTTACCGCAAACGGCAAGAACAGCAGCTTCTATACCATCACGGGTAATCTGGCAACCAACAAGGGTACTGTTTCTTACAACGGTCTGACCCTGACCCAGAGCCTGAAAATGGAATCTGCAACTTCTGTTGGCTTTACCAACACTGCAAAGGGCGACTTGACCCTCGTATTTGTTGAACCAAATGCAACCGTTAAGGTAGACGGTACGAAGTATACTGCAAATGGCGACGGCATCATTCAAGTCTCTGTATCTGCTGGCACACACACCATTACCAAGGCAGATACTGCAAACCTGTACTACATGGTATATGCTGACCAGGGCGGAACTGCTGTTACTACAACTGCAACAACTGCTGCTCCAACTACAACCACAAAGCCAGCTGTCACCACAACGACAACTGCCGATGAAGAAGGCGTGAACTACGGTGATGTTAACTTGGATGGTGTTGTAGATATTCTGGACAGTATCACAACAAACAAGTATCTTGCAAATCTGATGATACTTTCTGATGTTGCACAGAAAAATGCAGACGTTGACCGAGATGGAAACATTGGTGATAAGGATGTTAGTTATCTGATGAAATTTATACTGAACAGTGATGAAGTTCCAAATCTGCCAGTTGATACATCTGAACAATAAACCATTCGCTTCTCCTCTTTCAATTTTTTATAACAGAATCGGCAGTCGTACTCATTTCGTACGGCTGCCGATTTTGTTTTGATTTTCATTCTATTTTTATCTTATTTAAATGTATTGCAGCGTCCGCAAAATAAATAACCACATCGTCAATGTGAACGCACTGCACAATGTTGTCATCATGACCGAACAAGCAGTTAATGTTCCACGGTGTCCCATATTTCTTGCCATGACAAAACAGCTTCCAGTTGTTGCACTGCCCAGCATCACCAAAATGGCAATCAACTTTTCTGTCCGGAATCCAAACGCAACCGCCAACGGTAAAAACAATGCACAGAACAACAGCAATTTCGTTGCCGTAATGCCCAGCGTTGCCAGAAGTTTGCCCTTTGCATCCTGCCACTGAAACGATGCCCCTAAAGCAATCAGGGAAAGCGGTGTTGCCATGTTGCCCAGATAGGAAACCGATTTCGACAGAATCACAGGTTGCGGAATCCGCAAAACTGACCACAACATGCCAACAACAATTCCCAAAATAATCGGATTGGTTGCAACATTTTTCAACGTCTTTAAGAGTAACGCTTTCCGGTTTGGTTTTGGTCGCCCCTCTGCCTGCGGAGCAGTTAGAGAGAGTACCACCACGGCAATGATATTATAGAGCGGTACTGTTCCGACAATCATCAATGCTGCCATGGTTGCTTCGCCATAAATGTTCTTGACAAAGGCGATTCCCAGAATTGCAGCACTGCTGCGGTAAGCTGCCTGAATAAATTCCCCACGGTCTGTCCGTTCCCGATGCAGTAGCGACAGTAAAAAGGCAATGCCAATACTAACACTAGTAATACAAAAACAAAACAGTACAAATTTGGTATCCCAAACCGACTGAAAATCTGCGGTCGACAAGTCCATAAATAACAAGGCTGGCAGCAGCACCTTAAAGGCAAACTGATTCAGTTTCTGGGTGGTGTGGTCGTCCAACAGGTGGATTCGCTGCAAAAAGAACCCCAACGCCATCATTAAAAAAATGGGAATCGTTGCGTTTAAACTGAAGATTAAGTTGTTGGTAAACGTCTACATAAAAAATTTTCCTCCTTCGTTGCATCCTTTTCAGTTTATCCCATTTTTCGGGATTTGTCAATGCAGATTTTTTGCAGGAATCGCATCTCCAGAACATCATATAAAAAGAAAACCGGCTGGCAGAATTACTTCCGCCAGCCGGCTTCCCCATCATCTTTTATCAAATAGGAAGGATTTATCTTTTTACATTGAATGCCTGCATGCCCGGATATACGGCTGCATCACCCAGTTCTTCTTCAATCCGCAGCAGCTGGTTGTACTTTGCAACCCGTTCGCTTCTGCTCGGTGCACCCGTCTTAATCTGGCAAGTGTTCAGAGCAACTGCAAGGTCTGCAATGGTAGTATCTGCTGTTTCACCAGAACGGTGAGAAGAAATTGCAGTATAACCTGCCTTGTGTGCCATCTTGATGGCTTCCAGTGTTTCGGAAACGCTACCAATCTGGTTCAGCTTAATCAGAATGGAGTTGCCACAGCCCAAAGAAATGCCCTTGGACAACCGTTCGGTATTGGTTACAAACAGGTCATCGCCAACGAGCTGTACCTTGTCGCCCAGTTCCTTGGTCAGCTTCTGCCAACCTTCCCAGTCTTCTTCGTCCAGTGCATCTTCGATGGAAATAATCGGATACTTTTCTACCAGGTCAGCCCAGTGCTGAATCAGTTCATCCGACGTGAAATCTCTGCCGGATTTCGGCTGGTGATAATAGCCCTTGCCCTTTTCGCTCTTCCATTCAGAAGAAGCAGCGTCCATTGCAATCATGAAATCCTTGCCCGGTTCATAGCCAGCAGCCTTGACTGCTTCCAGAATGGTTTCAATGGTTTCATCATCGCTGGACAGGTTCGGTGCAAAGCCGCCTTCGTCACCAACAGAGGTTGCCAGACCCTTTGCCTTCAGAATCTTTGCCAGGCTGTGGAATACTTCTGCACACCAACGCAGTGCTTCCTTAAAGGTTGGAGCACCAACCGGCATGATCATAAATTCCTGTGTATCAACGGTATTGGTTGCATGTGCACCACCGTTCAAAATGTTCATCATCGGAACCGGCAGTCTGTTGCCAGATACGCCGCCCAAGAACCGATACAGCGGAATATCCAGAGAAGTTGCAGCAGCTCTTGCAGCTGCAATGGAAACTGCCAGAATGGCATTTGCACCCAGATTGGACTTGTCCTTTGTGCCATCTGCTGCGAGCATTGCACGGTCAACTGCATAGATATCAGAAGCATCCAACCCAACCAGTACATCATTGATGGTGGTGTTGATGTTTTCTACTGCCTTGGTAACACCCTTCCCGCCGTAACGAGCCTTGTCGCCGTCCCGCAGTTCCAGTGCTTCAAATTCACCAGTGGATGCACCGCTCGGTGCAGTACCTCTGCCGATCGTTCCATCTGCCAGCAAAACTTCTGCTTCTACGGTCGGATTGCCTCTGGAGTCCATAATTTCTCTGCCGATGACCTTTTCAATTTCCAAATAAGCCATTTTATTCGTTCCTTTCCTGATGGTAATCTGTGTGATTGGGAAAACCGGATTGTGATTTCCATACGAATGCCTTTTTATTCTGACCTTCCTACGGATTTTTATACCTGCTGTGTGCATGATTCCGGTTGCAGGTAATTGGTTAGTTCTGTCTAACCGTGGTTAGTATAGCATAACCAACCGATTCTGTCAAGTTCCTTTTCTGTGTTTTTACAGTTTGTTCATTTTTGTAATTGCTCTCATTCGACAAAAATCCCTGCTTCTGCCCCCAAAAAGAACCTGATTTGGTTTCTTGACAAGCCTATTTGAACATGGTATAATCAAGGTAAGCTGCATGCTTTTTCAAGATGTTTGGTTTCTGGGATGATTTCCAGTCGACAGAAAGGAGTCTTTATGATTTTTAGAAGAAATAAAATAGCTGCCATTGCCCTTTGCGGCGTGTTTGCAGCTGCTCTTGCTACCCCGTTTTCTGCAAGCCTTTCCGCTTCCGCAGAAGAAGATGTTACCACTTATGCGGAACAGGTTGCAGAAGCAGACGGTGTTTTCGATCACCTGCCCGTTGCGGGTGCATCCGCTAATCTCTCTCCGTTTCAAGTAACCCTCCAGCCAGAACGAACCTTTGTTTCTACAGACGAACTGGCACAGGGCGATGTTCACATCAAAACCAAGGTCTATTTCCATGGGGACAATTCCATCAGCCCCCGTGCATTCCTGCTGACCTATCATGCCTCTGATTCTGAGCACGTTTATTTTGATAACAGCTTGAATATAAGAACGTTGTGTGATACGGAAGACCGCACTTATAGCGGCGGTTCTTATACCTCCAGTTTTCCAGAATTTTGTCTGGGCAAACTCCTCAGACAAACCGTCTTTTCGCCGTTCGGCTCTTTCATTTTAGGAGATGTCATCTATGAACGCATGAATGGTGGAAATAAGATCTACAGCGATGGAAATGGCGGTGCGTATTTCACACTTAGCTGCAACAAGATGGTAGATGGTGTTAAGACACCTGTTCAGGAGAAAGTAGAAATTCCAGCTTCTCAGATGCAGGTACATGCAGATGGCAGTGCTTCGTTCGACTATTTATACTACGACCAGAACGACCCAAACTTTGCACAAAAAACAGCAACCATCGAACTTCCGCACTATGATACAACGTTATCCGCAGGCACACCATACAAGGGCTTTCATAATACTTGTTATTGGACACCTGCTGCAACGGAAACCCCTGCATTCTTCGGTTATACCGATGAATTTCCTTGCTTTTCATTCGATATTGTGCTTCGTCAGGGGACGCCTGCCGGCTCTTATGATGTGCAACTAGACGATAACTGCCGGCTGGCAACCAGTTCTTCGCTTGTCCCGTTACAGATGATGAACACCACCATTACCGTGGGAACTGCTTCCGGTACAATTACTCAAGACAGCACCAGTCCGTATTATTGCTTCTTCGCAGAAAATGATAAGGAAATCCGCCTGAATCAGGGCAACGGGGAACTGGTTTCAACTGTTACCAGTGCAGACGGAACAACTGCCACACAGGATGTGACAGATGCTGTTACCTGCGGACAATCTCCAGCAGAACTCTATGCCCAGCAATCCGGCGGTGCTTATGTAAATCCGGTTACTTTTACTCTTAACACTCAGCCGCTGAAAAACACAGACGGTACAGACTACACCAAGACCCTGCTCATCGGCAAAAAGGGTGATACCAATCTGGATGGCAAGGTGGATGTAGACGATGCTGTTTTGGTCTTGCAATACTATGCAAAGAAAGCCGCTGGTCTAGAACCAACCTTATTGGAACAAGCAACCAATGAAGAAGAAATTCTCTCCTACTTCCTCTCTGACATCGACACCTGCTCCCAAAATCAGGGAACAGACGGCGGAGAACTGAGTGTAGAAGATGCTGTACAAATCTTAACCTATTATGCACAGGCTGCTGCCGGAAACAATCCGGTTTGGAGCAACCGCTAACGCAAAACAATCGTATGAAAACCGGGATACAGTTTTTCTCTTGTCACCCATCTGCTGACATCTGTATGCCGGTTTTCCCTTGTAAATATTCCCTTGTTCAGCCGGACAGCGTTCCTGTTCGACAGATAGAAATTACAGAATAAAGGAGTTTTTCGCATGAAAAAAATCATTTCCCTGCTGGCAGCCTGCACGCTGTTCGCTGTCTGTTTACCAGTATCCGCAGCAGATGCTGTTACAGAGGATTCCGCCCTGCTGCAAGACCCCGTTATAGAACAGACTGACCCATATACATTCTACTTCGTTCCGGAACGAACTTATGTTTCTGCGGAAGAAGTACAGGCTGGAGATGTTCACATTCCAACTAAAGTTTACATCAAGGGCAACACCAAGCCGACCAAACAAATTACCGGTGCACGCATTCGCTACCAGAGTGATTCCAACAATCTTTATTTCTCCAACAGCAGCAACATTCTCAGCACAACGGATATGTACAAGCAATCCTACAGTGGCGGTTCTTTCTTCTCAGAATATGCGATGCCGACCTGCTTCGGGGAAATTACCTCTTCCGGCACTTACACCCCTTACAGCTGTGCACCGCTGACCAGTGCCCTGCTGACAGAACCGTTCAGCGGTTCTTCCATTCGGAGCGATGGAGCTGGCGGCATCTATTTCACTCGCTCCTATAACAAATTAGTGGACGGCGTGAAAACTTGGATTTCCAATGAGAAAATTGAAATTCCTGCTTCTGACCTGCAACAAAATGCAGATGGCACAGCTTCTTTTACCTATTCCTACTATAAGCAGAGTTCCGAGGAACAATATCCGCTGGAAACAAACACCTGCACAATTCCCCATTATGATGCAACGCTCCCAGCTGAAACGGTACTCAGCGGCTACCATGATGCCTATAGCTGGATTCTAAACGGAACGTATGCACAGGAAGGCGTTTCGTTCTTGGGATATGCAGATGAATTCCCGTTCTTCTCTTTTGATATTGTCATCCAGCAAGGAACGCCAAACGATGTTTATACCGTTTCCTTTTCGGAAACCGATTGCAGCTTGAGCACAGCTGCTCATACGCACCTGCCACTGTCTTTTGTCAGCACTTCGATTACGGTTGGAGCATCCTCTGCAACCATCACCAATGACACTTCCAAATTGTCTACCATCTGTGCGTTTGCAGAAAATGACCGTCCGTTGACGCTCTCTCAGTATTCCAATGCTGCCATTACAGGACGGGTTACCTATACCGACAATGTTACAAAAAATGGATATCTGCTGGATGCCTTGACGGCACAGACCACACCGGCTGCATTATATGCCGCTGCAACAACAACGGGATATGCCATTGCAGATGTTCCGTTTTATTGCGGCGATGCGGCTGCTCCGGTTTATCAGTTCAATGCAGCCCCCTACACCAAAAAAGTATTGGTCGGGAAAAAGGGTGACAGCAACCTAGATGGTACTGTAGATGTCAGCGATGCCGTTTGTGTTCTGACCTACTATGCAAAGAAAGCGTCTGGCAACACTACAAAACTCAACGATTCCTTTACAGACGACCAAGAAACATTATCCTACTTCTTATCTGATATTGACACCTGCTCACAGAATCAAGGTGCAGATGGCGGTATTTTAGGTGTCGAAGATGCCGTGCAGATTCTCACACACTATGCAAAATCTGCTGCCGGAAGTACACCAATCTGGAATAACCGGTGGTAAGATACACATCATATCATCATAAAATAAAAAAACCGATGCAGCATCTCATAACTGCATCGGTTTTTTTGATATCGAAAAATAAAATTAGCAGGCTGCCGGGGCTGGTTGTGCAAGCTGCACTTTCAGGCTCTTCATCTTGACGAAGTAAACCGTTACCAGCAAGGTATCTGCAAAAATCCATGCAACCGGACTTGCCATACAAGCGGCAGTATAGCCAAAATCCGGAACAAATGCTACACAGACCAAAACTCGGGCAATCAGTTCCGTAACCCCTGCCATCATCGGCAAAAAGCTGTAACTCATACCCTGCAAACCGTTCCGCAGGATAAACAGCAAACCCAATGTCGGATAGAAATACGCATTCAACCGCAGGTATTCTTTTACCTGTGCCATAACTTCTGTTTCAGAGGCATCCAGGAACAACAGTGCCATCCATCCGCCCAGCACGATGATAATTACCGCAGATACGACACAATAAATCATGGAAACAATCACACTTGTCCGAATACCACTCCGAATCCGTTCAAATTCCCTTGCACCCAGATTCTGTCCACAATAAGTTGCCATGGTGATGCCCAGGCATTCCATCGGGCCTGTCAGAATCATTTGCAACTTAGAAGCAGCTGTTACAGCAGTCACGGAAATCGTTCCCAAAGTATTTACAGCTGTTTGCAGGATAATCGAACCGATTGCAGTAATGGAAAACTGTAATGCCATCGGCAGACCAATGGAAACCAACCGTCCGCAGCAAGAAAGCGATAACTTCCATTCCTCTTTCCGAATCCGGAAAATTTCATACTTTTTAAACATGTAAATCAGGCACAGGATACCGGAAATGCCCTGCGAGAGAACACTTGCATAACCTGCTCCGGCAACGCCGGTATGGAATCCCAAAATAAAGAGGAAGTCCAAACCAATATTCAACGCTGCTGCAATTGCAAGGAAAATCAGCGGTGTTCGGCTATCTCCAATGGAACGCAGCATGGAGGAAAGCAGGTTGTACAGAATTGTGGCACTGATACCAGCGAACACGGTAAAGATATAATCATACGCAAAGTCATACAGTTCTTCTGGTGTTTTCATCAGGCGAAGCAGGTCGCCCGTAAAAATTATCGTTCCGACTGTCATCACAATGGAAATCAATGCAGACAGGTAGAACGAATTCGCAAGATACTTTCGGAGCTTTTGGTAATCCCCTGCCCCGAATGCCTGTGCAACCGGAATCGACATACCTGTGCACATCCCTGTTGCAAATCCGACCACTAAAAAGCTGACTGCTCCGGTTGACCCGACAGCAGCCAGCTCGTTGACACCAAGACAGCGTCCAACGATGACCGTATCACATAGGCTGTAAAGTTGCTGTAGCATATAGCCCAGAATCAGTGGGAATGCAAACTGCAAAATCAACGGCAATGGTTTTCCATGAGTGAGTTCTTTTGTCATAAGCAAACATCCTTTCGTTTTTAGTTTTCCCTTTTTGTTTCATCATTCATTTGCCGCTTTTTCCGGAAGTTTCCGCTCCAAAACGACTTCATCTATTATAGCAGCATGCAACTCAATTTTCTATTGCTATTTTGGACGAACTTCAAACCCGTTTTTTTAGCAAATTGTATAGCGTGTCGAATTTTGTGAATGCTGTTTCAAATATGACGAACGCAGCAGTTTCAAAAAGAAACTTTGCAAAACAGACATTTCCCTGCTTTTCCACTCTTTCCTTTTTCTTTCGTTTGTGCTATGGTTTTAAAAGATTCGTTTTGTACTTTCATCAAAGGAGGATGTCCCTATGAAATCGTCCAACCGCAGCCGCTCCAAACAAGCCGTCACCTATATGGAAGTGTACGGAGCAAACCGGGTGCTCTATCGGGTGACTGCCAGCAACGCCCACCGCAATCAAAAACTTTCTGTCGTTTATGGTATTTTCCTGCAAGACCTCCGCTCTGGAGAAACCGCCGAAATTCATGCCTTTTCCAACAGCTTGGAAAAAACCGTCTGCTTTGTCAATGACCTGATTCAAAAACAGGTGCAGCCCTATCAAGTTTATAACGCTGCTCTCCGGCAACTCAGCCTTGAAGTTCCCTTCCTGCAAAATGGTTCGATTCTTGGTTCTTAACCATACCACTATGAAAAATCTCCTGCACAGAAAACCGCTGCGGAAACGAATGGCTTCCGCAGCGGTTTTTGTAATTTCTTATTTTAATAGTATATGGGTTTTACTTCTGCTGTTCGCTCATCATCCGATTCAATGCACTTACCAATGCACTAATCGAAGAACGGATAATATCAGAATGAATGCCAACGCCCCAATACAAATCCTTGCCCTTCTGCAATGCAACGTAGGAAACTGCCTTCGAGCTGGAACGCACTTCCAATGCGTGTTCGGTATAGGTCACCAATGCATAATCAGAACCTAAATATGCCTTCAATGCGTTGCTAACTGCATCCAAACGGCCGTTGCCGTCTGCGGTGACCACTTCCTGTCTGCCATCATAATTAATGGTAACAGAAGCAGTGATTTCATCGTTTGCCTTCTGAACATAGTGAATTTCCGGCAGAGAAACCGGCGTTTCGATGTTCACATAGGAATCGGTAAAGATTTTCAGTACTTCATCCGGCTGCAATTCCTTGTGTGCATGGTCGGAAACGCCCTTGACCAGATAGCCAAACGATTCCCGCATGCCTGCCGGAATATTGAATCCATAACGAGTTTCCATCAAGTAACCAATACCGCCCTTGCCAGACTGGCTGTTGATTCGGATGACATCTGCTTCGTAAACTCTGCCGACATCGTGCGGGTCTAACGGCAGATACGGAACATTCCAGTGTTCGCAGTCATGCTGCTCTCTCCACTTCATGCCCTTTGCAATGGCATCCTGATGCGAGCCGCTGAACGCTGCAAAGACCAGCTGACCGCTGTACGGAGAACGTTCATAGACATGCATTCTGGTAACCCGTTCGTATACTTCCGTGATGGCTGGCAAGTTGCTGAAGTCCAACTGCGGGTCAATGCCCTGCGAATACATATTCAATGCAACGGTAATGATGTCTACGTTGCCTGTCCGTTCCCCATTTCCGAACAGCGTTCCTTCTACACGGTCGCCGCCTGCCAGCAAACCCATTTCGGTATCTGCAACGGCACAGCCACGGTCATTGTGCGGATGGAGCGAAACATAAACATTTTCCCGATACTTCAAGTTGTCGCTCATGAACTCTACCTGATTGGCATAAACGTGCGGCATGGAATGGGAAACGGTTACCGGCAAGTTGATAATCACCTTGTCGTCCGGTGTTGGCTGCCAAACGTCCAAAACGGCATTGCACACTTCCAGTGCATATTCCGGTTCTGTTCCGGTAAAGCTTTCCGGAGAATATTCAAAGGTGAAATGACCCGGTGTCATGGCACGATATTTCTTGCAGAGTTCTGCACCCGTTACAGCCAGATTCAAAACTTCTTCCTTGCTCTTCTTGAACACCTGTTCCCGCTGTGCCACAGAAGTGGAATTATACAGATGTACAATCGCATGCTTAACACCCTGCAATGCTTCAAAGGTCTTTGCAATGATGTGTTCTCTTGCCTGCGTCAAAACCTGAATGGTGACATCATCCGGAATGAGATTCTGTTCAATCAAGGTACGGCAGAATTCATATTCGGTTTCGGAGGCTGCCGGAAAACCAACTTCGATTTCCTTAAAGCCAATATCGACTAAAACCTTGAAAAATTCCAACTTTTCTTCCAGACTCATCGGGGTAATCAATGCTTGATTGCCGTCTCGCAAATCCACGCTGCACCAAATCGGCGGCTTATCCAGATAATTCTTGGTTGCCCACCGCATCGGCGGATGGTTCACCGGAAAAAACTGTCGGGTATATTTGTTTGCATTTTTCATCATGATACTCGTTCCTTTCTCCCAAAAAAATCATAATTGGTTTTTGTTCTGCTTCTCATGTGATGGGCGAATCGGGATACAAAAAAAGTCCCTTTCTCCTGCCGCAGTTCGGCTGGAAAAAGAGACGAAGAAGATGATTTCTCCGTGGTACCACTCTTTCTTGGTGCAAAGTCTGCACCCGCTCTGTCACATCTCTGCAATAATGTGCTTCTCTGTAACGGGAGAATCCCGTCAATGCTTACTTTGCCCATGAGCAGTTCTGCACTGCGGCTCGGGGAGGAGGTATCCTGCTTTTCTTCGACTGTCTTACACCGACCGACAGCTCTCTGCAACGAACGAACTGCATCTTTTTTCCCGTCAACGCCTTTTTCTTAATACGGACAGCAAATCAAATTTCGCTGTCTTTTCTTTATTTTATCGAATTTTTCCGGATTTGTCAAGTGTTTTTTTGATTTTCCCTCATTTTTTTCTGTCCGGTCGAATTTTTAGCGGAAATAGGGGCAAACCATACACTTTTTTTGTACAAACTGTAAAAATCAGAACAGAATGCTTGATTTTATCGTAACAAGGTGCTATACTAAAATGCAGATATATTTTTTTGTATCCGTGTCCCGAAGGAGTTTGCCATGTATATCAGTCATACTTTTCAACTTGCAGTGCTTTCGTTCCTGCTCATCGGACTGTTTCCCCGAGTCATTGGCTTCGGGGCATGTGGCATGGCTGCAAACCAATCGGTATCAGCGGATTGACAAAGCAAACAAGAGACATTCTTTTTATCTGGAATTGCTTTTTCAAAATGCCTCCGGTGCGTTTGCTGCCGAAGGCTTTTTTTACAGACCGCTGCCGGCAAACGGCGGTTTTCCAAAAAGGGCAGCAAACAAATCGCATCTCAAATGAAGAAATCAAAAAGGTGGAAACTATGAAATTAAACGGTGCACAAATTGTCATTGAAACACTGATTGAACAAGGTACGACAACCGTTTTCGGTTATCCGGGCGGTCAGGTCATCAATATTTATGATGCTCTGTACCTTGCAAGCGATCGCATTCATCATATTATTACCGCACACGAACAGGGTGCTTCCCACGCAGCAGACGGCTACGCCAGAGCAACCGGAAAAGTTGGCGTTGTCATCGCAACTTCCGGCCCGGGTGCAACCAATCTGGTCACTGGTATCGCAACGGCTTATCTGGACTCCGTTCCGCTGGTTGCCATCACGGGCAATGTTCCAAACTCTCTGATCGGACGGGACAGCTTCCAGGAAGTGGATATTACCGGTGTTACGATGCCGATTACCAAGCACAACTTCTTCGTTAAAAAGATTGAAGACCTTGCTCCGACCATTCGGGAGGCATTCCGCATTGCAAAATCCGGTCGTCCGGGACCTGTCCTCGTAGACATTCCGAAGGATGTTCAGACAGCTTTGTATGAATACAATGTAGAACCGGTTGTGGAAAAAGCACCTGTTCCGGAAGTAGACCCGGAACTCTTGAAGCAGGCAGCAGAACTGATTGCCACTGCAAAAAGACCGTATCTCTATATCGGCGGCGGTGCAATTACCGACAACGCTGGCGAAGAAATTATTGCACTGGCAGATAAGATGGATGCACCGATTGGCTGCACCATGATGGGCATTTCCGCTGTTCCGACCGACCATCCCCGGTATCTGGGCATGGAAGGGATGCACGGTCACTATGCATCTTCCATTGCACAGAATGAAGCAGACCTGATCGTAACAGCTGGCTGCCGGTTCAGTGACAGAGGCACAGGCAACACTGCCAAGTATGCAAAGCATGCAAAAATCATTCACATTGATATTGATGCATCTGAATTGAATAAAAATATTACAGTCGAACTGGGCATTGCTGGTTCGATGAAACAAATTCTCTCCGAATTGACTGCAATGGTTCCGCAGCAGTATCATCCGGAATGGGATGCCCGCATTCAGGATTTGGTTGCCATCACAAAGGAACTCGAAGCACAGAAAGACGATGAACTGACACCGTTCACTGCATTGGATGCCGTTGCAGAAGCTGCAAAGAATGCAAACGAAGATGTCATCGTTGCCACAGACGTTGGTCAGCATCAGATGTGGACAGCACAGCGTTACCCGTTCTCGACGCCGAGAACCTTTATTTCCAGCGGCGGTCTGGGTACAATGGGCTTTGGTCTGGGTGCTGCCATTGGTGCTGCAACAGGAACAGGCAAGAAGACCGTTCTGGTTACCGGTGACGGCAGCTTCGGCATGAACCTGAACGAACTGGCAACCGCTGTTTCCAATCAGACCCCAGTTGTGGTATTCATCATGAATAACGGCGTTCTGGGTATGGTTCGGCAGTGGCAAACCCTCTTCTTCGATAAACATTACTCCAATACAACACTGGAACGCAAGACCGACTTCGTGAAGCTCGCAGAAGCATTCGGTTTGCCGGGATTCCGTGCCGCTTCCCTGCCGGAACTCAAGGAAGTTCTGAAACAGGCATTCGCTGTACAAGGACCGGTTCTGGTGGATTGTGCCATCGACTGTGATGCATTCGTTCTCCCGATGCTGCCGCCGGGCGGTGCGGTAGAAGACATCATCACCGATGTATCAGCCCTGTAAGGAGGAAAAAACAATGGAACGGTTTATTATTTCGATTTTGGTTGCAAACCATTCCGGTGTGCTGTCCCGTGTTTCGGGCATGTTCACCCGGCGTGGATTCAATATTGATACGCTGACCGTTGGCGAAACGGAATCTCCGGAATTCTCCCGGATTACCATTTCGATGCACGACGATGAAGCAATCTGTAATCAGATTGTCAAGCAGTTGGAAAAAATGTATGATGTCAAGAAAGTACAGGTTATGCAGCGGGATGAAACCGTTGCAAGAGAACTGCTGCTCATCAAGATTAAAAACAACGCTGCGGAACGGCAGGACATCATGTCGGTTGTCGATGTCTTCCGTGCAAAAATCACGGACTATTCTCCAGAAGCTCTGGTCATTGAAATCCGTGGTGTTTCCACAAAAATCAATGCTTTTATTGAGCTGCTCGAACCATACGGCATCTTGGAAATGTGCCGGACGGGTCTGGTTGCTCTTGAAAGAGGCGGCAATTGCCTGAAAAACGCATAACCGCCTATATTATCCGATATTTTTTATAAAGGAGTCTTTACGATGAAACAAACAGCAAGAGTTTTTTATCAGGAAGATTGTGATCTGTCTTTACTGTATGGCAAGACCATTGCAGTCATCGGCTACGGCAGCCAGGGTCATGCACATGCCCTGAATGCAAAGGAATCGCTCGGTGACAAGGCAAGAGTTATCATTGGTCTGTACGAAGGCAGCAAGTCCTGGGCAAAGGCTGAAAAGCAGGGCTTTGAAGTATTTACAACCGCAGAAGCTGCAAAGCAGGCAGACATCATCATGATCCTGATCAACGATGAAAAGCAGGCTGCTATGTATAAGAAGGATATCGAACCGAACCTGAAGGCTGGCGATATGCTGATGTTCGCTCACGGTTTCAACATTCACTTCGGCTGCATCAAGCCGCCGGCTGATATCGATGTTACCATGATCGCTCCGAAGGCACCGGGTCACACCGTTCGTTCGGAATATCAGGCTGGCAAGGGTACTCCGTGCCTGGTTGCTGTAGAACAGGATGCAACTGGCAAGGCTATGGATCTGGCTCTGGCTTATGGTCTGGCAATCGGCGGTGCAAGAGCTGGTATTCTGGAAACTACATTCCGGACAGAAACTGAAACCGACTTGTTCGGTGAACAGGCTGTTCTCTGCGGCGGTGTTTGTGCTTTGATGCAGGCTGGTTTTGAAACTCTGTGCGAAGCTGGTTACGACCCGAGAAACGCTTACTTTGAATGCATTCACGAAATGAAGCTGATCGTTGACCTGATCTATCAGAGCGGTTTTGCTGGTATGCGTTACTCCATCTCCAACACTGCTGAATACGGCGACTATATCACTGGCCCGAAGATCATCACAGAAGATACCAAGAAGGCTATGAAGCAGATCCTGAAGGACATCCAGGATGGTTCTTTCGCAAAGGAATTCTTGCTGGATATGTCCGATGCTGGTGCACAGGTTCACTTCAAGGCTATGCGGAAGCTGGCTTCTGAACATCCGTCTGAAAAGGTCGGCGAAGAAATCCGGAAGCTGTACAGCTGGAACGGCGAAGACAAGCTGATCAACAACTAAGAGAAACAAGCAACCTATCCCCTTATTGGAAACGGGACAGCGTAGCATAGAATCTTTTTAAGCTGCTTTCCTGATGGTTCAATCGGGAAAGCAGCTTTTTCATTTGAATTTGGATAAGAGGTAATCAAAATGGCAGGTAATTTTTATTGTGACGGTGTGGGAAAAGCCCCGCAACGTTCCCTTTTTCATGCACTCGGCATGACCAAAGAAGAAATGGAACGGCCACTGGTCGGAATCGTTTCCTCTTATAACGAAATCGTTCCGGGTCACATGAACATTGATAAAATCGTAGAAGCTGTCAAAACCGGCGTTTCCATGGCTGGCGGTACGCCGGTCGTATTCCCGGCAATCGCAGTTTGTGATGGCATTGCCATGGGTCACGTTGGCATGAAATATTCTCTGGTCACCAGAGATTTGATTGCCGATTCTACCGAATGTATGGCTCTGGCACATCATTTCGATGCACTGGTTATGATTCCAAACTGCGACAAAAACGTACCAGGCTTGCTGATGGCAGCTGCTCGTGTCAATGTTCCGACCGTATTTGTTAGCGGTGGCCCGATGCTGGCTGGTCATGTTAAGGGCAAGAAAACCAGTCTTTCCAGCATGTTTGAAGCAGTCGGCTCTTATGACGCTGGCAAGTTCACACTCGAAGACGTAGAAGAATTTGAAAACAACGCTTGTCCGACTTGCGGTTCTTGCTCCGGTATGTATACGGCAAACTCCATGAACTGCCTGACCGAAGTTTTAGGTATGGGCTTAAAGGGTAATGGCACGATTCCGGCAGTTTATTCCGAACGGCTCATTCTGGCAAAGAAGGCTGGTATGGCAGTTATGGACTTGTACCGGAAAAACATTCGTCCACGGGACATCATGACCGCTGAAGCATTTGAAAACGCTCTGACAGCAGATATGGCTCTGGGCTGCTCCACCAACAGTATGCTGCACATTCCGGCAATCGCAAATGAATGCGGCATCTCCATCAATCTGGATATGGCAAATGCCATCAGTGCAAAGACACCGAACTTATGTCATCTTGCTCCGGCTGGCCACGCTTACATGGAAGACCTCAATGCAGCTGGCGGTGTTTATGCCGTTCTGAACGAACTGACAAAGAAGAACCTCATCCACACCGACACCATGACTGTTACTGGTAAGACACTGGGCGAAAATATTCAGGGCTGCATCAACAAGAATCCGGACATCATCCGTCCGATTGACAACCCGTATAGCCCGACTGGCGGTATTGCTGTCCTCAAGGGCAACCTTGCTCCAGACCGTTGCGTTGTAAAGCGGAGTGCAGTTGCAGCAGAAATGATGCAGCACAGAGGTCCTGCAAAGGTATTCAACAGCGAAGAAGAAGCCATTGCGGTGATCCGCAGCGGCGGTATTCAGAAGGGCGATGTGGTTGTTATCCGGTATGAAGGCCCTGCTGGCGGCCCTGGTATGCGGGAAATGCTCTCCCCGACTTCTGCTATTGCCGGTATGGGACTGGATAAGGACGTTGCCCTCATCACAGACGGCAGATTCTCCGGTGCAACCCGTGGGGCTGCTATCGGTCACGTTTCTCCGGAAGCCGTCAGTGGCGGTAACATCGCTTATGTACAGGACGGCGATATGATTTCCATCGACATCCCGAACTATACCATCACGCTGGAAGTTTCGGACGAAGAACTCGAAAAGCGGAAGCAGACCATGCCAATTCTGAAGAAAGACCATCTGACGGGCTATCTGAAACGGTATGCAAAGCTGGTTTCTTCTGCGGATAAGGGTGCAATCATCAACCGATGAACCTTTTCAAAAAATCCGATGAGCCTGTTTTCTCTAAAAATTTAGAACAAATCGATTCCATACAGTCCTCACAGAAGCCATCATCCAAAAAGCCCTTGCTCATTGCCGTTGTCATCATTGTCATTTGTCTGTTGCTGGTCGCCGGAAGTCTGACGACTCTTTTCTGGCTGCATCATACAAATACAACCGACGATACAGTCCGTGAACCCAGTCAGACGACGGTTCGTTCCGACATTCCGGATTCGGCTCTCGTCAATCCGCAAAATGGACATTCCTATTTTGTCTATCCCGATTCTGTAAGCTGGATCGATGCAAAAACAGCTTGCGAATCTCTTGGCGGACATCTGGCAACCATTTCCGATGCACAAGAACAGGCATTTGTCGAATAGCTTTCACAAACTTGCTCTGAACGCACAAATTTCTGGCTTGGCGGTTACTACGACCGAAATCGGGACATCTGGAAATGGGTCGATGGAACGCCATTCACCTATACGAACTGGGATTCCTGGAACAATGGCGAAACAGAATTCAGCCAACCGGACAACCACACCGGAAATGAATGGTATATTCGTTTTGGAAAGTCCGATCAAACCTATGAAACTTGGGTCGAACATGCTGGACGCTGGAATGATATTGCAAACAGAGCTGGCGATGCGGACGATGATGTCCTGTTAGATTCATTTGGTTTTATCTGCGAATGGGATTCAACCAACAACAACTAATCACCTGAGAACACAAGGTTCTCTACTTTAAAAAATAAAGGAGGAGTTTTCCCTATGGGTATGACCATGACACAAAAAATCCTTGCTGCACACGCTGGCTTGGATCATGTAGAAGCTGGTCAACTGATTCTGGTCAACTTGGATCGGGTGCTCGGTAACGACATCACCTCTCCGGTTGCCATCCGGGAATTTAACAAACTCGGTACGGATCACGTTTTCGACAAGGACAAAGTTACCATGGTAATGGATCACTTTGCCCCAAATAAAGATATTAAGGCTGCAACTCAGTGCAAAATGTGCCGAGATTTCTGCAACGAAAAGGAAGTTACCCACTTCTATGACGTTGGTCAGATGGGCATTGAACACGCTCTGCTGCCGGAAAAAGGACTGGTCGTTTCCGGTGACGTTGTCATCGGTGCAGACTCTCACACCTGTACCTATGGTGCATTGGGTGCATTTTCCACTGGTGTTGGTTCAACCGACATGGCATGTGGTATGGCAATCGGTAAGGCTTGGTTCAAAGTACCGTCTGCCATCCAGTTTGAATTGAAGGGCAAGCTGAACCCGTATATCTCCGGTAAGGATGTCATCCTGCACATCATCGGCATGATTGGCGTGGATGGTGCTCTGTACAAGTCTATGGAATTTGTCGGCGAAGGCGTTGCCAGCCTGTCCATGAGCGACCGACTGACCATGACCAATATGGCAATTGAAGCCGGTGCAAAGAATGGTATCTTTGCAGTGGATGACCAGACCTTGGCTTATGTTGCGGAACACAGCGACCGGAAACCGGTTGTCTATACTGCTGACGAAGACGCTGTCTATGAAAAGAAGTATGTCATCGACCTGTCTGAAATCAAGTCTACTGTTGCATTCCCACACCTGCCGGGCAACACCAGAACCATTGATGAAGTGGGCGATGTGAAGATTGACCAGGTTGTCATTGGCTCTTGCACCAACGGCTTCTATCGGGATATGGAAGAAGCTGCTTCCATTCTCAAGGGCAAAAAAGTTGCCAAGAATGTACGTGCCATCATCATTCCGGCAACCCAGGCGATCTACCTCAAGGCAATGGAAAACGGCTTGCTGAAAACCTTTATTGAAGCTGGCTGCGTTGTTTCTACACCAACCTGCGGTCCTTGCCTCGGCGGTCATATGGGCATCCTTGCAGCAGGCGAACGGGCAGTTTCCACCACAAACCGGAACTTTGTCGGCAGAATGGGACACCCAACTTCTGAAGTTTATCTGGCAAGCCCAGCTGTTGCAGCTGCCAGTGCCATCACCGGCAGAATCACAGACCCGAAGGAGGTTTTGGCAAAATGAAATTTCAAGGAACTGTCATCAAGTACGGCGACAATGTTGACACCGATGTTATCATTCCGGCAAGATACCTGAACACCATCGACAAAAAGGAACTCGCTTCCCACTGCATGGAAGACCTCGATACCACCTTTACCCAGCGGGTAAAACCGGGCGATATTATGGTTGCCGGCGAAAACTTCGGCTGCGGTTCTTCCAGAGAACACGCTCCGATTGCCATCAAGGAAAGCGGCATCTCTCTGGTCATTGCAAAGAGCTTTGCCCGGATTTTCTACCGCAACTCCATCAATATTGGTCTTGCGATTGTGGAATGTCCGGAAGCAGCAGAAGCCATTGAAGAAGGACATACAGTAGAAGCAGATCTGGACAACGGCATTCTGTTGGATCAGACCACCGGAAAGTCGTTCCACACTGCCCCATTCCCGCCATTCATTCAGACCATCATCACCAACGGCGGACTGATTGCATCCATCAAGAAGGGTGCTGTCAAGTAAGTAGTTGCAATCGAAACATTCGGAAAGGATAAACAATTATGATTGGAGCAATCATTGGCGATATTGTCGGTTCTCGGTTTGAATGGAACAACTACCGAAAGAAAGATTTCATCCTGTTCACAGAGGATTGTTTTGCAACGGATGACAGTATCATGTCCCTTGCGATTGCTGGAGCAGTGCTGCAACATCAGACCGAAGCAGTTGATTTATCAAAAGCAGCGGTATGCTGGATGCAGAAAGTCGGCAGACCTTACCCCCATTGCGGATTCGGCGGAAACTTTTATCACTGGATTTACAGTGACGACCCCAAGCCCTACAACAGTTTCGGCAACGGGGCAGCCATGCGAGTCAGTGCTTGCGGACTATCTGCCAAGACACTGGAAGCAGCGTTGCAGATGAGCACGGCTGTAACTGCTGTGACGCACAATCATCCAGAGGGCATAAAGGGTGCAAATGCAACGACAGCTGCCATCTTTCTGGCGAAAAGCGGTGCTTCTAAGGATGCCATCCGCAGCCATATTGTAGAGAACTATTATCCGCTTTCTTTCACCATAGATGCCATTCGTCCGGATTATGGTTTTAACGAAACCTGTCAGAACACCGTTCCGCAGGCAATTGAAGCCTTTTTAGAATCTGAATCCTTTGAAGATGCCATTCGCACAGCGATTTCTGTTGGTGGGGACAGCGACACCCTCGCTGCCATTACGGGCAGCATTGCAGAAGCATATTACGGCATTCCAAAAGATTTGTATGACACGGCAGTTACCTATCTGGACGAACCGCTGAAACAAATTCTATTTGCATTTGAATCTGTTTTTGGCTCAAATCTCCAAGCGGAATGAATCTTTTTCCATGTTGAATTGCGATTTCAAAAAACCGATGCAGAAAACAGAAATCTGCATCGGCTTTTTTGTAGAAACGACAGAATTTTTGCAAAAACCTTGTAATTCCCACCAATATGATGTATAATAAAGAGGTATCTGGAGAATTTGCCGGCAAATCACCGGTTCTCTCTGAAAATTTCAACCAAAAGGAGTCCTTCCCATGAATTATAACATTGCGTTACTCAAGGGCGATGGCATTGGCCCGGAAATCGTAGATAGTGCCGTTGCTGTTTTGCAGAAAATCGGTGAAAAGTTTCACCATACCTTTACTTGCACCCCGTATTTGATTGGCGGCTGTGCAATCGATGCAACTGGCGTTCCACTGCCAAAGGAAACCGTAGACGGCTGTCTGGCAAGCGACAGCGTGCTGCTCGGTGCGGTTGGCGGTGCAGTTGGTCATTCCAAGTGGGATGCGATGCCGCCGCATCTGCGTCCGGAAAAGGCTCTGCTCGGCATTCGGGAGGCTCTGGGACTGTTTACCAACCTGCGTCCGGCGAAACTCTATCCTGCTCTGAAGGGCGACTGCCCGCTGCGGGAAGATATTGTTGCCAAGGGCTTTGATATTATGATGGTTCGGGAATTGACTGGCGGTATCTACTTTGGCGAACGGGGCAGAAGAACCGGCAAGTATGGCGAAGAAGCCTATGATACCGAATGCTATAGCCGCATGGAAATTGAACGGATTGCAAAGGTTGCCTTTGAAACCGCTCAGAAGCGGAACAAGAATGTCATCTCCATCGACAAGGCAAACGTACTGGAAAGCTCCCGTCTGTGGAGAGAAGTGGTACACGAAGTTGCAAAGGATTATCCGGATGTAACTTGCACCGATATGCTCGTAGACAATGCAGCAATGCAGCTGGTCAAGAACCCAAGACAGTTTGATGTTGTTGTTACTTCTAATATGTTCGGCGACATCTTGTCGGATGAAGCTTCTCAGATTACCGGTTCCATCGGCATGCTGCCGTCTGCTTCTCTGGGCAGCACCAAGCGTGGTCTGTATGAACCAATTCACGGCTCTGCTCCAGACATTGCCGGACAGAACAAGGCAAACCCAATTGCCACCATTCTTTCTGCTGCAATGATGCTGCGGTATTCGTTCGGTCTGATGGACGAAGCAAAGGCAATTGAAGATGCCGTTGACAAGTACTTAGAAGCTGGCTACCGGACTGCTGACCTTGCAAAGGAAGGCGTTACACCGCTGTCCTGCACCGAATGCACCGCAAAAATCATCGAACTGCTTTAATGTTTTCCCTGCCGACTGTTCGACATCATTCGCAATAACGAAAAGAGGATGAACCTTTATGACCTTAAAAGAAGAATTAGGATATGGACTGGATGCCCTTGTATTATTCCGGGGTTTACAGCAAAATCCAGTCATTCACGCCCTGATGGAATTTTGTCACGCAGATTCCAGCGACCTGGCAAACCAGATTCGGACGTATAGCTCCATTGTGGCTGCTCTGTATCCGGCAACCGATAATCTCACGGATTACATGGAAAAAATCGTACTGGAAGAAGAAACCGTTTATGTCCAGCGAATTGGTGCGGGAGAAGCAGTTTCCGATGCCATGAAAAAATGTCTGGAAACCGAACTGCACCTGCTCCAGAAAATCGCTATGCTGACTTCCTCCCAGTTGCAGGCAGAAATGCCGTATTTCCCAGACCTGCCAACTTGGAACAACCGGAAAATCGACTTGGCTGCTGCTTACCATAAGCGTGTTACAGACATCGGCAAGCATGGCTATGGCGTATACGCCCAGTATCATATGTTTACACTGGACGAAACCGGCGACATCATTCCAATCTGTTACCCAGACCCGATTGACTTAGACCACATGGTCGGCTACGAACGGGAACGGAATATTGTCATCGACAACACCAAAGCCCTGTTGAACGGCAAATATGCTGCAAATGTACTGCTTGCCGGCGACGCTGGCACGGGAAAATCTGCAACCGTCAAGGCAATTGCCAACGCCTATCGGGAAGAAGGTCTGCGTCTGATTGAGCTGACCAAAGACCAGTTGCGGTTTATTCCTCGCATTATGGAACATCTCTGCCGGAATCCGCTGAAATTCATCCTCTTTATTGATGACCTGACATTCTCGGAAAATGACCCGAACTTCGGCACGCTCAAAGCAACATTAGAGGGCAGCATTGCTGCTCGTATGAAAAATACGGTAATCTATGCCACCAGTAACCGCCGTCATCTGGTCAAGGAAACCTTTGACGATGGTTCGGACAAGCACCAGAACGACACCGTTCAGGAACGCATTTCCCTCTCGGAACGGTTCGGCATTACCGTTACTTATACCAGACCGCAGAAAGAACTGTATCTGGAAATCGTCCACAGCTTGGCGGAACAGGCTGGCTTGCACATGGATGCATCACAGCTGGACATGGAAGCCGAACAATTCGCACTCGGAAAATGCGGAAGAAGTGCCCGTGCTGCAAGACAATTTATTGATACGCTGCTGACCAAAGAGCCAACAGTGACGGAAGGAGCAGAGTCATCATGCTGACACTGGATAAAATTTATAAGGCAAGTCATGTGCTGCGGAGCGTTATCCGTAAAACAGACTTGATTCATGCACCGCTGGTCAATCCGGACAGCGAAATCTATCTGAAAACCGAAAACCTGCAAATTACGGGTTCTTTCAAAGTGCGTGGGGCATATTACATGATGTCGCAGCTGACGGAAGAAGAAAAGGCAAGAGGGGTGATCGCCTGCTCTGCCGGCAACCATGCACAGGGCGTTGCACTGGCTGCTGCAAAGAATCATATCAAGTCCTTGATTTGCCTGCCGGACGGTGCTCCGATTTCCAAGGTGGAAGCAACCAAGAGCTATGGTGCAGAAGTCTGCATGGTCAACGGTGTTTATGATGATGCCTACCAGAAGGCTCTGGAACTGAAAGAAGAAAAGAATTATACATTTGTACACCCGTTCGATAATGAAGATGTCATTGCCGGACAGGGTACAATCGGTCTGGAAATTTTAGAACAAATGCCAGATGTGGAAGCCGTTATTGTTCCAATCGGCGGCGGCGGTCTGATTTCCGGCGTTGCATTCGCCATCAAGAACCTCAACCCGAATATCAAGGTTTATGGGGTTCAGGCAAGCGGTGCACCGAGTATGCGGAACTCCATTCGGGATGGCAAGATTGAATGCCTCGACCACGTTTCCACCATTGCAGACGGCATTGCCGTGAAAGAACCGGGCGAACATACGTTCCAGTATGTCAGCAAGTATGTGGATGAAATCGTAACGGTTACAGACGACGAAATCTCTGCTGCAATTCTGGCTCTGATTGAACGCCAGAAGCTGATTGCAGAAGGGGCTGGGGCTGCTTCTGTTGCTGCTGCCATGTTCAACAAAGTGCCGATTCAGGGCAAAAAGACCGTTTGTCTGGTATCCGGCGGTAACATCGATGTAACGATTTTGTCCCGTGTCATCAAGCGTGGTCTGCTGATGTCCGGCAGAAGCTGCATGCTCAACATTGAACTGCTGGACAAGCCGGGTCAGCTGAAAGATGTTTCCCGCATCATCGCCGATCTGGGCGGCAACGTCATCTCCATTCACCATGAACGTGCCAACGAGGGCAGCGACATCAACGGCTGCTTCCTGCGGATCACCATGGAAACCAGAGATTACGCACACATTCAGGAGATCCGCAGTGCCCTCATGGAAGCGGGTTTTCATCTGGTAGATTGAGTTTCAAACAATAGAAAAGAGGTTTTTATCATGGATACCATTTATACCAAGAACGCACCAAACGCGATCGGTCCGTATTCACAGGCTGTCAAAATCGGTGATATGCTGTACACTTCCGGTCAGATCGCCATCAATCCGGCAACCGGCAATGTAGAAGCAACTGACATCGTGGGACAGTCCAAGCAGGTCATGGCAAACCTGAAAGCCGTTCTGGAAGCCGCAGGCACTAACTTTGACAAGGTTGTCAAGACTACTTGCTTTCTCAAGGACGTGGCACGGGATTTCGGTGCATTCAATGAAGTGTACGCCGAAGCTATGGGCGATGCAAAGCCGGCAAGAAGCTGTGTAGGCGTGGCAGACCTGCCCAAGGGTGTGCTGGTAGAAGTTGAAGTTATCGCGGCTCTGTAAGCGGTAGGCTTCACACAAAGAGAAATGAGAAGCGGAGAACATTTTGGACGTTCTCCGCTTTTTTCATTATCGATTGCCTTTCGGATAAAGCTTTTTCTCATCTGTTCGCCCCATGAGATAATCTACACTTACCCCATAAAAATCTGCAAGGGCATTCAGCGATTCCAAAGGGATTTCTCTTGTTCCCAGTTCATATCTGGAATATGTCACCTGCGAGCAGTGCAGGTAATCTGCAATGTCTTTTTGATATAAATCCATATCTTCCCGTAAATCACGAAGCCGCTGTAATAAGAACATTATCGATTTCCTTTCGGATAAGGCTTTTTCTCGTCCGTTCGTCCCATGAGGTAATCCACGCTTACGCCATAAAAATCTGCAAGGTGTTCCCATATCACTGTGGGTATATCATTTTCTCCAGTTTCGTATTTGGAATAACCGGTCTGTGACATCTGCAAATACTGTGCCACCTGCTTTTGCGTCAAATCTGCATCTTCTCTTAAATCTCTGATTCGATTTTTCATACGTATAACAGCCTCCCAATTGCAACTATTATACGATAACCTGTTTCAGATTATTGACTTATAACCTGAAACAGGTTATAATGATAAAAAAAGGAGGTTTTCCCATGACAAATTACAAAAGACCTTACTTCCGGTTATTCTGTGCCGTCTGTGACACCATTGATGCACTGGAACAAACAGCCGCTTCGAAAAACTGCCCCGAAACCACTGCCAAACTTCTTTCAGAACAGGCGAAGCAGTTGCGAAAAGTCACACAGGAAACAGAGGAACTGGTCATTGGCAGCGATTCCTAACGTTTTTACCGGCTCTTTTTTTCCGCAAAACGCTTGTAATTTCCGCTGAAATATCGTACAATAAAAATATACACAAGCATTTTCCAGCTAAAAACGTCAGGAAATCAGCATCTATCCAGCAGCAGTCCATACGCTGCTGCAAAAGGGGAAGCACATGAATCAAAAAGCAAAACATTTTCTAATTGTATTAGCTTTGTCCGTTTGTTTATTTCTCACATTAGTATTGGTTGTATCTTGTTACGATAATGTCGCTTTCAAATATGAAACAAAATACATAGAATCCGAAATAAATCGAACTATCTGCGTTGAAAATGAACGCATAAGATGCACATATCCGTCTTATCACAAGGGAAGTAACAAAATTGAGATGTATTTTGAAATTCATGATGAAACTCATGGTCAAGAAAAAGAAGGCGAATTAGAAAGAATGTGTGAGATCGCGGACTATATATCCCGATATATCAAAAACAATCCCGAATCTTTTTTATGCGGAAAAAAAATCACCCTCAGTTCTGAAAGCTGTGACCGGTTAGGCGATGTAAAAATTTGTAACTTTGATCCTGAAACAGACGAAACCTTTTCCAGTTCAGAACAGTTTCACTATGGGTATTTTGACGGATACTTCTATCCCAAGGAAGATTTTTCCCTGTCCAAGCTAGAAAGATTTGATTGGTTCGAAATACTAGAGTTTACAGATATGACAAACGATAACGCTTCCAGTTTGCTCCATTTTCCGCAGTTAAAAGAAATTCGCTGTGAGCGTGATTTTTTCACAACGACAGAACAAGAACGATTTCGATCTAAGGATATTTTCCTGTCTTTTATAGAAATCTAAAATTTCACAAATTTGGTTCCCTTTTTGAGTGAGACTTGATCTTACATGGAGAGCGGCAACAGAATCGCACCCTATCTTTTTTCAGCAAAACGCTTGTAATTTCCGCCGAAATATTGTATAATGAAAGCTATAGGAATCTGCCCTGCGGGTTTCAATTTATCATAAAGGAGTTTTTAACATGTACGCAAATATGATGGACACCATTGGTTTTGTTTCCCAGTTCGATCCGGAAGTCGGACAGGCAATGAATGAGGAGCTGGGTCGCCAGCGTCGGAATCTGGAACTGATCGCCAGCGAGAATCTGGTTTCTCCGGCAGTTATGGCTGCTATGGGTTCTGCCCTCACCAACAAGTATGCAGAAGGTCTGCCCCACAAGCGGTACTACGGCGGCTGCGAATATGTAGACGTAGTAGAGGAGATCGCTATCGAACGTGCCTGCAAGCTGTTCGGTGCCAAGTATGCCAATGTACAGCCCCATTCCGGTGCACAGGCAAACACTGCTGTATACTTCGCACTGCTCCAGCCGGGCGATACGGTTATGGGCATGAGCCTGGCACACGGCGGTCACCTGACACACGGTTCTCCGGACAACATCTCCGGCGTGGCGCAAATCCGCGCGGCCGCTCCGGAATCCAGGGATGCCTGGCGCTTCTGGAGCCAGAAGAAAAGACCGCCGAAAAACATTCCCAGCGCGATCACGAAAAAGATGACGGAAAGAATGCGGCCCAGCGCAAAGCCCGCTTTTCCGCCGTGCCTGCGCGCGGCCGGGGAAAGGAACAGCTTTTTTTCAAATAAATCACTCATTTCAAAACGAAAATATCCACAGAAAACAATCGCGGAAAGACGGTCACACACTACCGGAACGCCCAAGGCAGCGCAACGATAAAAAACAGACACATTTTTTTATCCCTGCCGGAGAAAATTGTTTCACATCCACATGCGGGTGATGTACATTAAACCGGACGAGTTTCAAGAGCTCCCATCTTACCTTTCACCCCCTCTTTTTAACGCCATGTTTGGATCATTCACTACCGTTCCCGCCCCCAAGGGCAATAAAAATCCTGAATCCACCCCCAGCTGGATGGATGTAGCCAAGAGCCAGGACATCCCCGAACCGGTTGCGGAAGCCGCGCCTTCCTACGCCCCCACCACCCGTGTCCAGCAGCTGACCCGCAATGTGCTGAACTCCGATGTGGAGGTAATCGGTTCCCTGCGTTTTTCCGATGACCTGCTGATTGACGGCACCGTGGAAGGCGACATTTCCTCCGAAGGGGTGCTTTCCGTAGGCCAGAACGCCGTCATCCGGGCGGAAATCAATACCAAATCCGTTATCATCCACGGCAAGGTCATCGGCAATGTAACAGTCACGGACCGCGTGGAACTGAAAAGCACGGCAGAACTCGTAGGTGACATCCAGGCCGCCTCCCTGGCTATTGAAGGCGGTGCAATCTTCATCGGCCATTCTACCGTAGGCGCCCCCACGGTAGGAGCCACAGGGGCTTCCGCCGCCAAGAAGGCGGCTTCCGTCCATGCCTTCGCTCCGGAGCCGGAAACCCATGCTCCGGCCAGCCAGAGCACGCTGGATATTGACGCGGAATAAAAAACTCTCCGCCTGCTACTTTCAGGGGCGGCAAAAGAACGGACCGTTCTTTTGCCGCCCTCTTTGTTCCATGAACCCCACCTTCCATCCCGTCCCCCGGATCAGCACCGCGCCCTCCGGGAAAATCAGCCACCCCTCCCCGGCACCGCCCTGGACACTCCCCCCAACTGCGGAAAGCAGCCCGGCGCCTGCCCGGGAGGTGGAATGCTTCTCCTGCCGCAAAAGCACCTCCGTCCCCGCCACGGCAGTTTCCGCCAGGTGCGGCCATTGCTCCGCGTATATCAAACTGGACGACGTCATTTTACACAGCAGAACGCACCGGACCAAGGTGCAGACCTGCGGAAGCGTTACCGTGCAGGCCAATGCAGACCTGAAGGGGCTGAACATCGAATGCCGTGACCTGGTCTTATACGGCAGGGCTTCCGGCGACTTCCTGTGCAGCGGCGTCTGCAAAATCAAAACGGACCAGCACATCTCCGGCTCCATCTCCGCCCGCAGGATGGTGGTGGAAAAAAAGACGACGGTGCTGGTCACAGGAACCATCCGCGTGGAAAACATCTGGATACAGGGTTCTCTGGAAGGAACGCTTACGGCGGATGAAACCGTCACCATCCACCGGCACGCCAAATTCCTGGGAGATATCACGGCGCGCCGCCTCATCATTGAGGAAGGCGGCACTCACCAGGGAGCCTTTACCCGCCTTACGTGACATGAATCTTCCCATCTCCATCCGCGGCGCGCGCCAGCACAACCTCCG
>ERZ773193.1073-NODE-1073-length-37256-cov-4.323620_pt1 | contig 37256 bp, 34 predicted proteins | sample MGYA00511110_ERZ773193 | MGnify/ENA primary metagenome ERZ773193 (study PRJEB29015, sample SAMEA2737784) | human gut metagenome | biome: human gut; feature: human-associated habitat; material: faeces | place: China | collected 2012 ...
CCTCTCCGCGCTGTATTATAGTTTTACGGATTTTAACATCTTCCAGCCGGCAGAGTTCACAGGGCTGGACAACTATGTCACGCTGTTCAACGACAAATATTTTCCGGTGTCGATCAAGAACACCGCCGTCATGTCCTTCATCGGCATGCCCATCGGCCTTGTGGTCGCTCTGGCGCTGGCCGTGCTGCTGCGTTGGCTTGCCGGGCAGGGGCATTCCCAGGCACACACACTGGTACTCGTCAACGCGGTGCTTTTGTTTTTGAGCGGGCTGTGCTCGACACTGGGCATTTCACCGTTGCTGGCCTGTATGGCACTGGGCGCGGGTTATGTGAACCTGGGCGGCGAAAAGCGTCTGTTCAAGCGGATGGACAAATTCTCTCCGCCGTTCCTGCTGCTGTTCTTCGCGCTTTCCGGCCTGCGTCTCAACATCCCGTCCCTCGCAACGGCGGGCGTTATCGGCGTGGCCTATTTCTTCGTACGCATCGCAGGCAAATACGCGGGGGCCAGCAGCGGTGCGGCGCTGTGCCGCGCCGACCCGTCCATCATCAAATATCTGGGCCTCGCTCTCACGCCTCAGGCCGGCGTTTCCATCGGTCTTGCCGTGCTGGGCCAACGCATGCTGCCTGCGGCCGAAGGCACGATGCTGGCTACCATCATCCTTTCCTCCGCTGTACTGTATGAGCTGACCGGCCCGGCCTGCGCAAAGCTTGCGCTGCTGCGCAGCGGCGCCATCCCCCGCCCTGCAACCCGGCAGCCCGCCCGCGGGCATGGGCGGATGCCGAGCATGCCGGACTTTATACCAATGACGGTAAACGGCTGCCGGATAATCATAAGATTGATGCCGTGACATTTTCCGGAGGAGTTGCAGATTGTATCTATCATCCGGAAGGAAAAGAGACATTTCAGTACGGAGACATCGGAGTGCTCCTTGGAAGGGCCATTCTCGATCATCCTGCATTTAAGAATATACGCTGGTTTACCGCAGCAGAGACGATCAGAGCGACCGTGGTAGGTGCGGGAACCCATACCACCAGTGTTAGCGGCAGCACCATTTCCTATGCAAAGGATAAGCTGCCGGTTAAAAATATCCCGGTCTTAAGAATTGGATCGGATGATGAAGCTGATTTGGAAGCATTTGCTTCTTCAATCATACAACAACTCCCTCTGTACCATTCGGAGGGAAAACTGGAACAGATAGCCATCTCTTTTGAAGGCCGGCATTACGTAAGTTTCCTGGAAATCCAGGCCCTTGCAGCCGCCATCATCAAGGGGGCAAGGGAAATTATTGACAGTGAGTTCCCACTGATCCTGGTAGTGGAAAATGATATCGGAAAAGTTCTGGGAAATGCCCTTAACGTGGCGCTTCACAGAGAAAAACCAGTTGTGTGCATTGATGGAATTCATGCACAGGGCGGGGATTATATCGATATCGGAGAACCACTGGCCAACGGAAGAGTTGTTCCGGTCGTAACAAAAACTTTAATTTTCAATACTTAAAAGGAGGAGAGAGATTGATATTAAAGACAACGCTTTTTGGTCATACCTATGAATTCAAATCTGTCAGAGAAGTTATGGCCAAGGCAAACGAAGAAAAGTCCGGCGATAAGCTGGCAGGCATTGCCGCCGAAACCGCAGAGGAGAGAGTGGCCGCCAAGGTGGTGCTCTCCAATCTGACCCTGAACGATCTGCGCAACTGCCCCGCCGTCCCCTATGAGGAGGACGAGGTGACCCGGATCATCCAGGATTCTGTCAACGAGACCATCTTTAACGAGTATAAGAATATGACGGTGGCCGAGTTCCGCGAGTGGCTGCTGGATACCCAGACCACCCCCGACATGATCCGCCGGGCCTCCCGCGGCCTGACCTCTGAGATCGTTGCCGGCGTGTGTAAGCTGATGAGCAACCTGGACCTCATCTACGCCGCCAAGAAGATGCGCGTGACCGCCCACTGCAACACCACCATCGGCACCCCGGGCACCTTTGCCTGCCGGCTGCAGCCCAACCACCCCACTGACGATGTGGCCGGGGTAACCGCCTCTCTGCTGGAGGGACTCAGCTACGGCATCGGGGACGCAGTAATCGGCCTTAACCCGGCCATTGATACAGTAGAGAGCACGACTGCCATTTTGAATTTGTTTAACGATGTAAAAAACAGGCTGGAGATCCCCACACAAATCTGCGTACTCTCCCACATTACCACGCAAATGCAGGCACTGCAAAACGGCGCGCCAATGGACCTGCTGTTTCAGTCCATTGCCGGGTCGGAAAAGGGACTTTCCGCCTTTGGCACCGGGGTAAATATGCTGGCAAAAGCCAAGCAAATGATGCAGGAACTGGGCACCTCTCAGGGGCCAAATCAATTATACTTTGAAACCGGGCAGGGCAGCGAGTTGTCCTCCTCCAGCCACAACGGCGCTGACCAGGTGACTATGGAAAGCCGGTGCTACGGACTGGCGCGGCACTTCTCCCCTTACCTGGTGAACACGGTAGTGGGCTTTATCGGACCGGAATACATCTATGACAGCAAGCAACTGACGCGAGCGGCGCTGGAGGATAACTTTTGCGGCCATCTGCACGGCCTGCCCATGGGGTGTGATATTTGCTACACCAATCACATGGTGGCAGATCAAAACGATGCGGACAACCTGCTGGTGCTGCTGGCCAACGCCGGGTGTCACTATGTGATCGGCGTGCCCCAATCGGACGATGTAATGCTCATGTACCAAAGCACTTCTTACCACGATGTGGCAGCCACCCGGGAAATGCTGGGGCTGCACCCGATCCCTGAATTTGAGCGCTGGTGCGAGGATCACGGCATTTTAGAAAATGGCAAGTTGACGCCCTTGGCCGGGCAGCCGGGACTGCTAATGTGAGGTAAACGGTATGAATCAGAAAATAGAGAGCCAAAATGGCGTGCTGGAAGATATAACCGCCTGCACAACCGGCCAGTTTTGCCTGAGCGACGACCCAAAAATGATGGAACTGAAGTCCCACACCCCGGCCCGTATCGGCGTTGGGCGGACCGGCAGCCGCTATTTGACAAAAGCCTATCTGCGCTTTCGCGCCGACCACGCTGCCGCCAATGACGCGGTAATGACGGAGGTGAGCCAAGAGACCCTGGAGCGCCTGCACCTGCCACAGGTGCAGACCCGGTGCAAAGACAAATACGAAATGCTCACTCGCCCGGACCTGGGCCGCCTATTTGACGATGAAAACAAAGCCAAAATCAAGGCCGTTTGCACCCCAAATCCGGATGTGCAGATCTACTGCGGCGACGGCCTGTCCGCCCCCTGTATCGGCGCCAATGTGCCGGATCTGCTGCCTATGCTCACCTTGGCACTGAAGCAGGCAGGGATCACCGTGGGCATACCGTTTTTTGTACGGTACTGCCGGGTAAACACCGCCCGCACCATCGGTCCGCTGGTAGGCGCCAAGGTCACCTGTGTGCTCATCGGCGAGCGCCCGGGACTGCTGACGGACGAGAGTATGTCCGCCTACATTGCCTACAACGCCCGACTGGATATGAGCGAGAGCGACTACACCGTGGTGTCCAACATCAGCCGCTACGGTATGGCACCGGTAGAAGCCGGAGCCTATATTGCCGACGTGATCCAAGACCTGCTGCAAAAAGGCGGAAAGTAAAGACAAACAAAAAAAGGCCTGTTGTCTGCGTGGACAACAGGTCTTTTTTAATTTCTGTAAGCGGTGGGTGTGGTGCCCTTTAGCTGCTTGAACACCCGGGAAAAATAACTCATATCGTTAAACCCGCAGGCAAAGGCGATCTCCGTCACGCTTTTATCTGTTAAGGTCAACCGCTCGCAGGCGCATTCAATGCGGTAATAGTTCAGGTACGCAATGGGGGTCCTGCCGGTGAGCGCTGCAAAGGCACGACAAAAATACCGGGGCGACATGCCCGCCACAGCTGCCAATTCATCCAAGGTAATGGGCTCGCCGTAGTTATTGCGGATATAGGTGAGCACATTTTTCATCCGGGTGATCTGTTGGCGGCTTTGTGGCGGTTTGATGTCGCTGTGCATACCCAAAAGGCAGCCCAGCAATTGCCACAGCAGCCCCACGGTGGTCCACTCATAGCCCAGCTGTTCCCGCTCCATAGCATCAAAAATGCGATCCGCCAGCGCCGCCTCCGTGCTGCCCTTGGCTAAGCGGCCGGAAAAGCCATTCTCGCTGGCCAGGAATGCTGCCGCCGACTTGGTGCACACCGGGGTATCCTGGAGCAAGGTACCCAAGTCAAATACCACACACTCGTAAATACAGTCGTGGGGCGCACCTCCATGGATCACTCCGTCGGCGATCCAAGCACTGTCCCCGGCTTGCAACTCCATCTGGCGGCCGTCCAAGCTTAGGGTAAAGCTGCCTTGCAACACCAAAATGAGCTCATATTCCAGGTGCCAGTGCAGGGGCATTTGGTACCGGGGTGCGCCCGGCTCTACATAATAAAGCTCTATGGGAAAATCAAAAGTGCCCCGCTTTTTGTCCTCATGCAATTCGCTGTAATTCATAGGCCCTCAAAAAGTGAATATTGTGCTACTCGCAAGTGCATATCCTGCGTGCAAAGAATATTTATATCTAATATAATGCAATTAGCATACCATGGCGGGCTTGGATTGTCAACCATGGGCAAGGAGGTTTATCTATGCAAAATATCAACGAGATCAAGGACCAGATTTGCGATGTTTGCCACAAAATGTGGCAGCTGGGCTGGGTGGCCGCCAATGACGGCAATGTGAGTGTGCGGCTGGAGGACGGTCGGATCCTTGCCACCCCCACCGGTATGAGCAAATCCTTTATTACCCCGGAAAAGCTGGTGCTGCTGGATCCGGAGGGCAATGTGTTGGAAGCCGCAGAGGGTCTGCGCCCCTCCAGTGAAATCAAAATGCACCTACGCTGCTACGACAAGCGGGACGATGTGATGAGCGTGATCCATGCCCATCCGCCGGGAGCAACCGGCTTTGCCGTGGCACACAAGGCCATGGATATGTACAATATGATCGAAGATGTGGCCGTCATCGGTGCCGTACCGCTGACCCCTTACGGTACTCCTTCCACCGTGGAAGTGCCCAACGCTATTGAGCCGTACCTGGAAGAGCACGATGTGATGCTGCTGGAGAACCACGGTGCACTGGCCGTTGGCAGCGATGTCATCACTGCCTTTTATCGTATGGAGAGCCTGGAACTGTGGGCCAAGATCACCATTAACGCTGTGATCCTGGGCGGCAGCCATGACATCAGCCGAGAAAATATTCAAAAGCTCATTGATCTGCGGGGCTATTACAGAGTCACCGGCCGTCACCCGGGCTACAAGCAATTCAACCCGGATGACGAACTGCTGCACAAGAAAGACTAAGGAGTAGGCTATGTTAAAAGGAATTTCTCCCTTGCTGTCCCCGGAACTGCTAAAAGCGCTGGATGAGATGGGCCACGGCGACACCCTGGTGATTGCAGACGGCAACTTCCCGGCAGAGAGTGTCGGCAAAAACGCCAAGGTGATCCGTGCAGACGGTCACGGCGTATCGGAGCTGCTGGACGCGGTACTGGCGCTGTTGCCTCTGGATGCCTATGTGGACGCCCCCGTATCCCTAATGGAAGTGGTGCCCGGCGACACCTGCGGCACACCCAAGATTTGGGACAAATACAAGGTCATTCTCCACCGGCACGAGCCGGAACACAGCGGTATTCAAATGGTGGAGCGCTTTGCATTCTATGAAAAAGCAAAGGATGCTTACTTAATTATCGCCACCGGCGAGACCGCCATTTATGCCAACATTCTGCTGCAAAAAGGCGTGGTGCAGGCATGAAAAAGACCGTAGTTGCCTTTGACTTCGGCGCGTCCAGCGGGCGTGCTATTGCCGGTACTTATCAAGACGGCAGACTGGAATATAAGGAAGTCCACCGATTTGACAATATCCCGGTAGATGACGACGGCCGTATGTGCCACAACTTTCCTGCCATTTGTAAGGAAGTTGACGCGGCGCTCTCTAAAATGAACAGCGCCGACGGACTGAGTTTTGACACTTGGGGTGTGGACTACGGTTTGCTGGACAAAAGCGGCAACCTGCTGCGCCTGCCCTGCCATTACAGAGACACCCGCACCGCCGGAACGGTAGAGAAAGTGCTGAAAAAAATACCGGCAGACAATCTGTACCGGGCCACCGGCAATCAGATTATGGAGATCAACACCCTGTTCCAGTTGACCACGGAAGACACTGCCGGTGCAGAGAAGCTGCTGTTTATGCCGGACTTATTTGCCCACCACCTGTGCGGCAGTATGCAAACGGAGCCCACCATCGCCTCCACCTCACAACTGCTGGACCCGATGACCAAAACCTGGCGGACAGATATTGCCAAGGCCTGCGGCATTGACCCGCAGCTGCTGCCCGCTGTTGGCCCGTCGGCTGCCGTTCTGGGTAAAACAGACGGCGGCATACAGGTGATCGCCACCGCCGGGCACGACACCCAGTGCGCCGTGGCGGCCATGCCTGCCGCTGCCGGTGAGCAGCCGGCGTTCCTGTCCTGCGGCACCTGGTCTCTGATCGGCTGCGAGCTGGACGAACCCATCCTGACCCCGGACAGCCGGGCAGACGATCTGTCCAACGAGCAGGGCGCTAATGGCAAGATCAATTACTTAAAGAACATCAGCGGTCTGTGGCTGATCCAGGAGACCCGGCGGGCCTATCGCCGTGCAGGCGCAGAATACAGCTACAACGACTTGGAGCAGCTGGCGCGGGAGGCGGAGCCGTTCACCTGCTTTATTGACCCGGACGACCCTCGCTTTTCCACCCCCGGCGACCTGCCGGAACGGATCCGTAACTTTTGCCGGGAGACCGGACAGCCGGTGCCGGAGAGCGTAGGCGCCGTGGTGCGCTGCATTTACGAGAGTCTGGCTATGAAGTACCGCTTTGCTTTGGATCAGATCAGCGCCCGCACCGGGCGGCAATTCAATGTGCTGCACCTGCTGGGCGGCGGCACCAAAGACGGCTTCCTTTGCCAAATGACGGCAGACAGCCTGGCTTTCCCGGTGATTGCCGGGCCTACGGAGGCCACGGCTCTGGGCAATATGCTGCTGCAACTGATCGCACTGGACCAGCTACCGGATGTATCAGCCGGTCGAGAGCTGATCCGCAAAACCGAGACCCTAAAGACCTATGAACCCAAGCCCACGGCAGCCCGAGACCGGGCGTACCGTGACTTTCAAAACATATTGCGCTAAGCGCAAACGGAGGTAATGACGATGACTTATCCAAAAATCGGTATTCGCCCCACCATTGACGGCCGCTGGGGCGGCGTGCGTGAGAGCCTGGAGGCCCAGACCATGGGCATGGCCACCGCAGCCAAAGCGCTGATTGAAGAAAACCTGCACTATCCGGATGGCACGCCGGTACAGTGCGTGCTCTCCCCCACCACCATCGGCGGCGGCGCAGAGGCAGCCAAGTGTGCCGAATATTTTGCCGGCGAGAATGTGGTTGCCACCCTGACGGTGACCCCCTGTTGGTGCTACGGATCAGAAACCTTTGACATGGACCCCCACACCATTAAGGCAGTTTGGGGCTTTAACGGCACGGAGCGCCCCGGCGCTGTGTACCTGGCCGCCGTCATGGCTGCTTACGCGCAAAAGGGGCTGCCTGCCTTCTCCATTTACGGTCATGATGTGCAGGATATGACGGATAAAGAGATCCCTGCCGATGTGGCAGAGAAGATCCTGCGCTTTGCCCACGCTGCCGCTGCAGTAGGCTGGATGAAGAACAAGGCCTATGTGAACCTGGGCGGCATTGCCATGGGTATTGCCGGCAGCTTCTGCAACGCGGAAATGTTCCAAAAATACTTTGGCATTCGTGCCGAGTGGGTAGATATGACCGAGATTGTGCGCCGGATCACCCTGGGCATTTACGATCATGATGAGTTTGACAAAGCGCTGAGCTGGGTTAAAGCCAACTGCAAAGAGGGCTTTGACTGCAACGCCGGTAAGGACTTGCCGGAGATCATTCGCAAGTCCAAGGTGGTAGACCCGGATAAGGACTGGGCGTTCATCACCAAGATGACCATGATCATGCGGGACATTCTCTACGGCAATCCCAAGCTGGACGAAATGGGCTGGCACGAGGAAGCTCTGGGCAAGAACGCCATTGCCGGCGGCTTCCAGGGGCAACGCAACTGGACCGACTGGCTGCCCAATGCGGACTTTACCGAGGCCATTATGGCTTCCAGCTTTGACTGGAACGGCAAAAAGGCCCCAACGCCCTTTGCCACAGAGAACGATACTCTGAACGGCGTGGCGATGATGCTGGGCACCCTGGTCTCCGGCACCGCTCCTTGCTTCCATGATGTGCGCACCTATTGGAGCCCGGAGGCCTGCCAGCGGGTCACCGGAATGGCGCCCACCGGCGTGGCAAAAGATGGCTTTATCCACCTGATCAACTCCGGTGCTACCGCACTGGACGGCACCGGTGCCTGCCGCAATGCCAAGGGCGAGCCTTGCATGAAACCGTTTTGGGAAATGACGGATGCGGACATTAAAGCCTGCCTGAACGCCACAGACTGGTGCCGAGCGAACTATGAATACTTCCGTGGCGGCGGCTTCTCCAGCCACTTCCGCTGCCGTGCAGAGATGCCGGTAACCATGCTGCGCGTGAATGTGATCGACGGCATCGGGCCGGTTCTGCAACTGGCCGAGGGCTACACTGCCGACCTGCCGGATCAGATCCACAATATTCTGGACAAACGGACCGATCCCACCTGGCCCACCACCTGGTTCTGCCCCCGGCTCACCGGCGAGGGCGCCTTTAAGGATGTGTACAGTGTGATGGCCAACTGGGGCGCCAACCACGGCGTCACCGTGTACGGCCATGTAGGCGCCGATTTGATCACCCTGGCCTCCATGCTGCGTATCCCCGTGAATATGCACAATGTGCCGGAAGCGCAGATCTTCCGCCCCCACGCCTGGGCTGCCTTTGGCACAGAAGACCGCCAGTCCGCAGACTACCGCGCCTGCGCCACCTACGGTCCCTTGTATAAATAAGCAACCCCCAACACCCCGGTACCGCGGTACCGGGACATTTTTCATAATTAAAAACGCAAAGAACCCCGCACCGTTTGGTGCGGGGTTCTGCAGTTATGTAAGGAAATTTAGATGGACTTGAGCAGCTTGGGCAGCTTCGCCAAAGCACCGCCAATACCGCCAAGGATCTTATTAAAGCCAACGAAGGTGGAACGATCATCGTTGAGGATCATCAACAGGCCCTCTGCCATCTTGGGGGAGAACACGCCCATGGACATGGCGATAAAGTTACGGATCGGGATCTGGGTAGCCATAGCTGCCAGCATCTGACCGTCACCGTTCTCCGCAGAGCCGAACTTGCCCACCACCTTGCTGATCAGACGGCAAATCTTGCCGCCCCACTTGGTGTGGCTGGCATCGTCCAGGCAGTTGTACAGGTCAATGGGCTTGGTGGTGTCCCGCTCACGGGCAGGCAGTTCCTTGCCATACACAGCGGTCCACTGGGCATCGTCCATTGCCGCCAGGTCTGCGGTGTAGTAAGCCGGTGCCGTCTTTCTGTAATCCGGCACGGCAGCGGTGCAGTCGGAGATGATATTTACAGCCTTAGTCAGGCGAATATCCCGGCTGGAAGCACCAACCATAATATCAAACAAACCGGTCTCTACCTGCCAGTCCTGCAGCTCCACATTGTAAAATGCAAAGGCGCGCTTGGACAGGGTAACGGAGACTTCCTTCTCCTCCCCGGCTTTCAGGAACACTTTCTTAAAGGCACGCAGCTCCTTCTTGGGACGGAAGATGGTGCTCTCCTGATCGGCCACATAAATCTCTGCGATCTCTGCGCCGTCCACATCGCCGGTGTTCTTGATCTTAAAGGTAACGGTCAGGTCGTCCGTGTCCTTAATATTGGAGGAGGACAGCTCCAGATCGCTGTATTCAAAAGTGGTATAAGACAGGCCGTAACCGAACGGGAACAGCACTTCTTTCTCTGCGGTGTCATAGTAGCGGTAGCCGATGTACACACTCTCTTTATGCTCGCTGACCACCGGCTGGCCGGGATAGTTGCCATAGGTGGGATTATCCTCAAAGGACAGCGGATAAGTCTCGGAGGTCTTACCGCTGGGACATACGGCGCCGGTCAAAATACGAGCCACAGCCTTGCCGCCGGCCTGGCCGGACAGGCCGCTGTTCAGCAGCGCCTTTGCGCTGTTCAGCCAGGGCATGTGAATAACGGAACCGCCTGCCAGCACCACCACGGTGTTGGGATTGGCAGCAGCCACCTGCTCGATCAACTGATTATGATTGGCAGGCATTTCAATATTCGCGCGGTCATAGCCCTCGCCCTCAAACTCCTCGGTCAAACCGGCAAACACCACAGCCACATCTGCAGCCTTAGCAGCAGCCAAAGCCTCGGCCACCAGTGCATCGTCCACCTGCTCGGTGCCCTTTTTGTAACCCTGGGCATAAGTCACATCTACGCCCAACTCTACCAGATTGTCATAGGCATTTTCCATCTTGGTGGGGTTGATCACGGAAGAGCCGGCGCCCTGGTAACGGGGAGCCTTCGCCATCTCGCCGATGATGGCCACTTTCTGCCCTTTCTTCAACGGCAGCAGGCCATCGTCGTTCTTCAGCAGCTGAATGGAGCCCTCGGCTACCCGGCAAGCCAGGTCGTGGTGCGCATCCACATCATAAGTCTTTTTGCCCTCGTCCAGGGTCTTCTTGGCTTTCAGGATCAGGTTGACCACATTGTCTACCCGCTCGTTAAGCACATTCTCGTCCAGCTTACCCTCTTTGACAGCGGCAATGATCCGCTGGGTGTTCAGGTCACCGGAGGACGGCATTTCCAAATCGGTGCCGTTCTCCAAGCCGGGAATACGGTCTACGGAAGAGCCCCAGTCGGTCACGAACAGACCCTGGAAGCCCCACTCGCCGCGAGCCACCTGCTGTTGCAGCCAGCCGTTTTGAGAAGCATAAACGCCGTTAATACGGTTATAAGAGTTCATCACCGTCCAAGGCTGCGCCTCTTTAATGGCAATCTCAAAGGCGGTCAGATAGATCTCGCGCATAGCACGCTCGTCGATCACCTCGTTGATGACCATACGGTATGCCTCCTGCGAGTTGCAGGCAAAGTGCTTCAAAGAAGTACCGATGCCCTTGGACTGTACGCCGTTGATGATGTTGGCAGAGCACTTACCGGCCAGGTACGGGTCCTCAGAGAAATACTCAAAGTTACGGCCGCAAACCGGCGCGCGCTTAATGTTGGTACCGGGGCCAAGAATTACAGAAACTTCTTCCTGCAAGCACTCCTCACCCAGCGCCTCGCCCTCTTTGCGCAACAGCTCCTCGTCCCAAGAGCAGCTGGAAGTAGCAGCGGTGGGGAAGCAGGTAGCCGGATAAGAGTTACCCAGTCCCACGGAGTCGCCGTTCGGGTTCTGCTTACGCAGGCCGTGAGGGCCGTCCGTTACCATGATCTTGGGCAGACCCAGCTCCGGGGCCTCCTCCAGGTGCCAGTAGTCAAAACCGGAAACAAAAGCTGCCTTTTGCTCCAGGCTCATCTTGTTCACAATGTCAGCGTGTTTCATTCTAAATCTCCCTTCACATAATGCCGAATGGATTTCGCTGTTACATTATACAATATTTGCCGGTCGTTTCCAAGACCTTTTGTGAAAAAAGAAAAAAAGATATGGGATTTTTACCAAAATCACGGAAACGAAGAAACAGACGCACCTCCTGCCCCCGCAAAAAGAAAGAAAAAAGCGCCGCCCCTGCTTAATACGAAAACAGGTGCAGCGCTTGTCCGTACAACGGTCAAAGTCGCTTACTTTAAGAAGCGAATCAGCTCCATAGCGGCGTTGGTGTCGCCGTCTACTTTCAGCTTGCCGGTGGTGAAAGCCAGCACCGGATCCAGCTTGCCGTTCACCAACTTCATCAAGTTGGTGCCGTTGATGATCAGCCGTGCATTGCGATCATGGTAATCATAAGGCTCCACATGCAGCTGGCCGTCCTTGATCTCTATGTAAAAGATACCCTCTGCTTTGCCTTCCACATCGACCTGGAATGCCAAAGTGCCGGGAATGGACGAAACATCTGCCTTGCTGAGCTTTTTGCGCACAGCCGCAACAATAGACTCGTATGTCATAGCAGCCATTAGTATGTACCTCCTATCTGTTTTTTATTATTATAGCACAATAGTCTTGCACATTCAATAGGAGTTTCCGAACATTTATTGTGCACTTTCAACAAATATTCGCAATTTTTCGCTTGTAATAACTCGTAGTGACAAATTATTTATCCTTAGGTCTTGCCACCCAGGCTACCACCAGTGCGCTGAGCACCGCCACGGTCACTCCACCGGCGCAGGCGGTAAACCCGCCGGTGAACACGCCCAGCAGACCGTCCTTTTGCACCGCTTCCTTGACCCCTTGAGCCAGTGCATTGCCAAAGCCGGTCAGCGGCACCGTAGCGCCGGCACCTGCCAACTCCACCAGTTTAGGATACCAACCCAGACCGCCCAGCACCACTCCCAGACACACAAACAGTACCAAAATCCGCGCAGGTGTCAGCTTGGTCAGATCCATCAACAGCTGCCCCGCCATACAGATCAGTCCGCCGATCAAAAACGCATAGAGATAGATCATCATCCCGCCCCCTTAATACAAATGAAAAACAAAGAGGATCAGGCCGTACAGCACGGAGGTAGTAACACCGTACACCAGCACCGGTCCGGCAATGGAGAACATTTGCGCCGCCGTACCCAGTACAAAGCCCTCGTGCTGGAATTCCAGCGCCGGCGACACCACAGCATTGGCAAAACCGGTAATGGGCACAATCGTGCCTGCACCTGCCTGGCGGGCGATCTTGTCAAACACACCGATACCGGTAAGCACCGCCGTTGCAACGATCAGCACCGCCGGGGTGGCCAGGCGCACCTGCCGCTCTCCCAATCCCAGGCTCTCAAACAATGTATTCAGCAGCTGCCCCAGCAGACAAATACCACCGCCGAACAAAAACGCTTTCACCGCGTTCAACAGCTTTGGGGAATTGGGGCTGGCCTTGTCCGCCATCTTGCTGTAATCACTCTTACTGATTCCCAAAAAATCACCTCATCCCTATTATTCATAGAAACTTCACGATTATACCCTTGACATTTGTCTTTCGCTTCTGTAAAATAGCATTATACTATTTGTAAATCTTAATTGAAGAAGGTACCGTCATGCACTTGATTGATGTACGCGATGTTTATAAAATCTACAACCCCGGCGAGAATCAGGTGAACGCGCTGGACGGCGTAAGCCTGACCATTGACGAGGGTGAATTCGTAGCCATTATCGGCCAGTCCGGCTCCGGTAAGTCCACCTTGATGAATATGCTGGGTCTGTTGGATGTACCCACCAGCGGTGAGTATTACATCAACGGCAACCTGGTAGAGGATCTGACCGACGACCAGATGAGCGTGATCCGCAATGAGCAGATCGGCTTTATCTTCCAAGGGTTCAACCTGATCTCCTCCCTGACCGCTGTGGAGAATGTGGAGCTGCCGCTGGTATACAGAGGTATGGGACGCCAGGAGCGGCGAGAGATCGCCGAGAAAGCGCTGGCTCGCGTGGGACTGGATAAGCGTATGCACCATCTGCCGGCGGAAATGAGCGGCGGGCAGCAGCAGCGTGTGGCCGTGGCTCGCGCCATTGCCGCAGCACCTCCGGTCATTTTGGCCGATGAGCCCACCGGCAACCTGGACACCAAATCCACCAAAGAGGTTATGGCGATTCTGCACCGACTCAAGGACGAGGGCCGCACCGTGGTGGTCATCACCCATGATAATGAGATTGCCATGGAGGCGGAGCGGGTGGTGCGTATCCGTGACGGCAAGATCGTGGAGGACTACATCAATCCCGGATTTGAGGAAAAATACGGCCGCGAGTCCAAAAAGGACAATGCCAACCCCATCGACCAGGGCTAATAGAAAACAGACGAAGAGGGCTTGAGATTTGATAATCTCAAGCCCTCTTCTTTTGCAAAAATACAGGCCGCGTGCGTGGGCACACGGCCATTTGTGCGTGATTTATTTCTTTGTGGTGGAACCAAATCCGCCGTCCCGCACCCCGTCGGCAGCGTCGTCCTCGGTGATCCCAAAGGGCAGAAAAATGCCCTGGGCAAAGCCGTCGCCTGCGGCTACCGTGGCGCTGTGACCCGCATCGTGCGCGGTGCAGCTCATTTTGATCATAATGTGCCCCTCGTTGGAGGAGCCGTAATAATCGGCGTCAATAATGCCAACAGTATTATCCAGCCCGATCCGGTGCTTAAAGCCCAGCCCGGAGCGGGGAAAGATCGCCAGCACCCAGCCCTCCGCCATCCGGGCGCGAATGCCGGTGGGGACCAGCACAGAGGCGTCCTTCGGGAAGGTTACCGCAGCCGGCACATAAAAATCATACCCGGCAGACCCGGCGGTGGCGCGCTGTGGCAGCACGATACTGTCATAGACAGCCTGCACATCCTCCGTCTCCGGGAACGCTTTTAGCCAGTCCTTTTGGAACCGGTCAAAACTTACTTTTTCAAACTTGGCGATCTTTTGCATATCCGTTCTCCTTTGCGTTTCTGCTCCCAGTATAACACAAAGAACGGCAAAAAGGAAGAGCCGATGCGCAAAAGCTACAACCCAAAGGACACGGAAATGGCGTGGTCCACCTTGCCCATATCCTGACCGTCCAGTGCGCCCATACGCTCCTTTAGGCGGCGTTTGTCAATGGTGCGCACCTGCTCCAGCAGCACCACGCTGTCCCGTGCCAACCCGCAGCTGCCGGCGTTCACCTCAATATGGGTAGGCAGGCGGCTTTTGTCGTGCTGGGAGGTAATGGCGGCAGCGATCACCGTGGGCGAGTATTTGTTGCCCACATCATTTTGTACAATGAGCACCGGGCGCACGCCCCCCTGCTCTGAGCCCACCACCGGGCTTAAGTCCGCGTAATAAATTTCTCCGCGCTTTACAAGCACTTGGATCACCCTCGTATGCAAATTCAGACCCGGGTGCGGCCGCACTCCCGTCATGCATAGGATAGCCGGATCTGCAAGAATTTAATCAAAGGGAGAGAAAATAAAAACTCCCCTATCATTCTATGCCACCCACCGGTGGGCGCAACTGTGCACACCCGCCTAAAAAACGGCATAGAATAGTGAGAAAGGAGAGTTCATTATGGAGAAATACGAGGAGCTTTTTAACCCCTCTTTCTTAAAAAAAGAATCTGCGGCAAAGGAAGCCTGTGACAATCGACCCCCGCTGCCAAAGGACGCTGCCGTGACCATGGCCTATGTGCCGCTGCAAACGGATATGATCACCTACGATGAGGACAAAGCGCTGCAATGCGGCACGCTGTTCCCCACCTTGAACAAAGTCTTTTTAGGAGGGAGCGCCAAGTGAAGAAAGATAAATTGCTGCGTCGCCTGTCCGCCATGCAGTTCGCTATGTGGGAGATGCGGGAATTCCTGGACACCCACCCCAACTGCCCGGACGCCACGGCGCTCTATAACGCCTATAAAGAAAAATACGATACCCTGGCCAAAGAGTACGAGGCCCGCTTTGGCCCCCTGACCTTAAACGGCGCCAACAGCGACGCCTGGCTCCAAGACCCCTGGCCTTGGGAAGCCGGTTTTGATACGGACGAGTAAGAAAGTCCCGATCATTGCCGAGCAAAAAAGCACCCCGGAGAGCATACACCCTCCGGGGTCGTTTTATATTTATATACTAATCCGTATAGGCATAAGAAAACACTTGCAGTTTTTCATCGTCCGACACCGTGTCATTCACATTTACGCTGTACACATTGCCCGCATACCATGCGCATTTTCCCTGATACATCAGCCGCTCATCGGTATTTTTGTATGGATGGGTCAGCACAATATGATCATCTTGTACCGTAAAGGTGATCACGCCATAGCTACGCTGCGCGTTCTCGGCAAAACAGGCAGGCAACGCAAACGCCTCGCCGGTGGTGTTGACAGCCAAATCGGACAAAACCGTGGCCTTTTCCAGCTTTACACTGTCTAACGCTTTGCCGCTGCCATCATAGAGTACCAGGCAATTTTGTCCGTCGTTCAGGTTCTCCTCCACACTAAGCCAGCGGTCCCCCACAGGGTACACCGTTTGGGCGGTGGCGGATTTTTCCAACCGGAACGGCGCTGCCAGATAAGTTTGCCGCTCTTTTTTGGTGGCAAAAGTGAATTTACCCCGCTGCAAATCCAGTTTGACCGCCGTCTGCACATCGGTCGTACCGCTGTCTGCATACGCACCAATGAACATAGCCTTTGGCGTGCAAGTGACCTTTGCAAAGCCGCCAAGCACCGCCTGCACCTGCACAGTGGGCTGCAGCTCGGAAAGGCATAGCGTGCCAATCACCGCGTATCTGGACTGCTGCACATTTTGGAAGCCCACTATATCTTTTGCCTGCGCCCGCAGGGCCTGCGTGCCGTCTGCAATATACGGAATGGCCGTCTGATCCTTGGGTGCAAAAGTATAATCCGATGTTACATACAAGGTGTCGCCAACCGCATTTGCGGTAGCATACCGGCCGCTTTGGGTCCATTTACCCAAGAGTACCGGCTGCTTTTTATTCTCCACATTGTAAACTTGAATATAGGTGGTACTGTCCGTTGTGGCGCATACCGTCAGCCGATCGCCCCACACAAAAACGCCCTCCAGCTCCGCATCGTCCGGCACTGCGCCTACCATGCGATACAGCAATTTGGTCTCTCGGCCACGAACTTCAAAAATATAGATCTGATTTCTGTTTTTCATGGAATTGCTGTTGGTATAAGCGTAATACAAGTACCCGTCTGCGATCTTGATCTGTGCCGGCTGTTCCACGCCTGCTTCTGCACGATGAAATACGGCACCGGCCTCTTCGCAGCCGGACTCGCCCCCCGTTGCCGGTTGCAGCGTGGCCGTCACCGCATACACCTCATTGTAGTCTGCAAAATCCACCACCCGCTCCCGAGAAAACAGATCGCCGGAGCCCGCAGCCACTACCGTGCCACACAGGAGCATAAAGCAGGCCACAGCTGCCAACATTGCGACCCGGTGCTTCTTCCGCTGGGGAAAGGGAACGACCTTTGGTTCTGCACCGGCCAAAATGCGCTGCCGCAGCCGATCACGGCTAAGGCTCTCCGGCAGTTCCGGCTGCGCGCTGTCAAATTTGTCTTTGATGAAATTGAAATCCTGATTTTTCATTTGAATCACTCCTTTAAGACAAATAGCTTTTCATTTTGGATAAACTCCTGCGCAGTCGTTGCCGAACCGTTCCGGCCGTCAGTCCTGTAATTTTTGCCACTTCTCGGCTGCTCAGTCCCACAACAACAGACAGAAGAACGATATTCTGATTTTCTTCACTTAAAATACCCAGTGCCTGGCGCAGTTCCTGACTTTCAAGGTCCGCACTTTGCGCGGCAGAAAGGCTGTTTGCGTATGCGTCAATATCTGCCTGCTCCCGGCGGGCGATCTGGGCCTTAATCCCGGCCATACAGCCATGATACAAAATGGCATAGAGCCAGGCGGCAAAGGCCTCCGCTTTTTTCAACTGCTCTAACCGGGCATATGCGGTAAGCATACAATCCTGCACGGCGTCCTCCGCGTCCTGGGTATTGCCCAATTTGTAATAGGCATAGTTATACAGCTTGCGCTTATATCGGTCATACAGCGTGCAAAAAGCGTCTACATCACCGGCCTGCGCACACAGCACAAGTTCTTTTTCTGTCATATCCAAACCTCCTTTGGCCCATTCAAAGCCAAAAGTCCCCCCGCTTTTCTGAAGAGCGCGAATTATTTGCAGGCGCTGTATTTTTTGACCATATAGCCGCCCACGGCCAATATACAAACAATGCCTGCGACGGTCAGCGACACGCCGATCTTGCGGCTTTTCTTGTCCTTTGTCTCCTGCTTTGCCTGCAAAGTGGCAGTGGTTTCTATATCCGTCACCTTTGCGCCGGTCGTCTCTGTGGTATTTTTCTTGCTGGATGCCACCACGGTGGCAGGAACAGTTTGGGTCACCTGGACCTTGGTGGCTGTTTCCCGCTGCTTGGCAGTGGTTTTCGCCTTTTGCCGCGTGCTTCCTTCGCTTTGACTCGCTCGCACATGGGCCTGCACATAAGGCAGCGCCTGATCCTCCCGCAACAGCCGAACGGTGATACTCTTGTCCCCCTGGGACAGGATCTTGTAATCCTCGCCGGATTTGGATAGCGGAAAGGACCAGCCGGTCACCGTACCCTTGCCGGTATAAGTGATCTTGCAGCCACCGGTGGCAGGGTCTGCGGTCAGCTGCACATCATCGCTGGGCTGATCGTTCACATAACCCAGCGTGTCCTGGGGATTTTCTCGCACTGCCCAATGCACCGTGCTTTCTGCCCAGGCAGGCGCACTGCAAAACAGAAATGCCGCTGCCAAAATCAACACTGCCAAAGAAATAGATACTGTCTTTTTCATAGAAATTTGTTCCTTTCTCCAAGCCGGTCCAATCCTACAGATCGCGCCTATTCGCTCTCCTGCACCCGGCTTCATAGATATAGAGCGAAAATACCGCCGTTTGTTACACCCGCGAACAAAAAAAGATTCCGTGCACCATGAATACACGGAATCCTGTCAGCAGCAAAAAGCCAAGCCCTTTGCGTATGTATTCGGTTTTTACACCTGCTCGGCATGAACGCGCACGCGCATGGGTTTGTACCGGGTCAGCACGGTTTGCAGGGCTTCGGACGCCAACACCTCTTTTACAAAGCTGTCCGGGTCGTCGGCGCACACCAGGTCAGAGTATTCCTCCAGCTGCGCCTCCGGCGGGTAATAGAAGCAAATGGTCAGCTCCCAGTTGCCGCTGCGGGCGCACACTCGGCGGGTAAACAGCAGTTCATAGAACTCCTCGCAAGCCTGGTTGAACACCCCCGCTTCAAAGCGGTACAGGTTTTCCTCAGCGATCTTGTAGCCGCCGATGCCCTGCAAGAATTTCCCCAGCGCCTCCGGCGTGGGGGCGTCATAATCCAGCCCCGCCTCCTCGGCGCAAAGGGCGGTAATGCTCTCCAAAGTCTCCGCCATACCGGCCTCGGTACTGTCCGTATAGTCCGTGACCACGCACTCCGCATGGGTAAAGCGAACGGTAAATTCGTACAGCTCGCCCTGCTCGTCCCCCAGCAGCGCTGCCAGGCAAAAGGCGCCGTCCGCCAAGCTCACTTCCTCGTGAAGCCAGGTCTTGCCCACCGGGTCGCCCTCGCTGCAAGTAATATCTGCATCGTACAGCACCAGCTTCTCCACATCGGAAAAGCTCTCGCTGTTGTCAAAATACAGCACCACCTGGTCTTGGCGCGCCGCCACATCGGTGATCACGCTGCCGTGGAAAGTCTTGCACACGCACGCCGGCAGCTTGCTTTGAATTTTAGACAGCGCCCGCTGATAGTCTCGCATGGCGTTGTCCGGCTTTTTATTGAATTTTAACTTGCCGCCTGCTGCCCGCTGCTGTTCCTCAGCCAGCGCGGCACGGTACCATTCTTTTGTAAAATACTTCATAATTGCCTCCATGGCCGTTATCGCTCAATATAGCCTACGCCCATACCCGGCTGTCCACCGGCAAGCAAATAGGCTTTCAACCGCCGTTGCAGGTCCGTCTCCTCCGGGTAATCCTCTGTGCGGCGACACTTAGCGCCAAACACCCGCTCCATGGTCTGCGCCGGGAAAGGCAGGTCGCACACCGGATGAAACAGCGCCGCAAACTGCAAAATATTGCACCCCGGGCGCATAAAATCCTTGTTGCCGCTAAACAGCAGCCAGCTTTCGCTAAAAAAGCAGGTATAGGCATAATCCGGGAACACCCGGTCAAAAAACGCCCGTGCCCGGGCAATCGACAACCGACAGGCTTCCGGCTCCAGGGGCGCGCCCTGAGGAATATGGATATACACCACCGGCGCGCCTACCGTCAGCGGCGCGGTACGGGGATATGCAGCCACCGGCGGCAACCGATACAGCTGGAATTGCAGCCGCCCCAGGCGAAACAGCCGGGCGTCCAAATGATTTTTGATCCAGTGCACATTGTGCAGGCCGCCACCGCCGCAATTGGCGCACCAAATGCCGATGTCGCTCATGGTATCTGCAAACACCGTATCCTCAATGCCCAGTTGCCTGTATTTTTCGTGGGTATCCGGCAGCATAGCCAGCACCACCGCCAGGCGGGTCAAATCGCTGCAGTGATCCAAATAGCCAAAATACTGTCTGGTACGGCGCACCGCCCATTGCAGCCGCCGCGGGTGCGCCTCTATCCATTCGGTGACCAAGCTGCGGGTATCCACCGGCAAATCCGCCGCACGCAGATAAAAATCATTGATCATTGCTCTTTGTTGGCGCAGCGGTCGGCTTGGCAGTCTGCGGCCGGGTGGTCTCATTCTTAGCGGTCAGGCCGGAGGACACAATGTGGGTAATCTTGTAATTCATCTTATACAAGGACAGAGTAGACAGCACATTATTATTTAAGAAGTTGCTGTTGGCGTTCTCGTCCTGCACGGTAAAGGTGCTGCCTGCCGGCTCATATTTAATCGCCGCGATCAGCCCCTCTACACCGTCCACCTCCTGGCCCTCGTAAAACAGATACGTTCCCTTTACGGTGATCACATGGTCGTAATTGGTGGTTTCCTGGGTGGTGTCTTCCGTCTTTGCCGCCTGGGTGGTGGTCTCCTTGGGTTTTAAGCCAAAGTCGTATGTACCGGTAAAGTACAAGGCAGCGCACACAGCCACGGCCGCCACCAGCAACAGAATCAGCACATAGGCGCCCTTGTGGTTCTTTTTCTTTTTACGGAACCGGTGACGCTCAATGGTGGGTGCCTCCAGCTCGTCCTCCGTATGGGTGGCGGTCATACCGTCCTCCACTGCGTCCGGCTGGTAAGAGGCGTCCCCCTCTTTGTGCACGATCAGCGGGCTGCACAGCACCGGTGCGCTCTGCCCTGCCTTTTCCGTCTGCGGTGCTTTTGCCGCCGGGCTTTCTTCTGTCGGGATCGGTTCCTCTGCTGCCGGGGCCGTCGGCTCCCCGGAGGTTATATCGATCTGTGCCGGCGCTTTTGTTTCCTGCTCCGGGCGCTTTTTTTCTTCATTCATGGGTATTCCTCCAATTTGGTGGTTCTGCTTTGATATTACCATAAACAAGGTTTTTTTTCAATTCATATTGTGTTGAAATTTGAATTTTTTGCTGATATAATAACAATCAAGGGGAAACCTGTTTGCCGATGGGTTGTTCTATCCCTTGCGGGACGAGCATACACTGGTACCAAGACCGGCAGGCAACGTTTATCACTGGAGGACGATTATGAACATTCTCACTTTTGACATTGGCGTGACCAACATTCGCTATGCACTGTGCGACGAGCAATTCCGGCTCAGCGATGTGCACACGGTGCCCACACGGGCGCAGCAGGGCGGCCAGCAAATTATGGAGCGGCTGCTGGAGATCATCGGTACATACCAGCACATTGACCGGGTGGCGGTGTCCACCGTTGGACAGGTAGACAGCCAAAATGGCATTGTGGTCTACTCCGCCGGGAATATCCCCTACTACACCGGTATGATGATCAAAAAGCGCATTGAGAACGACACCGGTCTGCCCACCTATGTAGAGAATGATGTGAATGCGGCAGCTCTGGGCGAGGCGCACTTTGGCGCCGGACAGGGACAAAAAGACTTTCTCTGCCTGATGTACGGCACCGGAATCGGCGGTGCGCTGTATCTCAATGGTCAGCTGTATAAAGGCAGTGCCTCCTGCGCAGCGGAGTTTGGCCACATGATCACCCACGCCGGCGGTTTGGACTGCCCCTGCGGCGGAAAAGGCTGCTACGAGCGATACGCCTCCACCAAGGCGCTGATTGAAAAGGTGCGTACCGCCACAAACAAACCGCTGGACGCTTTTACAATCTTTGAAAAAGAAAATTTGCAGGACCCGGCTGTGCGCGCTGTGGTGGATCAATGGATTGACGAGATGATCCTGGGACTCACCAATTTGATTTATATTTTCAACCCGCCTTTGGTGATCTTAGGCGGCGGGGTCATCAACGAGGACTATATTATTGAGTTGATTGACCGGAAGATCTACAAAAATATGATGGAAAATTACAAAAAGGTGAACATTGTGCGCACCAAGCTGGGCAGCACCGCCGGCCTCCTTGGCGCCGCCTACGCCGCCGCGCAGTTGTAATCCTCCCATCACAAGTGCAATAAGGCAACACAAAAAGCGTTCCGCAACGGAACGCTTTTCTTTTTGTAAATCGCAGTTATTCTGGCCTATACCAACCGAGATTTCAGGGCTGGAACGGACAAGCAATCGGCGGTGCGAAGCAGGCGGCGATAGCGCTCCATATTCACATCGCTGTGCTCGGTCTCCTTGCTCCACAGGTGCATTACCCAGCTGTCTGCACCAAAATAAGTGGGCACCAGCACGCCCACCACCGCCATTTTGGCAGCGGAGAGCACATCACCCTCTAGTCCCAAATTCAGGAAGTAGCGAAACAGAAAATACATGGCGATCTGCCGACCGAAATGGCTCTCTCCCACCGGGGCAGTCAGATCACCGGCTACCACCTTCTCCGGCCACTGGGGATTGATCAGCTCCGGATTTTGGAACACAGAGCGGAAGTCCATCTTCTCGGTCACTGTGGGCAACGCACCGATTTGGCCTTGCAGCTCCTCTGCAAAATCCAGTAATTCCGCCAGGCACCGGGCAAGGGGCTTTGTGCTGTCCTGCACCAGGGCATAAGCGGTCTTGCGTGCCGACAGCAGGGTAAAGTATAACCGGGCGTCAATGTCATTGAGGGTTGGGGGCAGATCGTTCATCTCCTCGGTAAAAGAGAAATCATACTTAGGATCAAACATCATCTCAGCTGCCACCGGGCAACTAAAGGACAGTCCCATCTCCCGCAATGCGCCAAAGTCATTGATAAACCGAGGAAAGGTACGGCAGGTAAAAGGCGTATGCTCCCCGCCGATGGCAATATGCATATCGCACAAATTCTCGCTGTTCAAAAAGGGACAGCGCTTTTGATCTGACAGGCGAAAAATAGTATTGCCGTACTCATCTTGATCCAAAACAGAAAAGATACGCCGGCGTATTTCACTTTCCGGCAGGGTGTGATAATACGCCATGGACGCCGGGTCCGCATCCACCTCCCAGCCTTGGCAGCAAGAGTCCGGGCAAGCGCCGGCAATGCACACAAAATCCCGATAAAAAGCGGGTACACGCAACTTCATACAGATCCCTCCCGATAAATCGGCCTTTATTATATAATGTATGGCCGATCCCGTCAAGCCACCGGTGCAATTTGAAAATTGCAATGGAAAACTGGGTATGCTATAATGGTAAAAAAGAAAGGAGCCACGCCTATGTGCACAGCAGCAACCTATCAATCGGCCGGTTTTTATTTTGGCCGTACCCTGGATTATGAAGTTTCTTATGGCAACCAAATCGTGATCACCCCCAGGAACTACGCCCTGCGCTTTCGCCACACGGAGGATCAGCCGCACCACTACGCCATCATCGGTATGGGGCTGGTGGCAGAGGACTATCCCCTTTACTATGATGCGATGAACGAAAAGGGCCTGTGCATGGCGGGGCTGAATTTTGTCGGCAACGCTGCGTATTCCGAACCGGGTCATGACAAAGAAAATGTAGCACAATTTGAATTTATCCCCTGGCTACTGGGTCAATGCGCCAATTTGGCAGAAGCCAAAGAAAAACTGCAAAACCTGCAGCTCACCGATACGCTCTTTAACACCGCAATGCCTCGCGCCCAGCTGCACTGGCTAATCGCGGACCGCACCGGCGCAGTGGTCGTAGAGTCTATGGCCGACGGACTGCACCTGTACGACAATCCGGTTGGCGTACTCACCAACAATCCACCGTTCCCGGAGCAAATGCGTCATCTGAGCCTGTACCAAGGACTGTCGCCCCGCCAGCCGGAAAACAACGCCGTACCCGGAGCAGAGTTACCACTGTTCAGCCGCGGTATGGGTGCCTACGGGCTGCCCGGCGATCTGTCCTCCCCCTCCCGCTTTGTGAAAGCGGCGTTTACCCGGGCAAACGCCAAATCCGCCCGCTCGGAAACTGCCGCCGTCAGTCAGTTGCTGCATATTTTGGGCAGTGTGGAACAACAGCGGGGCTGCTGTCAGGTGGCAGAGGGTAAATACGAGATCACCCTATACACCGGCTGTTGCAGCGCAGACACCGGCACCTATTACTACACCACCTATGACAATCACCGGATCTGTGCCGTGCGCCTGTCCGGAGCAGAAGCGGACAGCGCCACGCTGCAAACCTATCCCCTGCAGCAAGAGCAGGATATTTTATATCAAAACTGAATGAACAAAAGGAAATGCCCCGGCGCAAGAATTCTTGCGCCGGGGCACGGTGTTGTGGGGGCGACCCCCACTCGGCTGGCATCAACCCTAATTCCAATCTTCCATCTTTTCTTTGAACGAGGAAAAAAAGACCCTCTATTATATAGTGTGCCTTTTTGCCAAAATACGCCAAAAAAATGCAAAAATTTTTTGAAAAAATTTTTTAAAGCGGGTAAGTGTTCATTAACTGCAAAACTTTACCGACAAAGTGTTGACAAAATGAACCGTTTATGGCATATTTCTCTTGTATACAGATGATTTTTTTATTTTTTCCTATGAGGCATTATGATAGAACAAACACCAAACGCGCCGCCGGCAGAAGTCACCGTTCAAAAGACGGTGGAGGACTGCCAGCGCTATCGAAAAAAATTGTATTGGCGATGTCGGTTGTACTTCCGGGATTGGCCGGACTACGCGGAGGACTGCGTACAAGAGGCATACATAGAGCTGATGCAAGCGCTGCGTGCCGGCCGTTGCATTCACAATTATGAAGCCTGGCTGTTTAAAGTTGCTATTCTCAAAGGTCAGGTAATGATCCGGGAGGAAAAAATGCGCCGGGAAATGCAATTTGAAAACAGCAGCGACAAAGTGATCGCCATGGAGCAGGCCGGGATCTATCAACAAACATTCCCTTCGGAAACAGATCCGGACCCTACGGATGAGGAGATCCGCCGTCGTGCCGTTACAGTTCTTTCCAAACTAAACGACACAGATCGTCGTATTTACTATGAGCATTATGTGCGACGAAAGCCGCTGTGGCAGGTGGCAGCCGAACTGAACATGACGGAGAACGCTGTTAGTAAACGCCATGTGCGATTGAAAGAAAAGATCAAGCGATCTATACGATCGCTGAAATAAAATCAAAGAACGAAATGAAAGAGGAAAACCACGATGACTGCAACACAAAAACAAGTAAAGCGGGCGTTGTATAACGGACTGCCCAATCTGAGCGACCGGGAGCTGCGGCAGATGATCGACCGGGAGCTGGAAAAAGACAGCAGCCAGATCGATATGAATTATATCGACACTTGCTTTGACTTAATGGAAATGCACGCCGACGGCAGAATCGCCGTACAGCCCCGTCGCAAGTGGCTGAAAGCTGTGATTGTAGCAGCCCTGATTGCCGCCGCCACCGTATCTGCCATGAGCGTATCCGCCCATCTGTTCAACTTTAACATTCCGTCCGAGATCGCCCACAAGATCAACGGCAGTGCGCAAATTGACCCCAACCTGGCGGAGGCAGACACCAGCGCCGCCGGTTATGCGCTAACGGCAAGTCCGGTTGCCAAGCAACTGGCGGAACTGGGCATCTCTCCGGTGACCCTGCCCCGACAGTTGGCGCAAAGCAATATTCAGTCTGTGAGCACCATTCAAAGCGACAGCGTCATGACCGCCGCCCAGGTTCTGTTTGAAGCTGACGGCGTGGCCGGTGATCTGACGGTGACCCGGTACGCCACCGCCAATGACTGGGAGGGCAAAGACCGGGTGACCGATATTGACAGCGGTAAACTGGTACACGCCAACGGGCTGGACATTCTGATTTTAGCCCGGGACGACAGCTGCACCCTACGCTATCGGGACGGTAACACCGAATACGATCTGTATTTGGAATGTGACGAGGACACAGCCGTGGCATTTGCCGAAGATCTGGCATAAACAGAATTGCCCATACAAAAAGACAGCCTTGTGCTCTGCACCGGCTGTCTTTTTTTGCTGCCGCAAAGCAGAAAAGCAGAACCCTAAAGTCCTGCCTTTCCGCTTATATTGATTTTGACCGTGGGTGCCCCCACTTGTATATCCGGGCCGCAGCCCCGATTACCGAATCACCAGCGGTGTGTAAGCAAAACTGCCGGCTTGCAGCCCCATACACCGCTCCACAAAGATCATATCCCGGGTGTTGATCATACCGTCGTGGTTCATATCCACATAGCTGAGATACCCGGCCTGACCCTGATGGGTGCCAAAGATCAGCTTAAACATATAGTAGTCCTGATCGTCGATCTTGCCGTCCTTGTTCCAGTCGCAGCCGATTACCGGCACACTGCCGCATTGCAGATCCCGGTCGCTGACCACCACATACAGGGTGCGGCTAAAGCCGTAAGCATAGCGCACAGTCAGCGCGTAAGTGCCGCTTTTCAGCTGCAGGGAGAAGTTGCCCTTCTCGTCCGTAGTCGCCAGGGTGTAGCCGTTTAGCAGAATATCTGCGCCAATGGCGGCGTGGGTACCCTTGGTTGTCGCTCGATCCGCTGCCAGCACCACCGTGCCGGTCACGGTGTGGGTCTCCTCCACCGCCGTGCCGCTGCCCGGCAGCACCGTGTAGCTGCTGTCGCCGCAGTTTTGGCAGGTGGTGATACGCACCCCATCCCGACCGTCTGCCGCCGGGGTCTCGCTAACCACATAGTTGTGACCGGTGGCGGTGGTGTGCCGCTCTTCCAAAATCGCGGAGCAATACTCGCATACACCAATGGCGTAACCGTCATGGGTGCAGTCCGCAGCGTACACTGTCAGCCACTGAATATCACCGTGACCGTCCGTGCAAAAGCCCAGATAACCGGCATAAATATCCCGCTTCATGGCGCACAGATCGGCAAACGCGTCTGCGTCCGTGTACAGCTTTGTGGGAATGTTCCGGGTCTTGGCGTACACCGCCGCGTCCGACCCGGCCATGGTGTAAACGGTCAGTGCCGGGCAACGGGCAAACACATGGGTGCGGTTGGTGCCCAGCTGCACATACCGGGTGCTTTGGCTGCCAATGTACACCTCCGTCAGCGCCTTGCAGTCTGCAAATGCGCCCGGATTAAAGGCAGCTACGCTGTTTGGCACCACCACGCCGGTCAGTGCCGTGCAGTTGCGAAATGCATAGGTCGGCAACGCGGTCAACTGGTCGGACAGCAGCACCGAAGCCAGAGCGGTACAATTTTCAAACACATTGTCGCCCAGCGCAGTAACGGTATCCGGCAGTTCCAGCACTTTCAGCGCAGTACAGCCGGTAAAGGCGCTGGCGCCGATCTGCTGCAAACCGTCGGTCAGCTGCACATACTTCAGCTTCTGATCGTAGGCAAAGGCTTTGGTGCCAACAGTACGCACGCTCTTGCCCAGCGTGACCTTCTTTAACTTTGCATTACAAGACAGCGCCCAGTCGCCGATGGCGGAGGCGGTGTTTTCTGTATAATCCCCCTTGCCGGTTACAGCGGCATAGAGCGTGGATTTATCCTTAGAATACAGCCCGCTGCCGTCTGCGTACAAATAGGGGTTTTCACTGCTGACGGTCACCTGCTCCAGGTTACCGTTGCCGATAAACTCGGCGGCAAAGGCCTTGGTGTAATCGGCGGTGTAGCCCTTTTTGATTTCATAGCCGATCCGCTGCACCTGCTTGCCCAGGGTCACGCTTTTGACCTTATCCGTCTGAGCTGCCAAGAAGTGCATACTCAGGGCGGTGGCATGGTCGCCCACCACCACAGCCAAGCCGGCAGTATTCTCGCCAATGCGGCGGAAGCTGTTGTAGCCTTCCACGGAGTAGGCCATGCCTGCGCCGGGGATCATAGGCTTTTGGCCGCCGTAATAGGCCAGGTGGCAAGCCACCATATCCGCGTTGGTCAGCGCATTCACAGCACTGTCCAGCGTCAGTTGGTAACAGTTCACCGCGTTGTCAAAAGCGTAGCTCTCCACCTTGGTTAGCCCGCTGCCCAGGGTGATCTTCTCCACATTCAGCAGTCCGGCAAAGGCACGGCTGCCAACGGTGGTTACACTGTTGGGCAGAGTCAGGAACACCAGAGACACCGCGTTTTGGAACGCATTGGGGCCGATGGTGACCACGCCCTCGTTAAAGGCAATGTCCTTAACACCGGTGCAATCCGCAAAGGCAAAGGCCGGTACTTCCGTCAACCCACTGCCGATCTCGATCCCGGTAGCGCCGGTACAGTTACGGAATGCGCTTGTCCCAATCCGGGTTACGCTGTCCGGCAGGCTGATGGCCGCCAGCGCCGTACAACCGGCAAAGGCCTCACGGCCGATGGACACGGTGCTGCCCAAATCTAAATTCGTCAGCGCCTTACAGTCTGTAAAGGCGCGATCGTCGATTTCAGCCGCCCCTTTGCCCAGGGTCAGATTGGTCAGCCCGGTGCACCCGGCAAAGGCGGTGGAAGTGATCTTGGTTACCGCCGGCAGTGTCAGGAACTGCAAGGCTGTGCAGTTTTGGAACGCATGGTCGCTAATGGTGGCAGCCAGGGGCAGGTCCACCGTTTGCAGTGCCGTACAATCGGCAAAGCTGTTGGCGCCGATCTTGGTCACTGCCGGCAGGCTTACGCTTTTCAGCCCGGTGCAGCCTACAAAGGCACCGGAATTGATGTTGGTCAAGGTCTCCGTTGCCGTTACCTGCTCCAGGGTGGTAATCCCGGCAAAGATCTCGCCCAGGTTCTTCACGCCATTTAGCAGGTGTACAGAGCGCACCCCCGCCTGCTTATATTTCCAAAGTTGGCCGTTTGTAAAATAAAAGCCCTGCTTCGTCCCCACATTGGTGGCGTTAGTAGACAGTGCGCCGGTGCGCTTATCAAAGTACCAGTCGCCGTCGCCCACAGTACCATACAGGTAGTTTTCCTCGTTAAAGTCCGTGTCCTCCGGGCCGGTCATTTTATACTTCAGGTCGTTTTCCTTGGCATAGCGAATGGACTCGCTGGCCGCCGGTGCAATGACAGTCACATCCTCCATTTTGAACACGGTCACATTGCCGTCGCTCTCCGAGGCGGTAAAGCCCAAGGGATACTTGCCCATCTCCGTCAGGCTCATAGGCAAACGGAAAGTGGCATGGCACCCGGCAAAGGCGTAATCGCCCAAGGTTTTGACGCCACTGACCACAGATACCTCTGTGAGTGCGCTGCCTGCAAAAGCCATACGGCCCATCTGCTGCACCGTGTTGGGCACCACCAGCGAAGTCAGCCCACTGGTATAAAAGGCATAGTCACCAATGCTCACCAGCGACTCCGGGAAATCAATGGAAGTCAGCGCCGTGCAGGCACGAAAGGCGTTGTCCCCAATGCGGGTGACATCCTCGTTCAGTTCCACCGAGGTCAGCTTGCGGCAGTTGCGGAATGCGCCGTCGTTGATCTCCGTTACATCTATACCGGTAGCTACCTTTTGCAGGGCAGAGTATTCAAAGGCGCCGGGGGCAATATACAGCTCCTGGGGAATATCAAATGTCTGGATCTGCGTGTAAGCAAACACATCGGTGGGCAGGGTCTCCACACCGCCCAGACTCCAAATTTCTTGCAATGCACTGTGTGCAAATGCGCTTTCGCCCAGCGTTTTTACCGTAGTGGGCAAATCCAGTATTTGAATACCGGTATTTTGAAATGCCTCTTCTCCGATTTCCGTAATGCCGGCAAAATCGAACTCCGTCAGCGCCTTACAACCGTCAAAAGTAGAGGTGGGCAGCGTTTTCAAGTTTTCAGACAGCCGAACCTGCGACAAAGACGAACAGCCCTGAAATACGCCCTCACCCAGTTGGGTTACGCTATTGGGCAGCGTAATTTCCTTCAGCTTTGTACAGTTATAAAAAGCAGCGTCTTGAATGGTGGTCAATGTATTCGGCAAGTCCACCTGCGTCAACGGGCAATCCGCAAACATCACCGGTGCCAATTCGGTGATTCCTTCTTCTACATGGACAATTTCAATATTGCTGCCGCCAAACACCTTTTCACCCACATGCTTTAATGAGCCGGGCAGCGTTAGCTCCTTCAGCACCGTACAGCCGCTAAATGCCGAACCTTCAATAGTGATCAAACCCTCCGGCAGCTGTAAATCCGTTAAATGCATGCAGTTAAAAAATGCAGCTTTGCCAATGGATTGCAAGCCGACAGGCAGACTGACCCGCTCCACATAGCTGGCATAGAACATACGCTCCGGCACAGCCGTTATGGTCGTCGGCAGCGTGGCGCTGACCATGGAACGGGTCTGCTCAAAAGCACCGCTTCCAATGGAACGTACCGTATCCGGAAGGATTGCATTCTTGATACCGGAGCGATAAAAAGCCTGGTCTCCGATTCTTTCCAGCTGCGGCGGCAGTTCTACATCTAATGACTTACAACCGCCAAAGGTCCGCTTGCCGATTTCTGTTACGCCTTGCGGCATATTCAGCGTTTCCAGCCAAGTGCAACCGTCAAACATCCCGTCTCGCAAGGTATGCATACCGGCAGGCAGGCGAATTTCACACAGATTACTGGCGCCTTTGCAGCTAAAGTTTTCTGCAGTCAAGCTGTCCGGCAAATAGATGGTATTCGTTTCGCTGTCGGCAATCGAATATACGGTAGCACCTTCCGGACCGATGGCAGTAATGCCTTCTTCTACGACCAACTGAGATACGCTGAATGCGTCCAGCATGTTCACTGCCGTTGACCCATCCGCACCCAACACCTGACCGGAAAACCGACCGGAGCCGCTGACCGTTAAGGTCTGGGTATCGTAATCATAGGTAATCGCAACATCTGCATTTGTAGGGTCGGTACAGGTAACAACATCCGTCTGCGCCTCTGCAGCCAGCGCTTGCAGGGGCGCGCCGGAGAGCATCAACAGCAGGCACAAAAGCAGTGCCGTCAGACGCCGTCCGTTTCTTATCCGTTTTGCGTTCATTTCGCCCCTCCTTAATCGTCTGTGCCGGGAATCACTTCCGGCAGATCCTGTTTCAATTCCACCTTGATCTGATTGGCCTTGGCGTACTGGTACGGGGTAGTGCCCAGATAGCACTGCACTACCAGCCGCTTAGAGCCGTACAACACCTGGTCCTCCATCACCGGGGACAGGCAGTTAAAGTTCACATCACGCAGCAGCACGCTGTACAGCGCCTGCTTGCCGATATACTTGACCGTGCCGGGCACAGTGATAGCTGTGGCCTTGCAGCTTTCAAAGGCACCGGCTTCGATCCGCTCCACGCCCTCCGGCAGCACAATGGTCTTGGCGTTGGTGGCACGAAACGCTTCTTCCGGCACCACGGCAATACCTGCGGGCAGCCGTATCTCCGTCAATCCGGGGCAATAGGCAAAGGCCCGCTTGCCAATGGATTTTATGCTTTGCGGCAGGGCACCGATTTGCAGCTGCCGACAGAAGTAAAAGGCATTTTCACCGGCAACTTCCAACTGCACCGGAAAGTTGAATTCCACCTGCCGGCAGTCGGAGAACGCATAGTCCCCTACGTTTTTCAAATTTTCTGTGCCGGTCACTGTTTGCAGCGCTTCACAGCCCTCAAAGGCCCAGGCGCCGATCTCTGTGACCCGGCCCTCCAGGTCTACCCGCTCCAGCAAATTGCAGTCATAGCACAGTCCTTCCGGCACCGCCGTTACTTTTGAGCCAAGGCTCAAGGTGCGCAGCGCCGATTGTGCCAGTGCCCGGGAGCCGATGGTTGTCAAGTTCTCCCCGGCGGTCCATTCTTCCAGTGCGGTACAACAGGCAAAGGCGTTCTCCCCTACCTGAACCACAGACGGCAGATCCGCTGTAGTCAGCGCCGTACAATCGCGAAAGGCATTGTCACCCACCAGGGTCACATACGGCAGGATCAAGCTCTCCAACTCGGTGTGCTTTTGAAACACGCTGTCTGCAATGGCAAAAATGCGGTTACCCTCTACGGTATCGCAGATAAGCCGGGCAGCGGCTCCACGGTAAGCGGTGATGTACGCCCCCGCCTTGCAAAGCAGGTAGTCGTACCGATCCGTTTGGCAAATGGTACTTTCTCTTGTTTCTTCATTGGGTCGCACGGTAATGGGTATTTCTACCAAAAAGCCCTTATACAGAATATTTAGGGTCACATCTGCCGTGCGGTTCATATGCACCTGGGTGGTGTAAGTGCAATTCTTCAATGCCACCGGTTTAGTGGTGCCGTCACTCCAGTCTGCCGTTAAGGTCAGGCCGTCGTAGCTGAGCTGTTCGCCGTAAATGTAGTGGCTCTTAAAACTTTCGCCCAACTGGGCATTAAATCCAATCACACGCACAGCCTTGGTGGTCTCCTCCGGTCGATCCGGCTGGGTGGGCTTGTGGTGCACATTATCACCGGTCACTTTCTTGGTGGTCGGTTCTTTCTTGGTGGTGCTCTCCTGCTCCCGTTCCGTGGTGGTGGGAGTGGTCGTGGTGGATTGCGTGACGGCAGTCGCCGTGGTGGTTTGCTCCGGTTGACGGGCAGCGGTTTCTCCGTTTGCGGTGGTACGCTCCGGCGCCGTCGTGGACTGGCTCTTTTCCGTGGTGCCGGGCACAGTGGTTGGCTCGTCAACATCGTCCTCGCCGCCAATGATTTCCGGCCCCAGCACAGAGGCGGAAATCGCCTTACCGATATGCTCTAAAATGTTGTAATCAAATGCAGCGTCTACCATGGCGTTTACACTGATGGTGGAGGCTAGAATCGCCGCAGCGATCAGCGCACCTCGCGCCGCACCGTTCAGTCGAGCCGTATTGCCGGCCTTGCGCTGAATCAAGTGCAAAAACGCTTTATCCTGCATCAACGGCACCATCACGACCAAATGGTCCCGATCCTGCCGCATTTCCAGCAGTGCATCTACACACTGGTCGATCAGGTCGCAGTTCATTTCCGCTTCCGGCCTCTGCATTTCTTCATCGATCACCGTCTCTAACAGACGGATAAGATCGTCCTGGTTCACTTTTTCTGCAATGATTTTGTCAATATGCAGTGTCGCCATAACGCGTCCTTTCCGGGAGTTAAAACAGCTGGTTTAAGATCTCCCTTAGTTTTTTTCGCAGCCGATGGAGCCGCGTGGTCACTGCCGGCACGCTCATATTCATGCGCGCGGCAATGTCTTCAATCTTTAGATCTTCTATGTAACGCATCGAGAACAGAGCTGCGTCCGTGTCTGACAGAGCGGCACTGATCTGGCGGGAATACTCCTCAAAGGTCAGTCGCTCATCCGGATCCGCATGCTGGGCAGGAATTTCAATCACCTCGTCCAGAGTGATACAGGTTTGCGCCCGCTTTTGCCGGTCAAACTGCTTTTGCACCAGGTGATCCGCCGTGCGGTACAAAAACGCCCGGGGCGCTGTGAATACCTCACCGGTGCGCAGCCGCTTATAATAGACCACAAAGGCCTCTTGCGCCACGTCCTCACTTTTGTGCGGGTCGCCCAATCGAGAGAGCGCATAGCGGTAGATTGCCGTGTAATACTTGGCGTACCCCTCTTGCAGCAAATCGTCTGCTTTCTTTTTCTCACTGCCTGCCAAATCGTGCCACCTCCTTTCAGCCGCCTTTCACTTAGTAGTCCGTTTGGCGGGTCAAAACCTTACACCCTTTTGATATTTTTTTGCAAAAAAAGTGTCTCGTCTTATTGTACCATATTTTGACCCCTTTTGCCTACTGTGAGCACTGCATTCTGCCACATTTTGCATTTGATGATAATTTTTCACAATTTAGCGCATATTTCGACAGACTTCGACGGCACCGGCAAGATATAATGCAGTTGTAGGGACAACCCCCTGCACCGTGCGCTTTGGCACAAAAAAAGAAAGAGGTGTACCAAAATGAAAAAATGGATCCATTCGGTGATTACCGTTCTGCTGGCCTGCATTTGCCTGTTGCCCGGCACGGCCTTTGCTGCAGACAACACAGACACTGTACCGGAGGGCGGCTACATTGCAGCCGACCCCACAGAGGACGATGTGATTTTCACCCAAGAGGATTTGCTGATCTTGGACGCTGCCGAGGATTACGGCGCCACCGCAACCGGCGCCCGCACCAGCGGATTGATCACATCTGCCACGCTGAAGTTCGCCATGAACAGCAACACTATGACCATCAGCGGGCTGACCAAATGTGTGTCCGGTGTGAAAAAGTGCGGCTTTACCAAGGTAGTGGTTATGCGCAGACTGAACGCCAGCTACACCTGGTCGCCCTACAAAACCTACAAAGACCTGTATAGAGATGGCACTACCTACAGCCTTTCCAAAAAATTGGTGGTCAACCCCGGCTGGTATTATTATGTTGAGGGCGTGCATTATGCCAAAAAGAACGCCCTGTCTACCCAAAAAATCACTTCAGAAACCGGCGTTAAAAAAGTATAACGTCCTTCTGTCTCATTCCTCCCCCATCGCCAAAGCCACAAAAACAAAACACACCGGGTGACCCGGTGTGTTTTTTATTATCATTCCGTATATAAAAGACGCAAATCGCGTCAGTCCGATTCTTTCACCTGTTTTTCCAATACAATCCTTTGCTCCTTCATACCCAAGGATTTATAAAACGCCAATGCCGGTGCATTAAACGCCCATACCATCAAATCCATTCTTTCAGCACCGATCTCGCTTGCTGTGTCCTGGATTTGCCTGAATAACCTTGTGGCAATGCCCCGCCGACGGAATGGTTCAAGCACAAAGATGGCGTCAATATAGATAGACCGGACCGTCCGGTCTTTGATGGTTGCAAGGGCTATACCTGCAATTTCTCCATTTTCAGCAAATGTCAAGGCAATTTTGTTCTTGTCTTTTAGCATCGCCTTGTATTCCTTTTTAGTGATCGGATGCGCATTTTCAGAATAAAAATCGCTCCTGTTTTCAACATGAATTTTATGCAGCGCCGCCATCATCGGCTCCACTTGTTCAAAATCACTGATCGTCAATTCCCGTATCATAATACCTCCAAAAAAGCAGCTGCTCAAAACTTTCGTGTTCGTCCCGTTTGTTTAATCCATCAATAAGGAAACGGCATTAAATCCCGGAGGTGCACAACGGTGCCGTCGTTATCCACCACCACTTGTATATCGTTTGCATGACTGAATTGCCCCATAAATTCTCGGCAAGCGCCGCAAGGCGGCAACACTTTTCCGTTTTTGTTCACGGCAATCACCATGTCTATATCAAATTCACCTGCGGTAATCATTGTGGACAAGGCATTTCGTTCAGCACACATACCCAGTGAGCAATCGGTGTCCACGCACACCCCTGTGAAAATACGACCTTTCTTTGTGCATACAGCTGCGCCGACACCGCCGGAACACATTTGTTCACTGATCACTTTGGGAACTGCAACGGCTTTTGCCGCCAGATATAGCTTTTGAATTTGCGCATCGTGTATAGTGCGATGACTGTATTTTTTCTTAATCATTTCCAACACCTATCAATATGGCTTCTATCCTAGCTCCTGCCCAAGCACCTTGGAAAACACATTATAATTATCGTCGGGCCTTCCATTACTTTTAATGGCAAAAACGACTTTTGAAAAACTGTGTCTAAAAAGATCCTCTTGCAGAACTTCACGAAAAGCCCGGGCCACCAATTCCGGCGGATTGCGAAAAGCACCGCAGCCGAAGGCGCCTAACACAACCGCGGTAACTTGGTGTTCCATGGCCACACGGCATATTTCCCGAATCCGTGACTTAAATAGGGCTTTCAAGTCGCTCGGCGTAATATGCACCGGCTCACCAAAATATGGTGCCGCGCAAGTGAGCACATCCACCCGGAACCATTGCTCCCTGGGTAATAACTGCGGCACCGGCTGATCGTCTTTGAAAACCACTACGTCCGGCGTATAGACCACACGGTCCGTAAACAGATGATCTGCCCGATTGCGATGAAATTGATAATACTCCGCCTGGGCACAGGGTGCAAAAAGGCAGGAATACAAATTACTACTGCGGCACAAACATTCCTCTTGAGCCATAGCGCCATGCTCTACGCCACCACCGGCGTAATGGGGATTGGCGAAGTTCAGCACCGCAACTCGCTCCCGCTCATTTCCATTGCGTAGATACTTGCGCGCTGCAGAAAAGGTGGTATCCGCCACCACTTCCACATCACACGAATCAAAGTAAAGCCATTTGGCAAAATAAGCAGCCTGATTATTATCCCAAAAGACAGGATACACCACAGTATCAGCCTTGGACTTCATTGTTTCAGCGCACAGAAATGGGTCCGTTTGGATCCGGTGCATTGTATCGTTAAAGCAATCTATAAGCTGGTGTGCATTTGCCATAATGATCCCTCCACCAATCATTATAGCGAAAACAGAAATATACCGCAATATACAAACAGCAGATGAGATAAAAAAAGCGTGGCAGATGCCACGCAAAAGTAAATATGTAAGAAAAAGCCTCTCACTTTTGTGAGAGGCTTATGTCGGCACAGACCTATTTTTCCAGGCAGTCGCCCGCCAAGTATCTTCGGCACGAATGAGCTTAACTACCGTGTTCGGGATGGGAACGGGTGGACCCTCATCGTAATAAGCACCGACTGACTGTGATGATAAAGTCACAGTATTTGAAGAAATGACCTGTTGGCAATACCTAAGGTCAAAATGGTGACCCGTAGGAGAATCGAACTCCTGTTTTCGCCGTGAGAGGGCGATGTCTTAACCGCTTGACCAACGGGCCATTGATGGTACACCATCACGGGCTCGAACCGTGGACACCCTGATTAAGAGTCAGGTGCTCTACCAACTGAGCTAATGGTGCATAGCTCATAGGGGATATTAATATATACCCTGAAAACTAAATACAGATATTGATTTATGGAACTTAATTAACTCACTTGACACATAATACTTACTTATCAAGGTCAAGCCCTCGACCTATTAGTATTGGCTAGCTAAATACATCACTGTACTTACACATCCAACCTATCAACCTCGTAGTCTACAAGGGGTCTTAACTGTAAACAGTGGGATATCTTATCTTGGAGACGGCTTCACGCTTAGATGCTTTCAGCGTTTATCCGATCCGCACATAGCTGCTCGGCCGTGCCATTGGCATGACAACCGATACACCAGCGGTGCGTCCATTCCGGTCCTCTCGTACTAGGAACAGCGCTCCTCAAATATCCTACGCCCACGACAGATAGGGACCGAACTGTCTCACGACGTTCTGA
>ERZ773193.1074-NODE-1074-length-37250-cov-13.643043_pt1 | contig 37250 bp, 39 predicted proteins | sample MGYA00511110_ERZ773193 | MGnify/ENA primary metagenome ERZ773193 (study PRJEB29015, sample SAMEA2737784) | human gut metagenome | biome: human gut; feature: human-associated habitat; material: faeces | place: China | collected 2012 ...
TCTTTTTTTGACCCCCAGTTGAACTGGGGGATTGTTTCTCTCTAAAGAGCCATACAAAAACGCCGGCATAGACTTTTCGTCTGTGCCGGCGTTTTTTGTTGCCACCGCCAATATTTCTAAAAACGTGCAAAAAATGATTGGTTTTTTTCACAAAATGACAAGCAATCTGCAAAACGATATGCTACAATACAGAAAAACCACGGAGAGGAGCAATCTCTATGATTCGATCAGCCATTATCGGCTACGGCGGCATGGGCTCGTGGCATCATGACAGTATTACCGAAAAGGTTCCGGGCATCCAGGTGGTCGGGGCATACGATGTGCGGCCGGAGGCACTGGAAAAAGCGGCGTCCAAGGGGCTGCACACCTATCAAACGCTGGAGGAGCTGTTGGCGGACACCTCACTGGATTTGGTGACGGTGGCGACCCCCAACAACTTCCACAAGGATCTGGTGATCCGCTGTCTGGAAAGCGGAAAAAACGTGGTGTGCGAAAAGCCGGTGGCGATGAACGCTGCCGAGCTGACCGAGATGATCGCCGCGAGCGAACGCACCGGTCGGCTGTTTTCGGTGCACCAAAACCGGCGGTGGGACAAAGACTACGCCATCATCAAAAAGCTGGTGCAGGAAAACACCCTCGGCAAGCCCTATTTCATCGAAAGCCGGGTGCAGGGCAGCTCCGGCGGGATGCACGGCTGGCGCGGTCACAAGATCAACGGCGGCGGTATGCTGTATGACTGGGGCGTGCATCTGCTGGATCAGCTGATGGATATGATCGACTCGCCGGTGGTATCGGTCACGGCGCAGCTGCAATCGCTGTTTTCGGACGAGATCGACGACAATGTGAAGCTGCTGCTGCAATTTGAAAACGGCGTATCCGCGCTGTGCACCATGGAAACCAACTGCTTTATTCCGCTGCCGCGGTGGCATATGTGCTGCGAACAGGGCACCGTGGTGGTGGAAAGCTGGTCGGCGCAAGGCGAGATCGTGCAGCTGGCGGAGGGCGGCAAGATGGAGTGGACCGACGAGATCGTCTACACCGAAGCAGGCCCCACCCGCACCATGGCGCCCCGCCCGGTCAACACCACCAAGCATTCGCCGCTGCCGGAGGTACATACTGACTGGTCGGATTATTACAACAACATTGTGGCGGTGCTGGATAACCGCGCCGAGCTGATCGTCAAGCCCGCGCAGGTGCTGCGGGTAATGCGGGTGATCGACCTCGCGTTCGAGTCGAGCCGACAGGGCGTGGGGCTGAGCTGTCACATTTAACAAAGGAGGACGGACAATGAAACGCGCACTGATTTTTGAGGGAGGCTGGGACGGTCACGAACCGAAGCTCACCTCCAAGCGGTTCGCCGGTATGCTGCAGGAAGAGGGATTCGAGGTCACCATCAGCGACACGCTGGACTGCCTTTCGGATCTGGACGAGCTGAAAAAGCTGGATCTGCTGGTGGCGTGCTGGACCATGGGCGACATCCCGAACGATTATGTGCAAAACGTCGCCAAAGCGGTCGGCTCCGGTGTGGGGCTGGCGGGATGCCACGGCGGCATGTGCGATTCGTTCCGCAACAACACCGAATGGCAGTTTATCACCGGCGGGCAATGGGTCAGCCATCCCGGCGGCGACGGCATTGAATACACCGTCAACATTCGCCACGGCTCCAGCCCGATCGTGGAGGGGCTGGCGGATTTCCCGGTAAAAAGCGAGCATTATTATCTGCATGTCGACCCCTCCATCGAGGTGCTGGCGACCACGCGGTTCCCGCTGGTCAGCTATTACCACATCTCCAACAAACCGGTGGATATGCCGGTGGCGTGGACCAAGTTTTGGGGCAACGGGCGGGTGTTTTACACCTCGCTGGGACACCACGACGATGTGTTCGACAACTCCCCGAACGCCGCGGTGATGATGAAACGCGGTATGCTGTGGGCAGCCGCCGGCAAGCAGTTCGCGGTGGACAACGGGCTGACCACCGAGCGGTTTGAAAACAACGCCAAAATGTACTAAACGCACGAGAGGAGATTTCTTATGGAAACCATCAAAATCGGCATTGTCGGCATCGGCGCGATCAGCGGCATCTATCTCGACAACATCACCAACCGCTTCCGCGAAATGGAAATTGTGGGCGTGTGCGATCTGATTCGCGAACGCGCGGAAAAAGCGGTGGAAAAATACAACATCCCGCATCTGTACGAAACCATGTACGACCTGTTCGCGGACGACAGCATCGACATTGTGCTGAATCTGACCCGTCCGTACGAGCATTTTGACGTATCCAAGGCGGCGCTGGAGGCTGGCAAGCATGTATACAGCGAAAAACCGCTGGCGGCATCGCTGGACGAGGGCAAGCAGCTGGTGGCGCTGGCGCAGGAAAAAGGCTTGCTGATCGGCGGCGCGCCGGACACCTTTATGGGGGCGGGTATCCAAACCTGCCGCAAGCTGATCGACGACGGCTTTATCGGTCAGCCGGTGGGCGCGGCGGCGTTTATGATCGGTCACGGTCACGAAACCTGGCATCCCGATCCCGCGTTTTATTATCAATACGGCGGCGGTCCCATGATGGATATGGGTCCCTATTATCTCACCGCGCTGGTCAATCTGCTGGGCGGCGTGTCCGGTGTCACCGGCATCGCCAAATCCTCCTTCCCCACCCGGCTGATCACCAGCAAGCCGCATTACGGCGAGGTGGTCAAGGTGGAGGTTCCCACCCATGTCAACGGCATTTTGCAGTTTGAAAACGGTGCTGTGGGCACCATTTTCACCACTTTTGATGTGTTTTACGAGGGCGGCGCGCGGCTGGAGGTATACGGTTCGGAAGGCACCTTGCAGGTGCCGGACCCCAACGGCTTTGGCGGACCGATCCGGCTGCTGCGTCCGGAGCAGGGCGGCTACACCGATATCCCGCTGATGTTCCCTTATCAAAACAACAGCCGGGCACTGGGACTGGCGGACATGGCGAAAGCGCTGCAAACCGGCCGCCCGTTCCGCGCCAATGTCAACCAGACCTTCCATGTGCTGGAAATTATGGAAAGCATTCGCCGCAGCAGCGACGAAGGGCGCTTTATCCCGCTGGAATCGCACTATGAGCGGCAAAAGCCGATGGTGCGCGCCGTGCCGGAAGGCGTTTTGGACGATTGATCGCCCGCATAACCCTCTGCCCGCTCCCACCGATGTGGGGGCGGGTTTTGCGTTGTTGACATTTTTCGCTTGACGGCGGGCGGTCACATTCGGTATACTGGAGATAACAAAACACAGGAGTATGGTCAAGGACGACGCCCGCTGCCATACCCCTGTTTTTTTCTGAAAGGAGGCCGTTTATGACCGCCGCATTGTTGATTACCACCCTGGTGCTGTTTTCCTGTATCGTGGGCAGCCGTCTGTCACACAAGATCGGCATCCCCGCGTTGTTTATTTTCATGGTGCTGGGGATGCTGTTTGGGTCGGACGGATTTTTGAAGATCCCGTTCGACAACTACGCCTTTGCACAGGACATTTGCTCGGTGGCATTGATTTTCATTATGTTTTACGGCGGGTTCGGCACCCGCTGGAGCGAAGCGAAGCCGGTGGCGGTTCCGGCACTGGCACTGTCCTCGCTGGGGGTGGTGCTCACCGCCGCCGTGACCGGACTGTTTTGCGTGTATGTCTGCGGCATGGAATTTTGGGAGGGAATGCTGGTCGGCTGTGTGCTGTCCTCCACCGATGCCGCGTCGGTGTTCAGTATTCTGCGTTCCAAAAAGCTAAGTCTGAAAGACCACACCGCCTCGCTGTTGGAGCTGGAAAGCGGCAGCAACGACCCCTTTGCCTATATGCTGATGGTGCTGGTGCTGTCCATCAAGGGCGGCAAAGCCTCCGCCGGTGCGTTGGGGCTGGAGGTGCTGGCGCAGATCGGCTTCGGGCTGGCGGTGGGCGCGATTGTGGCGGTGGTGGCGGTGTATGTGCTGCGGCACATGGCGTTTTCCGCGATGGGGCTGCACACGATCTATGTGTTCACCGTGGCGCTGTTCGCCTATGCTGCCGCGGCGCAGCTGGGCGGCAACGGCTATTTAAGTGTCTATGTCGCGGGCATCATCATGGGCAACAGCCGTTTGCCGCACCAAAAGGTGCTGGTGGGATTTTTTGACGCATTCACCGGGCTGATGCAAATGCTGCTGTTCTTTTTGCTGGGGCTACTGGCGTTCCCGTCGCGCATGGTGCCGGTGCTGCTGCCATCGCTGGCGATCGCGGTGTTTCTGACGGTGGTCGCGCGCCCGCTGGCGGTGGGGCTGATCCTGCTGCCGCTGCGCCGGTCGATCCCCCAGTTTTTGCTGGTATCGTGGGCGGGGCTGCGCGGCGCTGCCTCGATTGTGTTCGCCATTATGGCGCTGGTGACCGGCGACGGCACCCAAAGCGACATTGTCCATATCGTGTTTTGCGTGGTGCTGTTCTCCATTGTGCTGCAAGGGGCGCTGCTGCCGTGGCTGGCAAAAAAGCTGCGGATGATCGACACCACCGGCAATGTGCTGCGCACCTTCACCGACTACGCCGAGGAATCGGATATGCAGTTTTTCAACCTGCTGCTGGAAGAGGGGCACCCCTGGATCAACCAGCCGGTGCGGGAGCTGAAGCTGCCGCCGGACACGATTCTGATTCTGCTGCGGCGGGAAAACGAGGTGATGGCACCGCGCGGCGACACGGTGCTGCTGCCGGGCGACCGGTTGGTGATGGGGGCGCTGTCCTACGCCGATTCCGACCCGGTGGAGCTGCGGGAAATCGAGCTGACCGCCGGGCACAAGTGGTGCCGCCGCACCATCAGCGAGATCGCCCCGCCGGCGGATACGCTGATCGTGCTGGTGCGGCGGGGGCGCGAAACGCTGGTGCCCTCCGGTGCGCTGCGGTTGGAGCGCGGCGACACCGTGGTGCTGTATTCGCTGGACGATACACCCACCTGAATATAGTTACATACCATAAAGCGCCGGTCCTCCGCGAGGGAGAACCGGCGCTTTTTTGTTGTCATCATCAATCCGCATACACCGAGGTGACCCCGAGATATTCCTCCAGCGTCTGGCCGCTTTGGTAAACGGCGGTCGCGGTTTTGACCCCGAGATACCGGATATGCCACGGCTCATACTGATAGCCGGTGATCGCCTCTTTGCCCTTGGGGTAGCGCACGATAAAGCCGTACTTGTGCGCGTTTTTCGCCACCCAGTTGGCCTCCGGCGTACCGGCGAACGCATCGCTGACGCTGTTCAGGTCGATCACCAATCCGGTTTGGTGCTCCGAAAAACCGGGGCGCGCCGAATAGGTGTCCGCCGCCTGCTGACCGTCGCGCGACACATACTTTTTATACAGCCGCACCTGGTCGTCATACGACCGGTAGTTGGAGCTGTTGACAAGGCTCAACCCCTGTTTGGCGGCGTCCTTGCGCATTTTGGAAAAGGCGTTCAGCATATCGCTGTCTGCGCCCGGGTCAAACGACCGGGGCAGACCATAGGTCTTGTTGGCAATCAAAATGCCCTGAATATAGGTCGGCTGCTTCACCTTGGCGGACACCCGCGCCACCAACGCATCCACGCTTTCTGCCGCGGTGGATTTGGTGGTCGGGCGGCTGGTGGTGGACGCAGCGGCTTTCACCGTGACCGCCACCTCGGCTTTGACCGAAGGGTTCGCGGCTGCCGCCACCGTCACGGTGCAGCTGCCGACTTTCACACCTTTGATATTGCCCAGCGCATCCACCGTGGCGACGGCGGGGTCGCTGCTGGTCCAGATCTCACGTTTGTCCGCCGCCTCTGCCGGAGTCATAGTGACGATCGGCATGGTCGATTGTCCCACCTCTACCGTCACCTTGTAGGTGGTGAGGTCGATTTTGGTGACCAGCTTGGCACCGTTCGACGCGGTAGGTGCCGCTGTGGTGGCGGCGGTCGTGGTCGCGCCCGGGCGGCGATAGGTGGTATTCACCTGTGTCTGCTGGGTGGTGGTCGCGGTGGGGCGCGGCGGCTCCTCCGTGTCGAATATCCGCCCGCCGATCATACCGATGCCAAACAGCACCAGTCCTGCTGCCGCTACACCGATCCCGATTTTACCTGCTTTACCCATATGCACACATCCTCTCTATACCCCGCGTTTATTCCTGCGGTCCCGCCGGGGTGGGGTGACACAAATACACCTGTCCCTGCTCCCCCAGCGCCGCCGCACAAAGCGCCGCTGCGCTTTCATCCTCAAACAACGCAAACACCGCCGAGCCGCTGCCGGTCATCAGACTTCCAAGCGGCTGATACGCCGCCATCGCGGCGCGAATCGCCGCCACTTCGGGCAGCGCCATGGCGGATTCAAACACATTGCCGAGGGCTTGTCCCACCCCCGACAGATCGCCCGCCGCCAGCGCCCGCTGCATCGCCGCCGCATCGGGCACGCCCGCTCCCGCGGCGGCATCCACCCGGCGATACGCCTCTGCAGTGGAAACGCCCACCGGCGGTTTGACCACCACCAGCGTGCAATCCGGCAGCCCGGCAAGCGGTGTCAATCGCTCGCCGATGCCTTCCGCCAGCGCGCAGCCGCCGCGCACACAAAACGGCACATCCGCACCGATCTGCGCGCCCATGCGGCACAGCTCGTCCACGGTGCACGGCTCGCCCGCCAACCGGTTCAGCGCGCACAGCACCCCGGCAGCGTCGGCGCTGCCGCCCGCCATGCCCGCTTGCTGCGGGATGTGTTTTTCCACCGCGATCTCCACCCCGGCGGAGCATCCGGTTTCGCGGGCAAACACCTCCGCCGCCCGCCATGCGGTGTTGCGCTCATCCGCGGGCAGCGCGGGGTCGGACAGCGTCAGCGCGATGCCCGGCTGCGCCCGCCGCGTCACCGTTACCCGATCGCACAGATCCACCGCCTGCATCACCGATACCAGCGTGTGATAGCCGTCCGGGCGTTTGCCGGTCACCGCCAGCGTCAGATTGATTTTCGCGGGAGCCCACAGAGTGATCGTGTCCATACGCCGCCGTCCTTACTGGAATTGCCGCAAAAAGTGGCGCATCCGTTTCATCGCTTCGGTGATATGTTCCAACGAATAGCAATACGAGATCCGGACATACCCTTCGCCGCAGTCGCCAAACGCCGATCCGGGCACCACCGCCACATGCTCCTGTTCCAGCAACCGGCGGCAGAAATCCTCCGACTGCAGCCCGGTGCAGGCGATGGAGGGGAACACATAAAACGCGCCCTCCGGCTCAAAACAGGGCAGCCCCATATCGTTCAGCTCGCGCACGATAAAGCGGCGGCGCATATCGTATTCGTCCCGCATGCGGGCGATGTCCTCGTCGCCGTTTTCCATCGCCTCGATCGCCGCATACTGCGCGGTGGTCGGGGCGCTCATAATGCCGAACTGGTGCAGTTTTACAATCATCTTGGTGATGGGGGCGGGACCGCACAGATACCCCAGCCGCCAACCGGTCATGGCAAACGCCTTGGAAAAGCCGTTGATCAGCAGCGTGCGCTCCTGCATACCCGGCAGCGACACGATGCTGGTGTGCGGTTGGTCGCCGTAGGTCAGCTCGGCGTAGATCTCGTCCGCCAGCACCAGAATCGAGGTGTCGCGCAGCACTTCGGCAATCGCCTCCAGATGCTCGCGACGCATAATGCCGCCGGTGGGGTTGTTGGGGAACGGCAGCACCAACAGCTTGGTGCGCGGGGTAATGGCAGCGCGCAGCGCCTCCGGCGTCAGCCGGAACGCGTCCTCCGCGCGGGTTTCGATCATCACCGGCACGCCGCCCGCCATCCGCGCCAGCGGCTCATAACACACAAAGCTGGGCACCGGGATCAACACCTCGTCGCCCGGATTCAGAGTCGCACGGAAGGCAAGGTCGATCGCCTCGCTGCCGCCCACCGACACCATCACTTCGGTTTTGGGGTCATAATGCACTCCGGTGCGCCGCTCGGTGAAGCCGGAGATCGCCTCGCGCAGCTGCAGCATACCCGCGTTGGCGGTATACCACGTTTTGCCTTCCTCCAGCGATCGGATACCCACCTGCCGAATATGCCAGGGGGTGGAAAAATCGGGTTCGCCCACCGAAAGCGAGATCACATGATCCATTTCGTTGGCAATATCAAAAAACCGGCGGATCCCCGATGGTTTCACATCCTTGAGGGTGCGGTTCAATATCGAATCGTAGTCAATGGGGTTCATATTTGGTTACCTACTCTCTACTCATTCTCCATCCAGCACGCGCTCGTCGCGCACCTCGTCCAAAAACATCACGCCGCGATCCTTGTACCGGCGCAGCACAAAATGCGTGGCGGTGGACAACACCGCGTCCATCGGCGACAGCCGTTTGGCAACGAACATCGCGACCTCCTGGAAGGTGCGGCCGCTGACCACCACCGACAAGTCATAGCCGCCGGACATCAGATACACGCTTTCCACCTCTTCCAGCCGCATGATCGACTGGGCGATGCTTTCAAAGCCGGAATCCCGCTTGGGGCTGACCCGCAGCTCGATGATAGCGGTAACATACTCGCGGTCGGTGCGCTCCCAATCGATCAGCGCCTTGTAGCCGCGGATCACGCCTTTTTGCTCCATATCGGCGATCTGGTCGGCCACCTCTTTTTCGGTGCGCCCCAGCATGGTCGCCAGCTGTGCCGTCGACAGCCGCGCGTTGCTATCCAGCAGGTTTAACAATTTATCCATGGTAACTCCTCCTTAGTCTATCGGGATCATTTCCGGTTGCCCGGCAAAATAAACGGTATAATGGTCAAATCCCGCCGCGCGCGCCAACGCCAGCGCGTCGGGAATATGCGCCCCCACATCGGCGGGGATGTGGGCATCCGCGCCCACGGTGATATGCTCGCCGCCCAACTCGCGAAACCGCCGCACGATTGGCAGATCCGGATGGGTGGTGCGCAGGGCAGGGTTGCGCAAGCCGGAGGTGTTGATCTCCAGCGCCAGCCCCTTTTGCGCCAGCGTGCGCAAAATCGCGTCGATCTGCGGCTGCCACGCGGCGTAATCCGCCGGGCGCTTTTCCGGCGGCAAATAGCGAAACGGATAGGTCAAATGCGCCAGCGAATGAAATTTGCCCCATTGCACCATCTGATACACCGCATCAAAATAGCGCGCCATGGTCGCGGTCACATCCACCGATGTGTAATCATAAAAATAAAAGTCCAGCCCGTCATCCAACTGATGCTGGGAGGCGAGCACAAAATCGTACGCGTGCTCCGACAGCAGACGCTCGCTTTCCGCCAGATTATACAGCGGCTGTCCCAGCTCCACGCCGCGCGCCACCCGCAGCCGACCGGCAAACTGCGCCGCCATCTCGCCGGAAGCCGCCCACGACTGGGCGGCAGCCATATCGTAGCCGTCCTCCCGATAGCGGAGCATCTCCACATGGTCGGTAATGGCGACCGCTGCCAATCCCCGCTGCACCGCGGCTTCGCACATCTCCACCGCCGGCGCGTCGCTATCCTCCGACGCGGCGGTATGCATATGAAAATCAACCAGCATCCAGTCGCCTCCTTTGGTCATCTGTTGGTATCATAGCACGGTTGCGGCGTTTGCGCAAGGGGCGGCTCAGACATAGCCGTACAGCCCCCGCACCGACACTTCGCCCGAATCGACCACGCGCCGTTCGCCGTCGGTTTCCACCAGCAGCCGTCCCTGCTCATCCACATCCACGGCGCGACCGCTCCATTCCTCGGTCGCCCCCACTACCCGCACCGGTCGCCCCAGCGTGATACACGCGCGGCGGTAGGCGGGCAGCAGCGCCGCCAGCCCCTCGCGGAAAAACTGTGCCAGCGCCGCGTCCAGCTCGGCGGTCAGCAGCGCCGCCATATCGTCCGGCGGCACAGCTTTGCCGGTCAGCATCGACAGCGACGCAGCGTGCGGCAGCCCCGCCGCCTGCATATCCTGCGCGGTTTGGGTCAGGTTGATGCCCAAGCCCGCCACCGCATAAAACCGGTCGTCGCACATCCCGCTTTCACAAAGAATACCACACACCTTGCGGTCGCTGCATACAATATCATTGGGCCACTTAATATACGCCGGCAGCTCCGCCGCCCGTTCGATCGCCCGCGCCGCCGCCACTGCACAAATCAGCGGCAGCGACCGGGCATCGTCTTCGGGAAACAGCAAAAGCGACAACGCCAGCGAGGTATGGGGCGGCGTTTCCCATCCGTGACCCCGCCGTCCGCGCCCCGCCTGTTGGCAATCGGTGTAACACACCGTGCGATCCGGCAGCGTGTCGCTGTGCTGCTTTAAGTAGCGATTAGTGGAGTCTGTCTGCTCCAGCCGGATGATGCGTCGGGGAGCCCCGACCACATCCGGCTGGGTGTGACCCCCGCTCACCAGTCCACCTCCACCACGCGGGTGGTGATGCCTTGCGGCGTGATGTCCAACAGTCCATAGCTGGGGCGACTGCCCCGCGACAGACTGCCCGGATTGAGAATATACAATCCGTCGTCGTAATCCTCCAACGCGCAGTGGGTGTGTCCGTACAGCAGCACATCCGCTTTTTGCTCGCGTGCCGCCATCACCGCGCGGTACAACCCGCTTTTCACATCGTATGCGTGGCCGTGGGTGGCAAACACCCGCTTGCCGCCCAACAGCTCCAGCCGGGACACCGGCAGATCGCTCGCCGCCATGCCCCAATCGCAGTTGCCCTGCACCTGATAAAACGGCAGCGGCGCAAACCGCTGCGCCATGTCCTGCGCTTCGCGCGCGCCATCCCCCAAATGGATGACCGCCGCCGCGTTCGGCTGCGCCAGGATCACCTGCTGCAGCAGCTCGCCGCTGCCATGTGTATCCGATACCACCAAGATCCGCATAACCGGACCCTCCTTGTGCATAGAAATAGAATACCCGGAAAGGATGATGCGTCGATGAGTAATCCCACTCCCGCCCAGCTGCAAGCGCTGCTGCAATATGCCAGCAAGCGGTTGGGAACCACCCCCGAGCAGCTCGCCAAAACCGTGCAAAGCGGCGGTTTGGAAGCGCTGGCCAGCCATTTGTCCCCCGCCGATGCGGCGAAGCTGCAAAATCTGACCCGCGACAAAGCCCGCGCCGAACAAATGCTGCAATCCCCCGCCGCGCGGCAGGTGATCGAACAAGCGCTGAAGGATCAGCGCTGACGCCGGAAAGGAGACGCCATGGACGATCTGTCACAAAAAATCGAATCGCTGCTGCAATCGCCGCAGGGAATGCAAAAAATTCAGGCGGCCATGGCGGCTTTCGGCTCGTCCGCGCCGGAAACCGGCGCCCCCGACACCCCCGCCGGCAGCGACTCCGCCCCGCTCGGCGAGCTGCTTCATCAGTTTTCGCCCCCGCCCGAAAAAAGCGACGCGGGCGGCTCGCCGGATATGGCGCGGCTGATCCAGTTGATGCCGCTGCTGTCCGGGCTGAACAAAGACGACGAAAACACTGCATTGCTGCGGGCGCTGCGCCCATATCTGCACGGCGAGCGCGAAAAGCGGGTGGACGATGCCATCCATATGATGCGGCTGATGAAGCTGATGCCGTTATTGACCGAGCCCAAAAAGGAGGGATCCCCATGACCCCCGAGGAATGGAAGCGCCGCGGGCAAGAGGCCGCCGAACAGGCGCGCCAGATGCAGCGCCGGGCGCAAATGCACGAGTCCGCCTCCTGTCTGCCGCTGACACCGCCGCCTTTGACGCGGCGACCCGCGCCGCCGGAGCCGCCGTGCGACACCGCTCCAGCCAAACCCGAACCGCCAGCCCCACCCGCGCTGCCGATGGATTCCGACCGCGCGCTGCTGCTGGTGCTGATCGTGCTGCTGATGAAAAACGATGCCCCGCTGGAGCTGATCCTGGCGCTGTGCTATCTCGCCATGTAGCTTACGGCGTGGTGTCCTCCCCCGCCGTTACCGGTTGCTCCGGCTGTTCCGACTGATCCTCGTCCGCTGCGGGCGGATCGTCGGTGAACGCATCGGGATTATCGCGGATATACGCTGCCGCCAGTTCCAGCGGCTTTTCCTGTTTGATCGCATCGCGGAAGGATGCCGCGATCACCTCGTTCGGCTCCTCCGCCGCCATGCCGTTTTCCAAAATAGTGGCGCACGCCTCGGCTCCGAACAGCCGCAATCCGTCCAGCGCCGGTTCGGCGAACCGCGCCGACGGCGTTTCGCGATATTGGCGCAGACTGCCGCGGGCCAGCTCGTTGACCGTCAGCCACACGCTGTAAACCGCGCGCCGCCCCCGCGACAACGCCATCACGACATAGAAGGGATCCGCCGCTTTGTCGTCCGCCTTGGCGGTCAAATTGGCGACAACCGCCTCCACCAGCTTGTCATCCGGCAGCTCGTCCAGCATGGCGCGGGTCAAATGGGCATACGTCTTTTTCAAATCCTCGGCGCGGGATTGCTCGCCGGTGCGCTTTTTCCCCAGCCGGTACATCACGCCCACCAACACCAAAAATACCAGCAGCAACAGAATATACTCCGGGCTGCCGACTTCCAAAAATGCGGGTATCATATCGTTTCCTCCTCGTTCGCCTGCACCAGCAAGCGGTAAATGTCACCTTTTTTCAGTCCGGTTTGGGCGGCGGCCTGCCGCGCCGCCTCCGACAGGGACAAGCCCTGCTCGTTGATCAACTCCCGCGCCAGCTGCGCGGCCTGCCGCGGGGTGGCGGCGACTTCTTCCACCGGAGCCGCCCCCTCCACCACCAGCACAAACTCGCCGCGCGGCGGTTGCTGCCGGTACCGCTCCACCGCTTCCGACAGGGTGGTGCGGATCACCTCTTCGTGCAGCTTGGTCAGCTCGCGCACCAGTGCCAGCCGCCGGTCGCCCAGCGTATCCAGCAAATCCTGGAGCGTGGCGGGCAGCTTGTGCGGCGCTTCGTAAAACACCATGGTGCGCGGTTCCTGCCGCAGCTGCTGCAAATGCTCCCGCCGGGAGCGTTTGTTCATGCTCAAAAAGCCCTCAAAGGTAAAGCGGCCGGTGGGCAAACCGGAGATCGCCAGCGCCGTCGCCATGGCGGTCGGTCCCGGCACCACCGTGACCGGTACCCCGCGGGCGGCGCACAGCGCCACCAGATCCTCGCCGGGGTCGGAGATGGCGGGCATACCGGCATCGCTGACCAGCACCCCATTTTCCCCCGCCAACAGTCGCGCGCAAATTTGCTCGCCCCGCTGCCGCTTGTTCTGCTCGTAGTAGCTGACAAGCGGTTTTTTCACGCCGAAATGATTCAGCAGCCGCAACGTGACCCGCGTATCCTCCGCCGCGATAAAGTCGCAAGCGGACAGCGCCTCCACCGCGCGGGGCGAAAAGTCCGACAAATTGCCAATGGGCGTTCCCACCAGCGTCAGCGTTCCGGACATATCGCATCCTCCTTATGTTCGTTTTCCAACAGCACCGGTTCTACGACCAGTCCGGGGCGCCCGCCCTTGCGCGCCTCGCACAGCAGCAGCCGGGGGCGGGCATCCGCCCGCGCCTGTACCCATTGCAGCCGTTTCGGCTCCAGCCCTGCGCGGCGCAGCGCGCCCAGCAACTCCACCGTGCGTTCGGGGCGATAACACAGGCACAGCCGTCCGCCGTGCCGCAGCAGCCGTGCTGCCGCGTCGATCCATCCGTTCATCCCCGCGCCGGCATCCTGTCGGGCGAGGCGGCGGGCGGGATCGGCACTCACCCCACCGCTGTTCGCGGCGTAATACGGCGGGTTACACACCACCCGATCGTATGCCCCCGCGGGCAGCGACAGTTGTTCCCAATCCTGCTGCACCGGATGGAAAAAAGCGTCCCATCCGTTTTCCGCTGCCGATGCTGCCGCCAGCTGTATCGCCTCCGGCTGCTTGTCCACGCCGTCTATCTGCGGGCGAAGCCCCCGCCACAGCCACCGCAGCGGAATGCTGCCGCAGCCGGTGCCCAGATCGCACACCCGCTCGCTGTCCGCCGGCATCGCGAATGCCGCCAACCGCAGCGCGTCGGTTTGGAACCGATGCGCGGGCGAGGTGTATACCACCCGCCCGTCGGGAAAGCGGTCGCGTGTCCAATCCATCGGGAGCTCCTCCTTTTTCCGCCGCACGCAGCGTTTTATAAAAACAAATTGCCGGACGGCAACCAAGTTCCGTCCGGCAAACTGTTTGTGATCTTATTCCGCCGCATGGGGGGCCCCAACGGGACATACATCCGCACAAGCGCCGCACTCGATGCAGGTATCCGCATCGATCACAAATTTGCCGTCGCCTTCCGCGATCGCCTCAACCGGGCAGCCGCTTGCGCACGCGCCACACGCGATGCAATCATCCGAAATCTGATAAGCCATGAAGAGCACCTCCTTTTCATAATACATGATTATAATAGCACACTTCGTCAAAAAAGCAACACTATTTTCAAGATTTTACAAGGTGTTTACACGCCTCATTCTTCCAGCTTTGACAGCTTTTCCTTTTCGTTTTTATCCACGCGGATCTTGTTGTCGCGAATCACCTTGACATCCTTGCGGTGCATTTCCGCCGGCGGCGAATCGGGCGATTTGTCCAACCGCACCTTCAGCTTGCCGGTCAGCAGGTTGACATCCGTCACCACACCTTTTCCCTCCGGCGTGGTCACCAGCGCCCCCTGTTTGGGCGTCATTTTCAGCAGCGCCTCATAGGTATCCTGCTCGTACTTCAGGCAACACATCAACCGCCCGCAGCTGCCCGAAATTTTGGTCGGGTTCAGCGACAAGCCCTGCTCCTTCGCCATTTTGATGGACACCGGTTGGAACCCCGCCAAAAACTGTGAACAGCAAAACGGGCGACCACAAATGCCCAGCCCGCCCAGCATTTTCGCTTCGTCCCGCACGCCGATCTGGCGCAGTTCGATGCGGGTGCGGAACACCACCGCCAGATCCTTGACCAGCGCGCGGAAATCCACCCGCCCGTCGGCGGTAAAGTAAAACAAAATCTTGCTGTTATCAAAGGTATATTCCACATCCACCAGTTTCATGTCCAGCTTATGCTCGGCAATCTTTTTCTGACAAATGGTGTATGCTTTTTTCTCTTTTTCGGCGTTTTCGCGCACCCGGCGCTGATCCTCCTTGGTCGCCAGTCGCGTCACCGGTTTCAGCGGCTGCACAACCGTTTCGTCCGCCACCTGTTTGCGCGGGATCACTACCTCGCCGCATTCGGTGCCGCGCGCGGTTTGCACCACCACGAGGCTGCCCTTTTCGGGGTTCAGCTCGCCGGGGTCAAAATAATACGCTTTGCCGCTGTCCTTAAATCGTACGCCTATAATATCTGCCATAGTACACTCCATCTCTTATGCGCCACCCGGCGCCGTATTATCTTCCGGCGACCTGCCGCAGGCGTGCCGCCGACACCACCGAAAACAAGGTGGGGTTCATATATCGCGCGCGCATTTGCAGCAGCGCACCGGTCGTATCCACCAGCGCCATCAGCTGTTGGCGGGTAAGCCCGCCGGACAAACACGCCACCGCCTGTTCCGACGGCGATTGGGTCGTCACACCGGCGCCCGCCGTCAACGCATCCCGCGCCGCCAGCTGCAATCCGCGCAGCGCGCCGTCCCACAGCGTTTTATCCATGGTCGCGGTCAGTCGCAGCAGCGGCAGCTCGTCCGGCTGCACCAACGCTTGCGCCAGCGCAGCGGTTTTGTCGATCACATCGGACAATCCGCCGCCTTGCAGCCCCTCGATGGCTTGTCCGATCAGCCCGCCGAACAGCCGCAGCGCGCGGCGCGCGTCCTGCTCGGTGGTTTGGGGCAGCCGCCGGCAAATCACCGGCCAGCCCTCGTCCTCCTCCACACCGGACAGACTGATGCACAGCGTGCGCGACTGGACGGTGGATAGCATTTGCGACCGGTTTTCACAGGTCAGCAAAAACAGCATATGGGCGGGCGGTTCTTCCAACACTTTCAGCAGCGCGTTTTGCGCCGCCTCGTTCATATCCTGCGCCCCGGCAATGATGGTCACCCGGTGCGGCGCTTCGTTGGGCAGCACATACGCCTGCTCGCGCAGCTCGCGAATCACATCCACCGCGATGGAATGGGATTTTCCCTCGCCCTCCACCTCGCGGATGTCGGGGTGCACCCCCGCCGCGGCTTTGTGGCATCCGGCGCAATGACCGCAGGGCTTTTCGCCCTCCGGCGCCAGACAGATCGCCGCCTGCGCGATCAACCGCGCCATGGTGCGGCGTCCGCTGCCCGCAGGGCCTTCCAGCAACAGCGCGTGCGGCAAGCGCCCGCTGTCTACATATCCGGCAACAGCCGCGCGGGCGGCATGGTTGCCGGCAAAGTCATTCCACAGCATGGATCAGACTTTCTCGTACCGTTCCACATCGGTCACAAAGATGGTGGCACCGCCCACGGTCAGTTCCATCGGGAACGCCGCCTCCGGCGACGTGCCATACGCCGCGCTGGACACCATCTGGGTGCGCTTTTTGGAGAATTTTTCGATGATCGAGATCACCTCGTCCACCCGGCTGTCATCGGTACCCATGAGCAGTGTGGTGTTGCCGGCCATCAAAAAGCCGCCGGTGGTGGCCATTTTGGTGACCGAAAAGCCCTCCCGTGTGAGCGCGGTGGACACCGCGTGGCTATCGTCTTTGTTCACGATCGCGATAATCAGTTTCATGAATGCTCCCCCTTTGTGCCGTTGCGTATGTATACAACAATATTATACTGTATTTGTCGCGCGGATACAAGCCGTTTCTTGGATTTTTCGTCGGTTAATTCTGGGCGTCCGTCCCCGGCGCGGGCGTGACCCATGTGTCCGGCTGGTTCTCCAGCTCTGGCAAGCGGCGGCATTGCCAAAAATCCTTGTTGCGCGCCAAAATTTCGCGGCAATCGTATTTGAACTGGTTCCAATACCGCTGCAGATCGGACGACACGCCGATTGCCTGCACCTCCAACGCATCGGCAATGTACAGCGCGCGGTACAGGTGGTACTGCTGGCTCACAACGGCGAGCGATCGGTAGCCGCCTACATTTTTAGCGCGGTACACCGACGCATAGGTAGACAGCCCGGCTTTATCTAGCACGATCGCCTGTTCCGGCACCCCATGCTGAAGCGCAAATTGCTTCATTGCCTCCGGCTCGTCGTACCCCTCGCGACTGGCGTCGCCGCTGAGCACCAGCGTATCGCTGATGCCCGCCTGATACAGGCGCACGCCCACCGTCATGCGATCTTCCAGCATGGGGCACAGACTGCCATCGTCGCGCACATACGCGCCCAGCACCAAAATGGCATCCACTTTGTCGCGCGGCGCCTCTTCTTCGGTATACACCCGGTCGCGGGTAGACCATACCACATAGCGATCAAACCCCAGCGGCACTAACAGCAGCACCGCCAGCAAAGCCAGCAATGGCCAGCCCTTTCGCAGCAATCGGCGCACGCGCGGGCGGCGAAAAAAGGGGGTGCGGCGCGTCTTTTTCTGCACTTCCATGGATAATCGCTCCTTTCCGGTGGTTTACGCTATCAGTATACCGGAATTTTCACCGCATTGCAACCGACAAAACAGTTTGAGCCCCCGAAAAGGAGGGTTCCTTTTCGGGGGCTCTTTCTGATAGGGGGGTTACGCGTAAACAGGGACCGCTTGCATCTGCTCTCGCTTACAGCAACGCATCTCTGTCCATAGCGCCGGTGGCAACTTTCAGAATCATCAGCGCATCCGCCGCAGACACGGTGCCATCCGCATCGATATCCGCCAGCGTGGTCTGCTCTTCGGTCAGCTCGATCTTCTCGGCCGACGCTTGCAGCGCCATCAGCGCATCCACGATATCCACTTTGCCGTCGCCGTTCACATCGCCATACGCAACGGTTTCCTGCAGTTTCTCCATCGCCACTTTCAGGCTCTCGGCTGCCGCGTCGATCTTATCCTGATTGGTGGTGGTCAGCGCGTCTTTCGCCGCCGCCAAAGCGGTGTTCAGATTGGCAAGCGAATCCGGCGTATACAGCTTGCCGTCCGTCAGTTTGGCTTCCGCCGCCGCGATGACTTCTTTCAGTGCGTCATAATTGACCACATCCGGATGCTCCGGATCGTTGTCATACACGCGCGCTTCCGAAATATTCAGCGCAAAGTACGGGTTCTCCACACGGGTGCCGCCCGCCGCTTCCACAGCAAAGCCGTCCGCGATCTCCGCACGGAAGATCAGCTCTTTCACATCGCTCCAGTTGATGTTCGCCGTCGTGATCGAGGACAACGGAATATTGATGAAATACACGCCATCCTGATCCGCAGACACGCCGCCTGCGCCCAGCGTAAAGTTGATGCCGTCCGCCGCCTGCTCCGCACCGTCGATGCGGGTCGAGCGCAGCCGCACAAACACCGTTTTGATCAACTGTTCGACCGATTCCACGCCTTCCGGCAGGTTCACATTCTTAAACGAGAATTTCAGCTGCAGGTTGTAGTTCTTGTTGGCACCGTTGGCCGCGGTACCGGACAGATCCACACCGCCGCCTTCCTGGTTGTCTTTCGAGCAGCCATCCGCCGCTTTCCAGTCCACATACACCTGCGTGCCGCCCAGCAGATCGGTTTGGTCGCCTTTAACAGCGCTCCAGATCATCTTCGCATTGGGATCGGGTTTTTCCACATCCGCACCGACAACGACCTTCATATCGCTGACAGACAGCTGCACACCGCGAGAACCTTCGTTATCCTCGGTGTAGTTGTCCGCATTGTCGGGGTCTTTCGCTTTCGCGAAATTGTGCAGGTCGTTGTACATCAGGAACTCCACCGAGGAGATACCCTGTGCAACCACCGTTTGCGGAATCTTCACGCTAACATCCAGGTCTTCGCCCAGCTTCATGTCTTTCAGCACGCCGATGGTCGCGGTCAAAGCCGTCACATCGCTGCCGTTGACTTTCAACGAACCATTCTTGATGTAGTTGAGCCAGCTGCCCCACTCATCTTTGACGGTTTCCGGGAAATCTTCGGTTTTGTCCAGACGAATCTTGAAGTTCAGATACGCCTCTTTATCGGGATTCAACGCAATGGCCGGATCAATGCTCTGCGAAATGTTCAGCGCATGACCGGTAGCCGAAGGCGTATCAATCGTGATCGGGGTACCGTCGTCGCCGGTCGATTCTTCCACCAAGCCCGCGATCGCATCGGTCAGCGCTTTCGCCGCTGCATCGACCGTCGCCTGATCGGCATCCTCGGCAACCGCTTTCGCCGCTTCCAGCGCGGTGTTCAGCGCCTGCAGCGTGTCAGCAGTATAGGTCTTACCATCCGCCAGTTTGGCTTCCGCCGCCGCAACCGCTTCATCCAGCGCGGTGCGATCCACCGGCGTCGTGGTGTCTTCCACCAAGCCTTTGATCGCCGCGTTCAGCGCATCCGCCGCCGCATTGATGGTCGCCTGGTCGGCATCCTCGGCAACCGCTTTCGCGGCGGCCAGCGCCGCGTTCAGCGCTTTCAACGATTCTTCGGTATAGGTTTTGCCATCCGCCAGTTTCGCTTCGGCATCGGCGATCGCGTCATCCAAATTGGTGCGATCCACTTTTTCCACTTCGATCATTTTGACATCAGACAGCGTCATGGTCATGTAGATCGGGAATTCGCTTGCGCCCTCAGGTTTGTACTCGTTTTTCAGCGCCGCACGAATCAGCAGCTGTTTCACATCCGACCAGTCGATGTTGTCCTTGTTGATCTTGGAGATCGGATAGGTCACTTCTATGGTCTGACCATCAATCTTGGTGTACTCGCTGTCGACCGTCAAGGCTTCGCCATTGACATTGCCCCAGCCGGCTTCGCCGTTTTTGTTCACATAGTTGCCGTTGTCATCCAGTTTGATGGAACCGTCTTCGTTCAGCTCGTACGCACGGGAAGAACGCATACGGAAGGTGATCTCTTTGAGCATACCCAGCACATCTTCGGCTTTGGTATCGCCCACCGGGTTAAAGGTCGCCTTAAAGGTCAGATAATAGTTCGGGTTGGTGCCATTGTCGGCATCGCCGGACAGGTCCACGCCTTTGATCAGCACGTTGTCGTTCGGTTTGTCGTCGGTCTTATCGTCCGGCGTGCCGTTGTTGTTCACGCCTTCGTAAGCGCCGTCCAAGCCGTCCGCCGTGGACCAGTTGGCATACATTTCCTGTTTGCCGCTAACGGTCTGGTCATAGGTTTTCGCCAAACCGGACCAGCGCGCCACCGGTTTCAGATCACCAATCACCAGATAGACATCTTTGACGCTGGTGGTGATGCCCTTGGAACCCTCGACCGCCTCGGTAAAGCCGGCACCGGATTGCACATTGTGCATATCGTCCCAGAACTGCACTTTCACAGCGCTCAAAACTTCCGGATTCTTGGTCAGCGGGATCGTAATGTCATACCAGGTATCGAACTCGGCGACCTCGCTGTAATACTCTTTACCGCATTGCGCCGATTTCGCAATCTGGATATCCGACACTTTCACTTCGCCGTTTTTCAGGAACGGCAACATCTGCGCCGCCGTGAAATCTTTCAGCGTATCCGGCAGGTTCTCGGTCTTGTTGACACGGAACTTGTAGGTCAGCGACAGATCACGGTTAGCAATCTCGCTCAGGCCAATGGGATTCTCCAGCGCCAGATTGATATCCAGGCTGTGACCCTCGCCGGAGGTAACTTCGTCTTTGTAAACCAGCACATAGTTTTCCGGCACTTCCGGATCGGTGGTTTCTTCTTTCAGCGCCGCGATCGCATCGGTCAGCGCTTTCGCCGCTGCATCGACCGCCGCCTGATCGGCATCCTCGGCAACCGCTTTCGCCGCGTCCAAAGCGGTGTTCAGCGCCTGCAGTGTGTCGGCAGTGTAGGTTTTGCCATCCGTCAGTTTGGCTTCCGCCGCTGCCACTGCTTCGTCCAGCGCGGTGCGATCCACCGGCACCACCAACTGCGTGGTGTCGATGATGCGCAGGTTTTTCACTTTCGTATCAAGAGGTTTGTTGCCATCATCATTGTAGTTGAAGATCAACATCCGCTGGATGTTCATGGGATTCAGATCATAGGTTTTCACCGTGATCTCTTTGCCTTCGGCATCCTGCGATTTCACATTGCGATAGAAGTCGCTCAGTTTGAAATCGAAATGATACCAAGTATCTTTCTCGGTAACCTTGCCATTGCCCCAAGCGTCGTAGTTATACTCCGTCGCCACATCATCAACCAACGCAGAAAAACGGATCTGACCGTTTTTGATCAGTGTAGGATCGGCTTCGCCGCCATACATCACATCAAAGCCCAGCTGCAAATCTTCCGCTTTCATATCCGCGGTGATGTTGTTGGTTTTGTACGGCGCCCACGGGAACATATTGGGAGTTCCCTGTCCCTGTGCATTGTTGACTTCCACAGTATTCAGACCGGTAAAGTCCATTACAATGCCGTTTTTGTTGCCTTCGCCATCGAGGGTGGTATCCACGATGCGGGCATTTTCGATTGCCACTTTCAATTCAAACGCATCGTCATACTTGCCGTTGCCATCGATGTCCACTTTCCAGGAATCGTTGTACACCTGCCACATAATATTGGACAACTGCGTCGCTTCGGCGTTTTTCACGAAAGACGTCTTGTTGTTATCGGTGTGCTTGTAATTCCACGGAACAATATAAGTGATCGTTTTGCCAGCCGAATTGCCATAGCCGGTAGTAAAGTAGGTCAGATACGGCTGACCCGTCATTTGTGCAACCACTTTGTTGTCCGTGCCGTTGACATGCAGCATCTGGTTGCCGGTTTTATCCAACGCACCGTTACCGGTTTTGCCGTCGCCACGAGTATAGGTAACATCCATCACCAGCGCCAGATTATCGGTGTTCCAACCGGTCAGATCAATGGGTTCCTCCGCGGTCACCCGCACATTGCCCATCGTCACCTTGTTCGGATAGGTCTCGGCATCGCTGCCGGTGTTTTCCTGTACCTCAGAGGCACCTTCCACTTTCGTGCCCTTCGCCTGGAACCGGCCTACCACATAGTAGGGCTCGTCCGGATCCGCATTGGGATAAGCGGCTGCTCCTTCCGCCGTTCCGGAAAACGGCAGTGCCAACGACGGCAACACCAGCAGTGCGCTCATGACGGAAGCCAGTACGCGTTTGCTTTTCTTCATTCCTATCGTCCTTTCTCGTTTATAGAGTACGCATAACCCCTTATGCAATTTTTATAATAACTCAAACCATATTGTTTGTCAATCGTTGCAATCACACAAAAGCGGGTGCGCAAATCATATGTTTTGCCAAAAAATAGGTCAGTTTTTAATCTTTTTCCACGCTTTGGCGTTGCTTGTACCAAATATCTCGTGACCTTTGCTCGGAACGCCCCGCGTTTTTTGTCAGATATAACAAAAAGGCTTTCCCGTCGGGAAAGCCTTTTGCCACATACGCCTTAGCGAATGATCATATCGTCTTTATAGCCGGTGGACGCAAAGCACAGATAGGTGCGCCCTTTAGCCACGGTCAGCGCGCTGCCGTCAGACTCGGCAAAGCTCAGCCCGCTGTCGGTGCGGCTCCAGCGGATATTGCGCACCGTGCCGCCGCTCATGATCTGGCCGCTGCCGCCGCTCATGTTGTAACCGTACACATTCACGCCCTGATCGGTTTGGGAAGCGGATTCTTCCACATACCGCTCGTCGTAAATCAGAATCACGTTGGTCGCCGTCAGCTGTTTGCCGCTGGCGGTGACGTGCTTGGTACCATTTTCCAGCGTACCGTTGCCCTTGTAATACAGCTTGTCTTTGCTGTTGTACTTAAACGAGATGGTCTGGGTGGAGGACAGATACAGCTGCACCTGTGTGGCGGATTTGTCGCCCGCCTTGCTGCCAAAAGTGAACGGCGAGGGGTTGTTCGCTTTGGTGCGCAGTTCCAGCTTTTTGATGCGCGACTGCAGCTTGGATCCGCTGGTCAGCATGCTGTATTCGTAGCCTTTGCTGTACCGCAGTCCGTCATCCCGCCAATACGCGGAGCCATCGGAGGTGCCGTCAATATGCGCCAGACCGGAGGAACGCAGCTCGGCTTTGCCGCCAAGGCTGCCGCCGCAATGGCAATAGATCGTATCCAGCGCAACCGCCAGCTTCACAAACGGGGAGCGCGCGCTGCGCACCGGCCCCACCGCATCCGGCACCCGGCTGGCGTCCGAAAACACCGCCATAATGCGGGTGATGCCGCCCTCGGTTTCACCTTCGATCAGCATATCCGCTTTCTCGATGCCGTATTGCGGGCGGGATTTATCGTTGTTGCCCACCATAACCGCCACCGGACGGCTGGTAGCACTTTTCATATCCTCCAACCCGGTCAGCGGATTCACCGCCCCGCTCGCCTTGGTGGTGGCAGCTTCTGTTTGGGTGGTCGATACCGCTGTTGTGGTGGTGCTCTTGGTGCCCTCCGGCGACGGAGAGCTGGAGCATGCGGTGGAACCCACGATCAAGCTCGCCGCTGTCAATATTCCGATCAAACGTACTGTTTTCATTTTTACACAACCTCTATATAACATTCCCGCGCGATCGCGTTTGCCTTTTTATACAATATTTTATTATATACCACTTCTTTTTTGATTGCAAGATGATTTTGCGGTTGCTTGACAAGTCCCCCGGTTCTGTTGTAAGATAACAGCGGTCGTTTCATATCGCCCCCGGCGATATGAAATAGGTATTATATGTCTATATGTCGCTATAGCTCAGCTGGATAGAGCGACCGCCTCCTAAGCGGTAGGCCGGAGGTTCGACTCCTCTTAGCGACGCCACCATCCCCGCCGAAAGCCTTGATTTTCTTGGCTTTCGGCGGTTTTATATTTTCTCTATCCAACCGGCGGCAATCTCTTCCCGAGCAGCAGGTGAAACCGCTCACGACACCGCTTTTCACAATGGTTTCGGAGCAGCAATCGAAAAAGACCCTCGCGACTATAAGAAACAGCAAAATTCACTCTATTTTTATGTGCAAACGCAATCAAAACAAGCTATATCGTTTATAGATGTTGAAAAAACGAATGTATGCGTGTATAATTTGATTGGAATTTGGTCTTAGAGAAATTCCGCTCACAGCGCACAACAGCGATGCCATCACCTATGATGCCTCCGGCAATCCCCTCACCTAATTGTTAGAACGGTTGTCTATGCGTATATTTATAAAAAAGAATGAGGTTTGGCATAAACATAAGATGGAAATGAGGAATACCTTATCCAGTTCCATATTTCAAATGGGTGTGATTATATGAAGTTGACAAATGGACAAATGGCGATGGCATACGGTGTTGGGACTTACATTATAAATGTATTGCTTTTTTAGCAACCATATTTTCAATAACGATATTTAATAATATGCTAGTGGCAATTTGCCTTACGGCATTAGCGATGTATCTGTCGATTTTGTTAAATTACAAAAAATATAATTTAATGAAAGATAAGACAACCGTGTCTTTCTTTAGAATAGTGATTATTGATGCTATAGTTATGCTTTTGGGGTATATTTACATTATTTTGATGAATGAAGAAGGATACTTAGATCTCACAACCTGTATTTTGCCGCCATTGACAATGATACCACTAATTAAAACAAACAAAAAAATAAAGCTCGATTAACATTTTGGATTTTTTGCACATTATAATGAAAAGCGTAGACGAATGTGTCTGTATAGCGAAAAAGATAATGGAGAGAGAATAACCTATGAATTTTCTTGTTCAGAATGAACCCAAGTATAATTTATCGCCCATTTACGATATAAAAGAACAAGCATTTTTTACAGAGCCGGAGATTACTGGCGGTATTTCCATTATGATAGATGCCGCCTATACAAGTTTAGAGGTATCCTTAATCTCTTCAACCCTTTATTGCGTTTCAGGATTTAATCCACAAAAGACATGGGAAAAAGCTCATTTGGTATATCCAAAAGCAATCCAAGGCCTAGTAAAAGTGACCTTTGATGTTCATGTTCAACAAGGGATCGGGATTGATTACGCCGTGGACTGGAAAACTTTCTATGATAAGAGCACGGGCGTCATATGTATAGGGAATTCTAACATTCCACATGATGCCATAAATGTTGAATTTGCAAACAATACGATAGCAAGTATCGACAATGGCCATTTGGTTGCCGTTTGGTTAAAACCTAGTTTCGTAAAATAGTTTTATAAGAACGGATCAAAATAGTTTAACGCAATACAATACGATTATATAAGGATGAAACGATATGAAAATTTCATATTATGCAGTTTTTCAATATGACATTGACGGGATTTGCATCTCATTTCCCGATGTGCCCCCTGCGTTGACATGCGCTGACAACGAAGCGGATGGAATGAGGTATGCAAAAGAAGCGTTGGAATTAGCTTTACATGGAATGTTCGTAGACAACATACCCTCGCAATCATCCGCCGATCAAATGGTTGTAAGCGAAAATCAAAAGCTATTTCTTATAACAGTAGCGTTAGATGTAAAAAGCGGAAAGCTATTCAGCAAAAATGTTACAGAATTAAATTAGTGCAAATATCCACATGGGCAATCACCAGCTTGGGTGTACATTTTCCTGTCACACTTTTTGTCAATGGTAGTTCCTATTTGCTAAAAATCCAAGATGAGGTGCAATATGTTTGATAAGGTAAAAGCTGTAATTGACGAGTGGGATCCTATCGAATTATTAAGTATTCATTGTCCATCGGATGAGTATGATGAGATCAGCATGGAATTGTCACAAATATTGATTTGCAATGTAGATATCGAATTTTTAGGAAAGGAGATATATAATTTATTTATTCAGGCATTTGGAACATCAACATTTGAAAAAAGCATAGATGAGTGTAAAATAATTGCCCAGAAAATTTTGAATCAAATAAATACATAGCATTACTTTTCTCGTACTCAAAAAGGGTTGAGTTACATAACGGATTTCAATATATACGAGTATTGAGGTGAAGAATAGGTGTATGATTTGATTGTTTTTTGTCCGGAGAAAAAGCGCTTGTGGAAAAGATGGCCTGCGACTGATATTTACATTGAAAAGGAAAAAAGGTATTGGGATATATGGAAATATCTCACCGTGCAGAAAGGGAAATGGTATAGCTTATTAACCGTACCAGATGAAATTGGTGGATCGAAGTTGTGTGAAACTATCGATCTTGACCGGACAATTGATCTCCCCGATGTACCCAAAGAGGACAGAGAATGTTTGACGCCCTATAGAATACGACGACAATTTTTGGGCGATTTCAAGAAGATACTCAACTATCTACTTGACTGCTCTGCTCTGAAAACGGTATATGTTTTGGCAAGATATCAAAGTGATGACAAGGAAGTCGTCTTGGGTACATATTCGGTGGATACCTTTCTTTCGTTGATGGAAGCAGGGAGAGTCTATTCAAATATTTGCTATATCATTTCAAACCAGCCAAATGCGCTATAATCAGTAACCTCTAGTTTTTTCAGTTAAATGCTGCAAAAGCCTTTTCCAAAATGAGTATATTTCCTGTGGATATGGGGAGTCTATCTCCATCACGCCTATTGAAATCTCCGTCATTTGATGATAAAATGATGGAGATAAATTTGGAATAAAGGAGATTCCTATGCGGAACTTTGATTATATGACAAGCCCTGCGAAGTTGCTGACACCCGAAATTGTTCAGATGGTTAGCAGCATCCACGAACATAAAGGCAAACAGGAATTATTTCTCGAAGCCAATGTAGATGAACTGAAAACACTCTTAGAAGTTGCTTTGATTCAGAGTACGGGAGCATCCAACCGAATCGAAGGTATTTTTACAAGCGATAAACGATTGGAAGAATTGGTAAGCCGAAAAGCAGAACCCCGCAACCGATCTGAACAGGAAATTACCGGTTATCGTGAAGTGCTTTCCACAATTCACGAAGGCTATGAATATATCAATCCAAGACCGAACATTATTTTGCAGTTACATCGAGATCTGTATTCCTATTCACAGTGGGGTGCCGGTGGAAGTTATAAGAATTCCGATAATGTGATTGCAGAAACAGATGCCGCGGGTCATCAGAAAGCACGTTTTATTCCAGTTCCCGCATTTCAGACCGCTGAAGCGATGGAAGAGCTTTGCGCTCGTTTCCTTGAAGCATGGGAGGCTGACCGCATTGATAAACTGGTTTTGATTCCCATGTTCATTCTGGACTTCCTGTGCATCCATCCTTTCAATGATGGAAACGGCAGAATGAGCCGTTTGCTTACTTTGCTGCTTTTTTATAAGGCGGGATACATCGTTGGAAAATATGTCAGTATGGAAATGCTGATCGAAAAGACAAAAGAAACATATTATGAAGCCCTTCAAGCAAGTTCTACTGGCTGGCATGAGGGCGAAAACAGATATGAGCCTTTTGTTAAATATTATCTGGGTATCATGCTGAAAGCATACAATGAATTTGAAAGCCGTGTAGAGCATTTGAAGCATCGCAGTCTTTCTAAGCCTGATAGAATTAAAGCAGTTATTGATAACAAGGTTGGCAAGATTACAAAGAAAGAAATCATGGAGCTTTGTCCTGATATAAGCAAAGTTACCGTGGAAAGGACTTTGACGGATCTGGTTAAAAGCGGGTATATCGCAAAAGTTGGTGCAGGTCCATCTACCGGCTATGTCCGTATTTAATATAATATCTCCATCATTACAATCACTTAACGCCATACGATACGATTACATGCGATCGAAAAAGCTTTGAGGGGTAAATGAGTATATGAAAGAAAACATTGTTAGAAAATTGATTGCAGATTTTCCAAACTTAAAGAATGAGATCGAAAGTAATCTCAATGATTTTCCGGAGATATATTTACATCTAATATTTGGGGATATTTTCAATCCCTATCTATTGAGTTTGTTAGATAATCCGCAAAAAAACAGAAGTCAACTGATAAAGGCGAGTGAACTGCTGGAATATATGTCAAAAATGGATGATAGTATACAGGAAGTTGTTGTTACTACAGTGTTAGAGCGTTTGTCTGATAATAGTGAAAAATTGGCATTATTCAGTAAAATTGCAGGCGATAGGACAAGACAATTAATAAATGACCTGAATGATTACCTGGAACGCATTTCATTATGCTGAACTGTACCAACAAACTTCTTGTTCGGTCACCCAGATACATTATGCTGGGACAATCCCAAGCCCTTAAAGGTTTCAGGAGTACTCCTGAAAAGAGCCGTGGTATCACAATAGCGATGCTTGCTGGAATACATCATCTTTTTCGGTAAGTAACCACCCGAAAGAGCAAAGCTATTCAGCAAACATGTGACAGAACCCAGATAGCACCAATCTATCGCGTATCCACGGCTTGGGTGTACATTTTGTCACACTTTTGGTAAAGGGTAGTTCCTATTTGCTAAAAATCCAAGATGAGGTGCAATATGTTTGATAAGGTAAAAGCTGTAATTGACGAGTGGGATCCTATCGAATTATTAAGTATTCATTGTCCATCGGATGAGTATGATGAGATCAGCATGGAATTGTCACAAATATTGATGTGCAATGTAGATGTGGATTTTTTAAGCGTGGAGATATACAATCTATTTGTTCAGGCATTTGAAACATCAACATTAAAAAAAGCATAGATGAGTGTAAAATAATTGCCCAGAAAATTTTGAACGAAATCCATATGTAGCATTACGATTCCACGACAGTTTGGAGTGAAAACAAAAACAGTCTGGCTCACCATCCCCGTCGAAAGCAACGGCTTTCGACGGGGATTTTTATTATCCGCACTAAATTTAACAGCCATTTTAGATATATTTTTTACCTGCACATCAAATTTTCAGTTGCTTTTTCCTGTCGTTTACTTGACTTTTTCCATGTAAATTGTTAAAATAACGAAACATTGCCAAAGCCGCCCTGACGGCTTGGCAGAACGGAGAAAGCAACATGAAACATCAAAACAACACGCGGGGATTTGCCAGCCGCTGGGGATTTATTCTGGCTTCGGTGGGTTCCGCCGTTGGCATGGCCAATGTGTGGGGCTTTCCCCACAAGCTGGGCAGCAACGGCGGCGGCGCGTTTTTGCTGATTTATCTGCTGTTTATCGTGATTTTCAGCTATGTTGGACTTCCGGCGGAATTTGCCATGGGACGCCGCGCAGAAACCGGTACGCTGGGTGCCTATCGCAACGCTTGGGCCACCCGCGGGAAAAAGGCAGGCAAAGCCGGCAGTGTTTTGGGCTGGCTGCCGCTGGCGGGCTCGCTTTGCATCGCCATTGGCTACGCCGTAATTGTTACCTACACGCTGAAAGCGCTGGTGGATTCCGTGACCGGCACGCTGCTGTCGGCAGATGCCGCCTCGTGGTTCGCGTCCTTTTCCGCGCAGCCGTTTTCGGTGGTTCCTTATCACATCATCGTGGTGGTGGGCACGCTGCTCACGCTGTTTTTGGGTGCCAAAAGTATTGAAAAAACCAACAAAATCATGATGCCGCTTTTCTTTTTGATTTTTTTGGTGCTGGCGGTGCGGGTGTTCTTCCTCCCCGGCTCGGCGGAGGGCTATCAGTTTATGTTCACCCCGCGCTGGGAGGCGCTCAAAGACCCGATGGTCTGGCTCTGGGCGATGGGGCAGGCGTTCTTTTCGCTTTCGGTCACCGGCAGCGGTATGATCGCTTATGGTTCCTATCTATCGCCAGAGGAAGATGTGGTGGGGGTTGCACAGCATACCGCTCTGTTCGATACCATTGCCGCCGTGGTCGCGGCGTTGGTCATTGTTCCGGCGTGCTTCTCCTACAACCTTGATGTCGGCGCAGGTCCCGGCTTGCTGTTTGTCACACTGCCCACCATTTTGCAGGATATTCCATTTGGGCAGGTGTTTGCGATCATCCTGTATATCGCCATGATTTTTGCCGGTGTCAGCTCGCTGCAAAATATGTTCGAGGCGGTGGCGGAATCGCTGCAAAACCGCTTTCCCCGGCTCAACCGCACCACCACTCTGATCATTCTGGCGGTGTTGTGCCTCGGCTTCGGCATCGGGATGGAAACCATCTCTCTGTGGGGGCCGTGGATGGATTTTGTATCCATCTATATCATTCCCATCGGCGCGACGTTGGGAGCAGTTTCCTGGTTCTATGTGATGAAAAAAGACGAGCTGCTTTTGGCCATCAATACCGGCAGCGGGAAGACCCGCGGCCGCCTGTGGTATGGCATCGGCCGGTACCTTTATGTTCCGCTGGCTGTTATCCTGTGCTGCGTTGCCCTGTTTATGAAGGTCGCGTTCTGATCCCATAAAATACTGCCTCCCGCCGGAGAGCCCGGCCGGGGGCATTCCTTTTGCGAAAAAAGGGAGGTACCCACACCGGTATCTCCCTTTATGTATTACGGCTTACAGCACTACCCGCAGTACAAAGTGGTCATCCACCACCGAGAACTGGCAATTGCCGTGCAGCTTTTCCGCCACATAACGGATTAGGTGTCGAGTGCACTCGGTTATTACTTTGTAATGACCGGGTATTTTTATTTTTCGGAGGTAATTATGAAGAACGCAAAAGTAACCCTTGCCCCGCTGGAAGCGGCGGCCGAGGACGCGGGCGTGGATCCGACAAAATTCTACACGACCCACACGCTGGCAGATGCATTCCTCGCCACCTGCGATCAGGCGCGGATGCAGAGCTTTGCGCCGCTGTTCGAGGGCAGCGCGGATGCTGCCCGTGCGGCACTGGCAGCGCTGGTGCCCAATACCTTTTTGCAGGCGCTGGTCTGGTACACCCTGACCGCGCCGGAGAAAACGCCCATTCTGCCGGAGGTGACAGACGATGAAGGTGTATAAGGGAGCTTCGGCTTCGCCGGGCCTGGTGCTGGGCCAGGTGAGCCGGCTGGAACATCATGTGGAAACGGCCACGGCCGGGCCCTTCAACCCTGCGCGGGAGCTGCGGCTGCTCACCGACGCCATCCACACCGCCCAGAGCGAGCTGGAATCCATGGCGGACCGGGCCGCGCCCACTGAACAGGCCATCTTCCAGTTCCAGAGCATGATGCTGGACGACGAGGGCATGATGAACGAGGTGCGTTTCTGCATCAATGCGGGCATCGGCGCGGCGGCGGCCATGAACCAGGTGGGCCAGCGCTACGCCGACCAGCTGGCCAACATGAAGGATAACCCCTACATGCAGCTGCGCAGCGTGGATATTCTGGATGCCACCCGCCGGGTCATCAATATCCTCACGAACCGCCCCCGCATGTGGCTGGCGCTGGACCACCCGGTGATCCTTGCCGCCGATCGGCTCATGCCCACCGACCTGTTCAGCGTGCCCTCCGGCATGATCCTGGGCATCATCACGGCCGAAGGCAGCGGCCAGAGCCACGCTGCCATCATTGCCCGGGCAATGAACATCCCGGGCCTTGTGCAGGTGGGGCGGGATTTTCTGGACGACTGCGACGGACGCACCGTCATTCTGGACGCCACCAAGGGCGAGTGCACCCTGGACCCGGACGCCGTCGTCCGCCAGCAGGCCGAGACCCGCATCTGCGAGCTGCAGCGCGAAAACGCCGAGATGCAGCGGCTGAGTGCCCTGCCCAACCGCACGAAGAACGGCCAGCCCTTTGAACTGCTGGCCAACTGCTTCGGCCCCGAGGACATCGACACCGCCATGCAGTCCGGTGCCCGGGGCGTGGGCCTGCTGCGCAGCAGCTATATGATGCTGCCGGGCCGCATCCTGGACGAACAGGAGCAGTATTTCTTCTACAGCTCCTGCCTTGCCGCGGCCAAGGGCTGCCCCGTGACCGTGCGCACCTTTGATTTTGGGGCCGACCGCACCATGGCCGACGCCTATCAGGGCCTGCAGTCCTCGAAGCTGGGCCTGCGAGGCATCCGCAACAGCCTGCGCCAGCCCCGCCAGTTTGAAACGCAGATCTGCGCGCTGCTGCGTGCGGCCGCCCGCGGCCCGCTGCGGGTGATGTTCCCCATGGTGACCACCGTGGAGGACTGGGACGCCGCCATGCGTGTGGTGGAGCGCTGCCACGACCATTTGAAGGAGCGGGGCGTGCCCTTCAACGAGGACACCAAGTTCGGCGTGATGCTCAGCGTGCCCGCTGCCTGCCTGACCGCTGAGGAATTTGTAGAGCACGGGGTCGATTTTCTTGTGATCGGCACCAACGACCTGACCCAGTACACCCACGCGGCCGACCGGGAGCTGGCCAGTGCCGAGCACTACTACCGCCCGGCCAGCAAGGCCATGCAGAAGCTCATCACCATGGTGATGGATGCCGCAAAGGTGCGCAATGTGCCGGTGACCATCTGCGGCCTGGCCGTAGGCAACCCGGTCAATACGGTGCAGTATCTGCATCTGGGCCTGCGCAGCTTTTCGGTGAGCCCGCAGAACCTGCTGAACACCAAAAAGGCTCTGCTGGAAGCGGAGACGTGATTTTATAACCCTCTCAGGCGCTGACGCGCCAGCTCCCCCGAAAGGGGGAGCTGGCATCGCGCAGCGATGACTGAGAGGGTTTTGAGCATAAAAACAAAGGCATCTACACGGTTTCAGTGGAAACTGTGCAGATGCCTTTTGCATTCTATAAAAGAAAATTACTCTAAGTTCCCCGTCAGGGTCATCACGGCGGACAGCACCGCCAGCGGGGCGGTCTCGCACCGCAGGATGCGGGGGCCAAGGCCCACCGTCTTTGCACCGGCCTTTGCGGCCATCTCGGCTTCCTCAGCGGCAAAGCCGCCCTCGGCACCAGTCACGATGGCGATTTTCAGTTTTTCGCCGGCGGCAGGCTTTGCGGCGGAAAGCAAGTCCCGTAGCGGTGCGCCGCCGCACTCGTAGCAGAACAGAACCAGATCGTACCCGTCAAAGGTGCGGCACACGGCCCCGAAGTTCGGCAGCGGCAGGGCCACATCCGGCAGAACGCCCCGGCCGCACTGCTTGGCGGCTTCCAGCGCGATGCGGTTGTAGCGCTCGTTCTTCTGCTCCTCTTTTTTGGGCGCGGCCACGCAGTAGCGGCTGAAGAAGGGCACGATGTGGGCCGCGCCCAGCTCCACGCCGTGCTTGATGATCTGCTCCAGCTTATCCTGCTTCGGGTAGCCCGCCAGCAGGGTGACTTCCACGCTGGGTTCGGCGGCGCTGGGGTAGCCCGGCTCCACGCTGAACTCCACGCAGTCGTCGCCGAAACCGGTGATGGATGCGGTGTATTCCACGGCGTTGCCGTCGCACAGAATGACGGTCTCGCCCAGGCGTGCCCGCATCACCCGGGCAAGGTGGTGGGCGTCGGCCCCGCGCAGCACGGCGGTGCCGTCAGAAATTTCAGTGGTAAAATAACGGTGCGGCATAGTGATTCTCCTTGAACGCCCTCGCCCTCTCCGTCATTGCTTGCGCAATGCCACCTCTCCCAGAGGGAGAGGCAAGAAATGTATCCGGCCAAGCTCTTGGCTCTCCCCTTGGGAGAGCTGTCGAGCAAAGCGAGACTGAGAGGGCGGGCCAGCTGAAAATAATAAAAGCGCTTTTTGTTTACGCTTTCTTACAAACAATGCACTCCCAGCCGCGCTTCTCCTTCACTTCCACGACGGCGAGACCGGCCTTTTCCAATCCGGCAATGACCTCATCCTTGCGGCTGTCGATGATGCCGCTGGCGATGAAAGTTGCGCCCTCGGCCATCAGGCCGGGCACAGCCGGTGCCAGAGACAGGATGGCGTTGGCCACGATGTTGGCGGTGATGATGTCGTACTGGCCGCTGGCCTTGTCCGAAAGATCACCCACCAGCACGGTGAGTTTGTCCTGCACGCCGTTCAGGGCGGCGTTCTCCCCGGCGGTGCGCACGGCCACGGGGTCGATGTCCACGCCCTCGGCCACGGCCGCGCCCAGCTTCAGCGCCGCAATGGCCAGGATGCCGCTGCCGGTGCCGATGTCCAGCACCCGCTCGCCGCCCTTCACCCGCTCATCCAGTGCTTCCATGCACAGGCTGGTGGTCTCGTGGCCGCCGGTGCCGAAGGCAAGACCCGGGTCCAAAATCAGCTTCACGCGGTCGGTGTCATACTCCTGCCAGGAGGGCACCACGGCCAGCCGCTTGCCGATCTCCATGGGGTGGTAATACTTGCGCCAGCCGTTCTGCCAGTCCTCCTGCTCCACGCCCTCGGTCTCGACGGTGTAGGCGATGCCGGCGGCTTCCATGCGGGCGGCGATCAGGGCCAGCGTCTCCACGGGGGAAGCGCCCGGCTCCAGATACATGTGGATGATGACGGTGTCGCGGGGCTTATCCAGCAATTCCTGCTCGATCAGGTCCACATGGGCGATCTCGGCCACCTGCTGCTCAATGTCGCTGTAGTCTTCGATATAGATGCCGCCCTCGGCGATCATGGTCGCAACGGCTTCGGCGTTGTCGGCGTCGGCCTTGGCCACGGTCAGGCGGATGTCGGTCCATTCCATAAAAAGAAACCTCCTTCGGGTCTTCGCGTATTCTATAATAGTATAGTACCCGATTCGGCGGTGGGATGCAAGCATTTACAGCGTTTTTGCGTTCTGATGTGGGATGTGCTATACTTATTTTATAAAAAGCACGGCGGGCACCACCCCGGGAGGAGAAATCGATGAGCAAAGCATACAGCTGGAGGAAACTGAACGAAAAAGAGCTGACGCGGGTCTATCTGGACGAGATGCGCCGGGACTTCCCGCCCACAGAGCTGAAACCCCTGAGCATGATCCTGAACAGCGAAGCGGACGGCACGGCCCACACCTGGGGCGTGTTTGACGGCGAACAGCTGGCGGCATACCTGCTCATGGTGCGCCCGGCGGGCAGTAAGGTGAGCCAGCTGGATTACTTTGCGGTGCTGCCCGCCTACCGGGCGCAGGGCCTTGGCGCAAAACTGCTGGCGGCCCTGCCGGAATACGAGAAGGACGCACAGGCCATTTTGATCGAAGCTGAGGCGCCGGACAAGGCCGAGGACGAAGCCATGGCCGTGCGGCGGCTGGGCTTTTACGCCCGGTGCGGGGCCCGGGACACCGGCTTCACCGAGCATTTGTTCGACGCCTGGTTCCGCATTCTGGTGCTGGACTGCCCCGGCCCCGGCACCTTTGCTGACCGGCAGGCGGTGGACGCGCTGGTGGACTGCTACCGCCGCGCCATCAGCGAGACCGAGTGGCAGAAGTATGTGCAGTTCTACTGCCCGGACGGCACGAAATACTGCTGAAGGCTTCTCCCCCCTGTGCAAATTGAGTGCGCAGGGGGATTTTTGGCGGATTTTGGTTGACAGAACTCCAAAATGTGGTACGCTAAAGGCACAGAATACGGCAAGAGGAGGTTTTTCGTATGGCTGAAACAATGACCCGCCGCACCTTCCTGAAGGGCGCGGCCGCAGCGGCCGTGGCGGTTTCGCTGGCAGGCTGCGGCGGTGGCAGCACCGTCGGCGAGTTCCGCGTTTATTTTAATGGGAATCCGGAGTTTGGCTGGATGATCAGCGGCGACTACGGATTTGTGAAACTCAATATCGGAATCAAGGGCGTGGAAAACGGCATCACCTTCAGTAAGAAGTACAGTGATGTCTTTTCTGCGGAAGTGAACGGCCAAAAGCTTGAACTGCAGAATGGCAGCACCGGCATCCTGTGGCAGGGTTCCACGAAGGATTGCGAGCTGGAATTCAGAATTGCTGATAAAGAGACCGTCGATGCACTTGCAAGTGGTGCACAGACGCTGGATCTGACCATCACGCTGTCCACGGTTTCCCGGCTGTTTGTGCTGGACCTGAAAAACAAGACGGTCACCCCGCAGTAAAAACAAAACAGAAGGAACTTTATGCCCCGGGCACTCTTTGCGAGCGCCCGGGGCTTTTTGCCGCTTTGCCCAACCAGAAAATGGTATTTTCGGCACATTTTCGGGCAATGTAAAATCCGGGTACAGGGTTTTCATCCCGGCTTTACGCAGAGATGACACAGCGGCAAAACCCTGCCCAAAAGATTTACCTCCATTTTGCACGGGGCTGGTCGCAGCGGGGGCGGCGGCGCGGTACAATAAAGCCGTTCCCAGGAAAAGCACAACAAAAAATGCCCGGGCAGACGGCCCGGACCTGTTTGGAGGAAATAAAGATGAAAAAGATCACCCGTCGTTCGTTTATCACTGTCTGCGGTGCTGCTGCTGCCGCCATGGCCCTGACCGCATGCGGCGGTTCCGCATCTTCCACCGTGGCATCTTCTGCCGCCGAGTCCACCGCTTCTTCCGCTGCCGAGAGCGTGGCAGCCGGCACCCTGTCCGGCAACGTTGCAACCGGCGGTTCTACTTCCATGAAGAATGTCATCGCTGCCCTGACCGAAGGCTTTGCCGAAGTCGAGCCGGGCATCACCGTCAGCTATGACCCCACCGGTTCCGGCGCAGGCATCACCGGTGCCACCGATAAGACCCTGGACATCGGCCTGTCCTCCCGTGCCCTGAAGGACGATGAGAAGAAGGATGTGGACGGCACCATCGTGGCGCTGGACGGCATTGCCATCATCGTGAACAAGGACAGCAAGGTCGCTGACCTGACCGTGGAGCAGCTCAAGAAGATGTTCACCGGCGAGATCACCAACTGGAAGGAGGTCGGCGGCGATGACGGCGAGATCGTTCTGGTGGGTCGTGAGGCCGGTTCCGGCACCCGCGATGGCTTTGAGAGCATCGTGGACGTGAAGGACAGCTGCAAGTACGCACAGGAGCTGACCGCTACCGGCGCTGTCATCAGCGCTGTGGAGGCAAACCCGCTGGCCATCGGCTACGCTTCTCTGTCCGCTGTGGGCGACACCGTTGCCATGGTCACCGTGGAGGGTGTGGAGTGCAGCGAGGACACCGTGAAGGACGGCAGCTACAAGATCCAGCGTCCCTTCGTGTTCGTCACCAACAAGAGCGCTGCCCTGTCTGAGCAGGCACAGGCCTTTGTGGACTTTGCCACCAGCAAGGACGCTGCCGACCTCATCCGCACCGCAGGCGCTGTGCCGGTGAATGAGTAAAAGATGATCGCAGAAGCCTTTCCCCAAGGGGGAAGCCTTTGCAAAACAACCCCACCGCGCCGACCTGCCCCGAAACGGTACGGGTCGGCGCTTTTCGTAAGGATCCTGCTATGAACAAAAAATCGTCTTATCTGCGCCGTGTCCGGCTGCCGCGCACCCCGGCCGAATGGCTGGAAGCGGTGATGAATTTCATCTTCTTCCTGTGCGGAATGCTGGCGGTGTGCTGTGTGGTGCTCATCTCGGTGTACATGGTGGTCTCCGGCGTGCCGGCTATCCATAAGATCGGCATTTTCAAGTTCCTGTTCGGCACAAAATGGGCGTCCACCGCGGCAGAGCCGCTGTTCGGCATCCTGCCCTTTATCCTGTCCAGTGTCTACGGCACGCTGGGCGCTACCCTCATCGGTGTGCCCATCGGCCTGCTGACAGCAGTGTTCCTTTCCAAGGCCGCAGACCCCAAGCTGCGCACCGTGGTGGTCACCGCCATCGAGCTGCTGTCCGGCATCC